>ENA-OQBJ01000187-OQBJ01000187.1-human-gut-metagenome-genome-assembly--contig:-NODE-187-length-33151-cov-3.756844_pt1 | contig 33151 bp, 49 predicted proteins | sample MGYA00242743_ERZ504545 | MGnify/ENA primary metagenome ERZ504545 (study PRJEB26092, sample SAMD00036252) | human gut metagenome | host: Homo sapiens | study: EMG produced TPA metagenomics assembly of... | reverse complement strand
AAAAAATCGGTAACAACGAAAGATAGCATCTGACGATGCTCCTTTCTACCATTAACATCAATATAGTACAAAACAACATCAAATTGTATTATGGTAATTAAATTCATGCATTGGATAAAAGAGAATGGTTGGATAATTGTCGGCATCTTTCTGACTGTGAATATCATTTATATCTACTTCACAGACAAGTATTATTACTATAATGTGGAAAACGTGCGCTATACCATTGCAAAATATAAGCATACCGGTTTCATTAGGAACAGAATAGTGTATGGTTTCTCGTATGAAGTGTATGGAAAAACTTATAATACGAATACAGAACAAATCCTGAGTAATTATAATCTGGAAGAAGATAGATTACTGATTAAATATTCAGCAAAACAATATGGTGCTGGCGAAGTAGTAAAAGTAGTCGTTCCCAAATGGGTGTTATCCCCACCCAAAGACGGATGGAAACAGTTTCTCCCGACATAAACTGGAAAGGTGCGGAACTTGATACCGCCTATATGAAAAGTATGAATTTGGAGATACCATAATTTGATGCGACTAAAATAGAATGTTTACAAGGTCGAGCCAACAGCTGAACGCTGTTCCTCACCAAACCATTATCAGCACTAAGAATATGAATATTCAACTTAAAAAATATACAAGGTTAACAGTGAAAATTACAATGATGGCTGTTTCATTATTCTGCTTATTTTCCGTAAGTTGTATCAACAAACAGAAAAGAGAGTACAGACATATGTGTGATAGTCTGAGCAAGATGGATTTTCCTCCAAGAGTTCTTGATATATTATTTTTCCGGAAGTATGGAAACGGAATTGAGGTTGATACTACATTCCCCAATGGAGAACAACATCTAATACAATTAGATTATGCAAACAACTATTATTATGCAATAGAGTACCCAAACATACCGATTATAGATGTGATGTCGTATGATGGAAAGGACGGAAAGCTGATAGACTGGCATCAACGATTTATTGACTGGAACAACATATCACCTTGGGTATGGTATGATAAAGAAGGAAACGTATGCGAATTGAGTGCTACTTGCTCCGAAGAGAAAGATTATATTTATCCTACTTACTCCATTCATCAGTTAATAGAGAAACTGAAACAGGAAAATATAGATTTGTTCCATAACACTTCCATATATTATGGAACAGACTATCGGGATGCCGATTCCATTCCATATAAAAAATGTGGATGGCATGTTATGATGAAAGATACCACCGTCTCTAATGATACTTGCAACATGACTGTGAGATTATATGATGGTAAAACAGGCAGATTATCAGATGTATATAGAGGAAGATGGCAGGGGGATAACTAAAACGAATATGCTGAAACAAGTACCTGTGCCACCTCACGGCGGCAAGATGCATCTCATTAGGCACAGCTTATAATAACCTATAAATGACAATAGTATGAAGAATTTGAAGAAACTTTGTGAATATTTTGCAGTCGCATTCCCCATAGTGCTGGTATGCGGCTTCATCGGACTTGTAATCAAAGAAGTGCAAAGTCGAGAAAACAACTTAATGTTATTTCTCACCAAACCATTAAAGGCATGAGGAATTTATTGGAAAAATATTACAACATCAATTTTTACTGCTCTTATAAGTTGCAGTTTTTCATTTTTAGGAGGATGCTAAATCTTTTCTATTGGCTAAGTTTCTCGAAATGGAAAAACGGCTATATAAATCGGTGCATTTCGACTAATAAGAGGCAAGAAGCTGCCGGAATGGATAAAGGTGTCGATGTCTATATCAGCAGTATGGCGAGTAACACCCCATACATCATCAGTATTTGGGCATTCTGCCTTGTCTGCCTTGCTTGTATCAAGATTTTCAGGATAAGCCTATTAAGTATTTTGGGAAACGGTGTCTATTTTTTGCTTTTGATACTCATCGGGATATGCGGGTATTATGTCAATGAAATATTCTTATTCAAGGGGGACAAATACAGGAAATATTTCGCCGAGTTTGACAAAAAGAAAAGGTATCTGCTCTACTACGGCATCTATGTCGTTTCCCTGATTATACGGTTAGCGACATTCTATTTATTGCTCGCCAGCGCATGAGGGAATACAAATTGAAAAGTAAAAATAGTTATGAGCTATATTACAGCAGAAAGATTGGGAAGAGTTCTTATATGGGCATGGAACAAGTATGTGAAGAAAACTGCCATTCCTTACAAGGAAATTGACTTTCATTATTCGGATTGGGTCTTTCTCCTGACAGGGCTTGTCTTTTTTTGGAATTGTGCTGGGTATGACCCTGCTTTATTTTGCATTTTGGAGAACATAATTCATCGACTATATATGAGTAAAAGAATAAAAAAACAGATAACTATTTTGAACGAGTGAAGCAACGTGCCAACCGGACGAATTACAGGTATTATTTTTTTGATTACCTGTACTTCAAAGGTGAGCAAGGTCATAAAATGAGGTCCCGATGTTCAGGGGTACTCATGCTATCCTTATATTGGTGGTTTATAATAGAAATCCCGTGTATTCCGCTATTTGACAGAAACTTGCCACATACATGGTATTTGTTATGTTGTATGGGAATGTTTCTTTTTCCTGTCTTGTTTTGCCTTGTTAGGTATCGAAAAGATAGAACATCTGCATTAGTAAACCATTATCGTCATTCGTCCAAAAATAAGATTACGATAACTTTGCTACTATTACTTCCTATGGTATTATGTGGATTTGAGCTATGGCTATTAGCTAAGTTGGGATGGATTATTTGTAAATGGTGTTAGAATACAATCCGGTGTATATATAAGGTATATTGTTTATTTGTAAAGAAGTAGAGAATGAAAACGAAATTAAAATACCCGATATTCAGCTTTGCCCCCAAAGGCTTGGCTATGGATTATAGGATAGAAGATTGAGCATATGAGGACAAGAGAATATTCGACAGACGAGCTGTTGCTAATCGCCAATAACGTAACCGGCGAATATACCGACAAGCAGGTACGGCAGGCAAAGCTGGAACTGTACAACCGAGGTGTGGACGACAAGGTGATCGCCGACATCATGGAAGAGAAGGAGGAAGCTTCATGCGACGGCTGGATGCCGCCGCACGTGCTGAGAAAGCCGCATGGACAAACAGAACGAGAAGAACAGGAATGTCAGTTACCGATGGTGGGAAATGCTCGTCATATTTATATTTGCACCGTTCTATCTGTGCAGGCAGCACTATCTGCCAAGCGACTTCTTCCCCAAACTGAAACAGCTGAAAGCCGAAAAGTATGATTTGAAATTCAGGCAACGGATCATCTGTCTGCTTGCCGGAGATATGGTCTGGATTTTCATCTACTGGGTATATTATTCCTTTGTAAAGAATTAAAGGATGAGATGAAGTCCCTAATTCCATTTCCAGACACGGAAGCATTTCCGGCGAAAAACGGAAGCGGTTACCGGTCTATGGCGGTTATCTTTGCAGGATTTCATACATTACCGATTTATCCATTAAAAACACATTATCATGGAAACGAAGTTTATCGAACAGCTGGTGATGACCGTACCGGAATCACTGAGAGAAACAACCCTTGCCCTCCAAACGGAAGTGGAGGAACTGCTAAAGGCGAAAAGTACGAAAAAATTCCTTGTACTGGAACCCTATTCCCGGAACACGGAACTGTGCCGCCATATCCTGCGGCGTATGGAAAAACTGCCCGAACTGCCTTCCGTGTCATGCAAAGAGTACCGGCCATTGCTGATGCTGCTCTCCCTCTCCAAAGAGGTGGAGATACAGAACGACCTGCTGCACCATTTCGTCGAGCCTTACCGGAAAGCGTACCGCACGCCGGAGATGCTCTATCTGTGCGAGGTGCTGTACCATACCGGCACTCCACAACCCCTGTACAACATGTGTAATGAGGTATGCGACTACTTCTTCGTGGAACAGCGCAAACAGATCAGCCGGCAGTACACACCGCTTACCGAGCTGGATTTCCAGTTTGCCGAGAAACGGCTGAAGCCGCTGTATGCCGCCGTGTTCCGGATGAAGGTGAACCGCTACAGCTACCGGACGCACAGTGTGGAGGAACTCGCCGGAATGTTCTGCATGAGCGTTTCGACCTTCCGTGACAAGTTCCGCAAGATCTACCACCGCCCGGCCAACAGATGGCTCCAGGAACAACGTATCGGACAGATACGGCGGGACTTGAAATATTACTATGACCGTCCGCTAATGGAAATAGCCGAGAAGAACGGATTCGCATCGGCCAACCGTTTCTGGGAGTTCTGTACGGAACAGATGAAGCAAAGTCCGAGCGAGCTGCACAAGGATCTGTACGATGAACTGTGCAAGGAACGCCGTAAGTTCTATCTGGGCGAATAGACACCGGCATTTTCGGCGAAAAGCGGAACAGGCATGTCGGGCAAAGCGCTTACATTGAAGCCATTTTCATACTTAAACGAAAAAACATTATGAAATTATTCAATGTTACCCCTTATCTCCTGTTGCTGGAACAAGAGAACAGCAACGAGGAAACACTGTCGAAAGCCAATGCCGAGTTCGTAAAGGAAGTGTACGAGCTGCAACGTGCGGAGAACGACATCACCATTGTCCTTTTCCAGCTGCAATACCTGAGTTGCAGGCTGGTCATCCTGCGCGAGCATTACCGCACGGCACAGAAGGAACATCTGATCTGCTACTCCTATATCATCGGCACTCTGACCTATCTGGAAGGGATGCAAGCCCACTGCAAGTTTGCCTATGAGATACATCCGGCGGGTGCGGATGTTTCCACCGTACCGGCCGGAACCCCTCCGGTCATCTGGACATCGGAAGTGATAAATCTGATAGAGTTGCTGTACGCCTGCCACGAACTGAAACTGTTCAACGGCGGTGATGTCACGCTGAAGCGTGTGGTGGAACACGTGTGCGGACTGCTGGGACTGGATGTGAAGAACGCTTCGAGCTACTACGCACGGATACGCAGGCGAAAGGCGGACGAGCGTACCTACTTCATCGACCGCCTGCGTGAAGTGATGCTCAAACGGATGGAAGAAGATGACGAGAAACATTACCATAGAAAGTAATCCGATTTCCGGAACGAACGGAATCCCCTGTAAGCGGCTATGGCTTGCAGGGGATTTTTTCCGTTCGGCGCATCGTCATTTGTTCAGTTCCAGAAGGTGCTTGAGGGCGGGATCGCTGGCGATGCGTTCCAGCTCGTCGGCCACGATCCGTTTGACATCCTCCTTGATCCGGTTGTAGTTTTCCTGTACCATTTCCTTCATGTGATCCACTCCGTCATCGTCCACGAAGCCGGTGATAACGGGTATCTTCTGATATGCCTTCTCCTCTTCGGCTATTTTCCCGGCATCGACGACAATCTCGCAGTGGAAGATTTTCTGCTCAATCCTCTCCCCGAAATTGTCGGCTACGGAGCCGACGAACATCCCCTGTGTCAGCCCGCTGATCTTGCTGGTGGAATGAGGCTGTCCATTTGGTGGATATGGAGGTGGAAACATCCTGCCGGTTGATGGAGATGGAGTGGCGTTTCTGAAGTATCTTGCCGAACCTCTCGCTGAGGGTCTTGGCCGTTTCCCCCACGACCTGCCCCGAAAAGATGTTGCCAACCGTGTTGATGATCACCTTCGCCTCCTTGTCGGTATAGTCACGGATAAGCTGGCTGAAATCCTGAAAACCGAGCAGCACGGCGACCTTGTTGCTGCGTGCGGTGGCTATCAGGTTATCCAGCCCCTTGATGAAAATGGTGGGCAACTCATCAATGATGATGGAGCTTTTCAGCCTGCCTTCTTATTGACAATCTTTACAATACGGCTGTTGTACAGGCCGAGCGCAGCACCATAGATCGCCTGCCGGTCGGGATTGTTGCCTATGCAGAGGATTTTCGGCTCGTCGGGATTGTTGATGTCCAAAGAGAACTCGTCGGCAGACATCACCCAATAGAGTGCCGGCGAAATCATACGGGACAGGGGAATCTTCGCACTGGCGATCTGTCCCATGAGCTGGTCGGCGGCTCCCGCCAGCCACGCATCGAGGAAAGGACTGAGGTAGTTCTCCAGTTCGGGATAGGAGGACATGATGGGAAAGATCTGCTCGTAAGGCTTGTTGAGGAACTCGACGGCATGGGGGAAGGTGCAATACCTGCCGTCCTTGTACACCCGCAGAAACCAGATGATGGCGGCAAAGAGAATGGTGGGCGACTCAACGAAGAAATCGCCCTGCTTCGCCGCCCACGACCGGTTGAGATTGAGCATGATGCTGTACGAACTCTCGTAAGCATCGGAGATGTCGGTCATGAACTTCGGGTTGAGGGGATTGCAGCGGTGGCTGCGTGAGGGATCGTCGAAGTTGATGACATAGAACTTCGGCGGCACTTTGTACCCCTCCAAATGGTTGAGCAGGTGATTGTAAGCAATGGTGGAGAGGTCGGGAAACTTGAAATCGTAGATATAGGCGGCATAGCCTTTCTCTATCTGCTGCTTGATATAGGAATTTACCACTGCAAAAGACTTTCCCGAACCGGGCGTTCCCAGTACGATGGAGCACGGAAAGGGTTCACGACATTGATCCAGCCGTTGTTCCACTTCTTGCCATAATAGAACCGTGTCGGCAGATTTACAGAATATTCGTTTTCGATAAGCCTTGTTTCCTGCATGAAACTTTCGTTCTCGTTGTTGAACACATCGTCCATAAGGTCCTGTTTGAGAAGGCGGGAGATCCATACACCTGCGGCAAGCAGGCAGAGATAGCCGACGGCAAGAGTGAGTATATAAAAGGCGGTGCGTGCCATTAACGGTACGGGCAGGCTGAGCAGCCACCAGTTGAAAAAGAAGAGGACAACACCTGCGGAAAGGGCTGTCCAGATATGCGCCCATTTGATTTTTTCCTCCTTTACACCCTTCGTGCCCAGACACGACAGGGCAAGGAAGGTAACGGAGAAAAGCTTTGTCCAAAGGATGGAGCCGAACAACCCGGTCGTGCGCTGGAAGTTCAGCAGAATCCTGTCCACCACTCCGATACTGACATTCCACTCCCGAATGGCCGGATAGCAGAACCAATAGATATTGACAACTACGAACAACACGCTGAGGCACGCATAAAGTCCATGACTTTCGCCAGTCCCCTGAGATCATCTTCTTGTGACATAATACTGAGTTTTAAAAAGTTATCGTCTTGATAATTATGTAATACGGGTTCAGTCCTGACGGCCGTAACGCCGACGGCGTTTCTTCTTGTCGGGCTTCAGTAGCCTGGGATGCCGGGGGACATAGTTCAGCTCCGGCTCCATGCCGGAAAGTAGCCCTCCCAGAATTTTCTCCCCGTTTCCGGAAACCACAGCGGACGGAACGGACGGCAGAAGTGGCGGCAGGAGATCTTGTGGCCGCTCCTGAAAGCATCTGTCCAGCGTGTTCGCCGAAAACTCCTTGCCCAGACGTGAGCCGTTGAGCACGGTGCGGCTGCGGTGGTCTATAAAGGTAACGCCATAAATCCTGCCGGTTCCGTTGCGGCGGAGAACCAAGTCTATCTGTTCTTTCGCCAGCCGGCTACGGAAATCCCGTTCGTCCACGGACCGGCGCAAAGCTTCGGCCACTAACGGCCGAAGCCGTTCACGGCACGGGTCGGACTTGATTCTTGCGGCGGATTCCCGCATCTTCCTATCCAACTGCTGTGCACCGGCCGTTTTTCCCAGCCGGGAGGACTTTATGGGAGTGGCCGCCGTTTCGCCGTTGCCGTCCAAAGCGGTATAGAGTATGCCGTGATAGGTGCGTCCGCCAATTTCCCCCTTCACTTCTTCCACTCCTATATTATACAGGGAAAGCAGGGCACGGAGTTCGCCCATTGTGCGGAAGCTGTAAAGCTCGAGCAGGGGTTTGAGGGTACAGGCGATCTGCCGTTTGATGTCCCCTTTGGCAACATCTACCGGCTTCAGCTGCCACTCTTCGCCTTTCTTCCGGCCTTCCGCCGGATGCAGGCCGTATTTCTGCTCCAGAAGTTCGGTAATCTCCTTGCTGCGACGGTATTCGAACTTGTCGGATACTTTCCTTCCCTCACTATCGACACGCAGGGAAACGATGTGGATATGATGCCGGCCGATGTCCTCGTGCTTGAAGACAAGATAGGGCTGGTTGCCGTAACCGAGCCGCTGCATGTATTCCCTGCCGATTTCCGCCAGCTGCCCGTCGGTCAGCACGTCGTCGGGATGCGGGTTGAGGGAGATGTGTATGACCGGCTTCTCGGTGCGGTAATGGTTCGGCATCCATTCGAGAAACTGCCTCACGGATTCATCCGGACGGAAACGCCCGTCTTCGGGATAACGGAGGAGATGTGCCGACAGGATTTTCGCACCGCCTTCATCGACCTTGTTCTGGTTGTAGGCCAATGCACCGTACAAGTTCTTACCCACGCTGATCCTGGCTACCATGTGAGGCGAGTTTTTGGGAAAGTTCGACAATCCGGCGGTTCAGCTCCACGAGTTCAAGGGTGAGCTTTTCAAGTCTGTAAAGCAGTGCCAACGCTTTCTTTTCGGTGAAATGGATGTGCAACTCCTTGACTGCCTGATTGTAATTCACTCCTATGGCACGGAACTGCCGGAACAGTTCCGTGAGCTTGGCCACATACTCCATTGTGGCACGGTCTGTCCGGATCACCTTGAACTCCTCGTTAAAGATCCGTGCGGCGATGAACTTGGATTTGGACAACAGGCCGGACTGCTCAAACATGGTGAGAAACCGTGCATGGCCGGCTTCGTCCAGATTGACGGTTTCACGGCGGACGGCCGGGTTCGACTTGGGCAATCTGCCCCCTTTTCCCCGTGTGCGGGGACGCTTTTTCTCGTTGTTCATATATACGTTTTTTATGTGGTACAATTCCACCGGGTGGCATTGCCGCCGTCTGTTTCTCCCCCACAATTTGCGACTTCGGAGCAAATTGCAGCCCCCTGCAAGGGCCAAGCGTGCTGCAAAACGGAGTGGTGCTGCAAAAAACACAGCTTGCTATGTTCGGGCGAACATAAATCTTTCCTCTCCGAAGAGGAAAGAGCGCTTTCGGGGGAAAGCGGGGATTGACGACCGACGAAGGCAAACAGCCCACTTCCGGTTGGATGCCGCAAAGTTAGGAAGTGATATAATCAGTTGTATATCACCAATATTAGCCACATTATGCCAAATAGAAGCCACTTGTACACACAGGTGGAACAGGAGGAAAAACGGGCGGCCGATGATGGCTGAACCAACGGCTGAGAATGTGCCTGAATGGGATGCGTAATGGCGGACTGAATGCCCAACCGGTCAGATAACCAATCAGACGGTCAGCCGTTGCAACGTTAGTGCGGTCGTCCGGCTGACCAGCCAACCAAGCGGATAACCTTTTGTTCGGGCAACCTGTTCATCGGTCGGTTGTTTCCTTGGCTGATTATCCGACAGGCAATACAATCCAATAATATCATGTATGGTCGGACAAGTATCCTATTGGCCAATCAGACGGACAATACTTCGGTCGGTCGGCTGTTCAGTCAGCCATTCCACGTCAGGAGCCGGCCACTCGAACCCCTCCGTTCCCAAACCATGAATTCCCCTTCTTTTTCCTTCTTTATTTGCGGCGTTGATTCAAAAGTATCATTTGTAAACAAACTGCATCATGGAAAAAGAAACACTCTTTATCGCCTTTTCCACGCAAAAAGGCGGAGCGGGAAAAACAACGCTGACCGTGCTGGTGGCAAGTTACCTGCACTATGTGAAAGGGATGAATGTAGCGGTGGTGGATTGCGACTACCCGCAACACAGCATTGCCGAGATGAGAAAACGTGACCTGAAAACGGTCATGGAGGACGAGCATTACAAACTGATGGCGTACAGGCAACTGCAACGGATAAGGAAGAAAGCCTATCCGATAGCGGAGAGTACGGCTGAGGATGCTGTCGCAAAGGCGGACGAACTGCTGGAAAAGATGCCGGAAACGGACATCGTGTTCTTCGACCTGCCGGGCACGGTAAACAGTACGGGCGTGTTGAACACGCTGGCGAACATGGACTATGTCTTTTCCCCCATTGCCGCCGACAGGGTGGTAATGGAAAGCACACTCCGCTTTGCGAGCCGGCTGAATGACACGCTGATCGCTACGGGCAAGACGAATATCAAAGGTCTGTACCTTCTGTGGAACATGGTGGACGGCCGGGAGAAATCGGAACTGTACAAGGTGTACGAACAGGTGATCGGCGAGCTTGGACTGAAAGTGCTGAATACCTTCCTGCCGGACAGCAAACGGTTCCGCCGTGAGCTGACGGGGGAACATAGGGCATTGTTCCGTTCCACGCTGTTCCCTGCGGACGGTACGCTGGTCAAAGGCAGCAACCTGAAAGAGATTACGGAAGAACTGTTGTCCATTATCAAAAAGTAGGCTATGGGAAACGAACGGAAAAAAATAAACCTGACGGACATTGACGAGGACTCCATAGTCGCCTCGTTCAAGGAAGGCAGGCAGACGGACGGGCAGGCGCAAGCAGCCGGAAATAATGGACAGTCCGGTGAAGAGAACGGATATGTCCGTCTGTTCATCCACGAGTCACCGGTCTGCGCACGGCTTGGCAAGACAATCTACCTTCGTAAGGAGTTCCATGAACGGATTCAGAAGATTGTCCAGACAATCGGGAACAACGAGATGTCCATTTTCAGCTATGTGGACAATGTGCTGGAACAGCACTTTTCCACTTATCAGGACGAGATTACGAAGGAATACAGAAAACGAAGTACCGAACTGTTTTAAACCCCGGAAATCATGTCAGCAATCTTATTCTTACTTACCGGCGGCTATCTGCTGTGGATAGCCGCCTACCTCTTCCACGAGCGGAACAGCCGGAGGAAGAAAGCGGAAAAAGCCGGGCAGATCCTTACCCGGATGGCGGTGGACGTGAGCGAGATTTTAGGCAAAAGCACATTTTCCCTTAGCCACTCCACGCCACAAACACCCGAAAAAATTGAAAACGAAAAATCTGTAAGTGAAGCGGATACTTTTGCACCGGAGAAAGAAAAGTACCCGAAAACAGTTTCCGCCGAGGAACTGGACAAGCTGTTTGCGGAAGGGAGTCCGCTGCCGGAAGAACTGGAACTGATGGAAGATATGGATGTTCCGCTGGAGTTCCGGAAAGAACCGGCGGATGACAATCCTCCGATAGATGATGACGAGCAGGACAGACGCCTGCCGGGATGCACGCCGCAAGCCACGGGCATCCGCTTCGAGGACATGGGACTGGCGGTGCGTGTGGCGGTCAGCGGTGAAGCGGCCAGTGAGGAGGAAAGGATTCAGGCCGGAAAGACGCTGGCGGAACTTCGCAACACCCCGATGTTCGAACAGCTGACCTCCGGCGATGCGGAACGTGAGGAACGGATCGGCTCGCTGATAGAACTGCACCTTGCGGCATACCGCAAGCGTAAACAGCCGGACAGCGAACCGGCGGCAGAAACCATACCGGACACTTTCTCCATAAGCGATATTGTCTAACGAATAAAGTAAAACGTACATGAAAAAAAGAGATTACGGATAGCTGACGGTTCATTCTTACCAGTAGAAATCCAGACAAATTTAATTAACAACCGGATACGGCGGACTCTTCCCTCCGTCGTGTCCTCATTCAAATCCATTTATTTTATGAACACGAAACAACTTGTATTAGTGGCGGTCATGCTAATCGCCACAGGCTCGCTCCATGCGCAGGGAAACGGCTCGGCCGGTATCGCAGAGGCGACGAAAATGGTAACAAGCTACTTTGATCCGGGAACGAAGCTGTGCTACGCAATCGGAGCCGTGATCGGCTTGGTCGGCGGGATTAAAGTGTACAATAAGTTCAGTTCCGGCGATCCGGACGTAAGCAAGGTGGCATCCTCCTGGTTCGGTGCGTGCATCTTTCTGATTGTCGCCGCCACTATCCTGCGTTCTTTCTTCCTCTAAAGGACAGATTCGCCTATATATAATAATTTATATGGACTATGAACTGAACAAGGGGATCGGCGAGAGTGCGGAGTTCAAGGGACTCAAGGCGCAATACCTTTTTATTTTCGTCGGCGGGCTGCTGGCTCTGTTCGTGCTGTTTGTCATTCTCTATATGGCCGGTGTCGGCCAATGGCTCTGCATCGCTTTCGGTGTAACCTCCGCATCCGCACTGGTCTGGCTGACATTCCACCTGAACGGCAAGTTCGGAGAACACGGGCTGATGAAGCTGCTGGCCAGAAAACAGCACCCCCGCTACCTGATCAACCGGATCAGTCCCCGAAAATTATTCACGATTAAAAAGAAGAATGTATGCGGAACACACTAAAGGCCGCCACATTGGAAAGCAAGTTCCCGCTTCTCGCCGTCGAAGCGGACTGTATCATCTCCAAAGATGCGGACATCACCGCCGTCTTTGAGGTGGAGCTGCCCGAACTCTTCACGGTAACGGCAGCTGAATACGAGGCTATCCATGCGGCATGGGCAAAGGCAATCAAGGTATTGCCCAATTATACGGTGATACATAAACAGGACTGGTTTATCCGGGAGGATTACCGCAGCCAGACGGACAAGGAAAATCTAAGTTTCCTTTCCCGGAGCTACGAGATGCACTTCAACGAACGTCCTTTCCTGAACCACAAATGCTATCTGTACCTGACCAAGACGACGAAAGAACGCATGAGGATGCAGAGCAGCTTCTCTTCGCTGTGCAGGGGATTCATCATCCCCAAGGAGGTGGACAAGGATACCACCGCCCATTTTCTGGATACGGTGGGACAATTCGCCCGTATCGTGAACGATACAGGGCTGGTGCACCTAAGACGCTCGTCGGTGATGAGATTACGGGCACGGAGGATAAGGCCGGACTGGTGGAGAAATATTTCTGTCTGTCAATGGAAAATACCACTGCGCTGGAAGACATCGAACTCGGAGATGACGGCCTGCGTGTCGGCGACAAGCACGTATCGGTACATACGCTATCGGAACTGGATGCGTTGCCCAACAAGGTGGGTACGGACTGCCGGTATGAAAGGCTGTCAACGGACAAAAGCGACTGCAAGCTGTCATTCGCCAGTCCGGTAGGCCTGCTGCTCTCGTGCAACCACCTGTACAACCAGTATATCTTTCTGGATGACAGCGGCGAGAACCTGCAACGTTTTGAAAAGAGCGCACGCAACATGCAGTCGCTCTCGAAGTACTCACGGAGCAACCAGATCAACAAGGAGTGGATTGACCTGTACCTGAATGACGCACACTCGTTCGGACTTACCTCGGTACGTGCCCACTGCAACGTCATCGCATGGACGGACAACCCGATGGAGGTGAAGAACATGCGCAATGACGTGGGCGGTCAGATCGCCATGATGGAGTGCAAGCCACGCCATAATACAGTGGACGCCGCCACGCTGTACTGGGCGGCAATGCCGGGAAACGGCGCTGACTTCCCGGCAGAGGAGAGCTTCTATACGTTCATCGAACAGGCCCTCTGCTTCTGGGTGGAAGAAACGAACTACCGCAGCTCCGTTTCACCTTTCGGACTGAAGATGTCAGACCGTATCAGCGGAAAACCGCTGCACGTGGACATCTCCGACCTGCCGATGAAACGTGGCGTAACCACGAACCGAAATAAATTCGTATTGGGCGGTTCCGGTAGCGGCAAGTCATTCTTCATGAATCATTTGGCGAGGCAGTATTATGAACAGGCACACACGTGGTATTGATTGACACGGGGAACAGCTATCAGGGACTTTGCTCGCTGATACACCAGAAGACCGGCGGCAAGGACGGCATCTATTTCACTTATACGGACGAAAACCCGATAGCGTTCAACCCTTTTTTCACGGATGATAAGGTTTTCGACATTGAGAAACGAGAGAGTATCAAGACACTGATCCTCACACTCTGGAAAAAGGACAACGAACCGGCGACACGTTCGGAAGAAGTGGCGCTGTCCAATGCGGTAGCCCTGTATATCAGGCGCATCAAGGAGGATGAAAGCATCGTTCCCTCGTTCAACACCTTCTACGAGTTCGTGAAAACGGACTACCGGAAGATACTGGAAGAGAAGGGAGTCCGGGAAAAGGATTTCGACCTTGCGGGTTTCCTGAACGTGCTGGAGCCTTATTACCGTGGCGGAGAATATGATTTCCTGCTTAACTCCGACAAGCAGCTCGACCTGCTCGGCAAACGGTTTATCGTATTCGAAATCGATCAGATCAAAGACCACCCCATTCTTTTTCCGGTAACGACTATCATCATCATGGAGTTGTTTATCAACAAGATGCGCCGTCTGAAAGGGGTGCGCAAGATGATCATCATAGAGGAAGCGTGGAAGGCTATCGCCAAGGAAGGATGGCGGACTACATCCGCTATCTTTTCAAGACTGTCCGCAAATTTTACGGAGAGGCAGTTGTGGTGACGCAGGAAGTCGATGACATCATTTCCTCGCCTATCGTAAAGGAGTCCATAGTGAACAACAGCGACTGCAAGATTCTGCTTGACCAGAGGAAGTACCTTAACAAGTTCTCGCAGATACAGTCCCTGCTGGGACTGACGGACAAGGAAAAGGCGCAGATCCTGTCGGTGAACATGTCCAATGACCCGAAACGCAAATACAAGGAGGTCTGGTTCGGATTGGGGGCGTACAGTCAACGGTGTACGCCACGGAGGTATCGCCCGAAGAATATCTGTGCTACACGACCGAAGAGAGCGAGAAGGTGGAAGTGGAACAACTGGCGAAACAGCTGGACGGCAATATCGAACTGGCTATCCGAAGGCTTGCGGAAAAGAAACGGAATCAAAGCAATGAAATACCGTAAATGCCTATGGAGTATGAAACCTTGTTTCCGCTCTACTGGATATGCGGGGAGTGGAAAAGCAACCGCAAGTCGCCGCCCGTTACCGTATTCCGTGACGGTGGCGCATACAAGATTGCCCTGACCTACCACCTTGATGCGGTGGTGGTAGGCACGATCCACCAAAGCGGCGGCATCATCTGGGCAGACCTGCTGGGGAGGGTGCAGCTCGCTTATGACCGGGAGGAAGACCGGCTGGTGCTGGCTACCGAAGGGATCTATGTACGTGCGGATGACTCATAGGGAAAATGGAGAACCCCGGTTCTCCCGTAAATGACAGTAACAACTATCCGATTTATTCAACATTAAAATTTTAAAAGACATGAAACGAATTATGGCTGTCTGCCTGGCCGGGCTTCTTTGCCCGATTATGGCAGTAAAGGCACAATGGGTGACGTTCGATCCCTCGAACTTTGCACAAAGCATCGTGAATACAACCCGCAATGTGGTGCAGACCACGACGACGGCAGAAAATATGGTGAAGAATTTTCAGGAAACAGTCAAGATCTACGAACAGGGGAAGCGTTATTACGACGCATTGAAAGCGGTCAACAATCTGGTTAAGGATGCCCGCAAGGTACAGCAGACCGTTCTTCTGGTCGGTGAAATATCGGACATCTATGTAAACTCTTTCCAGAAAATGCTGACGGACGAGAACTATACGCCGGACGAGCTTTCGGCAATCGCTTCCGGATATGCGAAGATGCTGGAAGAGAGCAGCGGTATGCTGAACGAGATGAAGACGGTCGTAACCTCCACCAGCCTTTCCATGACGGATAAGGAGCGCATGGATGTGATCGACCGTGTGTACCGTGACGTAAGAAACCAACGCAATCTGGTCAGGTATTACACGAACCGGAACATCGGCATCTCTTACCTGCGTGCAAAAAAGAAGAACGATACCCGAAGTGCTGGACTTGTACGGAACGGACAATCAAAAATACTGGTGACATGACGGGCGAGGAAACTTTCAGCAACCTTCACGAAGTGTTGCGCAACCTTTATGACGAGATGATGCCGCTCTGTTCGGACATCACGGGTGTGGCTACCGGAGTGGCCGCACTGGGTGCACTGTTCTATGTGGCCTCACGGGTGTGGCAGGCTCTTTCGAGAGCCGAGCCGATTGACATTTACCCGCTCTTCAGACCTTTTTGTCTGGGTGCGTGCATCATGTTCTTCCCCACATTCGTTCTGGGAACTCTCAACGGCATCATGAGTCCTGTGGTTACCGGCTGCCACGATATAATGGAAGGCCAGACGCTGAACATACGGGAGTATTCCGAGAAGCGGCAGAAGCTGGAATACGAGGCGATGACAAGGAATCCGGAAACGGCGTACCTGGTCGACAACGAGGAATATGAACGCCAGATCGAGGATCTGGGATGGTCGCCTTCGGACTTGAAAGCGATGGCGGGCATGGCGGCGGAACGCTTCAAATACCAGGCCAGGCAGGGCGTGAACAATTTTCTCCGCAGCTTTCTGGAACTGCTGTTCCAGTCGGTTTCGCTGGTACTGGACACGCTGAGAACCTTCTTCCTGATCGTATTGAGCATTCTGGGGCCCTGTCGTTCGCCATATCGGTGTACGACGCTTCCACAATACGATGATCCAATGGATTTGCCAGTATATCAGCATCTATCTGTGGCTGCCCATATCCGACCTGTTCAGCTCCGTGCTGGCAAGGATTCAGGTACTGATGATCGAAAAGGACATCGCCGCACTGAGCGATCCCGCCTATGTGCCCGACGTGAACAATTCCGCTTACATCATCTTCATGCTGATAGCCATTGTGGGGTATTTCACCATTCCGACAGTATCCACATGGGTGATTCAGGCATCGGGAGCCGGCAACTACGGCAAGCAGGTCAACTCGTGGTCATTGAAGGGCGGACGTGCGGCTGCCGCTGTTTCCGGTGCAGCCGTCGGTCATGTAGCCGGCAAGTTAAGAGGCAGATAACCCAATATAAAATCTTATAAACATATGGAATTTAAGAGTTTGAAGAATATAGAAACGAGCTTCCGGCAAATCCGCACGATGGGTATCGTGTTCGTTTCGCTCTGTGCTCTGGTTACCGGCTATGCTCTCTGGAGTTCCTACCGGTTCGCCGAACGGCAGAGGGAGAAAATCTATGTGCTGGACAATGGGAAGTCCCTGATACTTGCTCTTTCCCAAGACCTTTCGCAGAACAGGCCGGTGGAGGCAAAAGAACATATCCGGCGTTTTCACGAGCTGTTTTTCACCTTGTCGCCCGACAAGGCGGCTATCGAGTCGAATATCCGCAGGGCGTTGTTCCTGTGCGACGAGAGTGCGTTCCGCTACTACAAGGACTGGGAGGAAAAGGGGTATTACAACCGTATAATCTCGGCCAATATCAACCAGAGCATCCGGGTGGACAGCGTGGCGTGCGACTTCAACAGCTACCCGTATGTGGTAACGACCTACGCACGGCAGTCGCTGGTCAGGGCGAGCAACATCACGGAACGGAGCCTTGTAACCCGTTGCCGGCTGTTGAACTCGGTCAGGTCGGACAATAACCCGCACGGCTTCACGATGGAGCAGTTCAATATCGTGGAGAACCGGGATTTGAGAACCATTGAACGATAACTTAAAAAAGACAGGAAATGAACCGATTGAAAAAATGGATCAGGTACGTGCCTGACAGGATAGACGACGGACTCCGCTATCTGTGCGGACGGATGTCGCCCGATGTACGGCTCGTCTGCGTGGTGGTCATGCTCACCGGCTTTGGCTGTCTGTCGATATACATGACGGTATCTTCGATATACCGCATCGGCAGGCATGAGGGGGAGCAGTTGCAAATGGAGCATATCAGGCGGATGGAACTGTACAGGGGGATAAACAAGGATAGTATAAACATTAAAAACCAGGTGGATTATGGAGAACCTAAAAAATCAGGAGCGGCAACCGGCGAACGCTGCAACGCCTGAAAAGGCGGAAGAGAAAGGGCAAACGCCGAAACAGGGGAAGAAAGAGGCCAGACCTCTGACTCCGGAAGAGATGCTCAAGCGGAAGAAGATGCTCGTGTATCCGTTGTTCTTTCTCGTGTTTCTGGGAGCGATGTGGCTGATATTCGCTCCTTCAGACAGCGACGAGCCATTAAGGGAGGGATTCAACGTGGATGTTCCGATGCCGGAGGACAAGGGGCTGCTGTCGGATAAAAAGACCGCCTACGAACAAAGTGCCTTTGAAAAAAAACAAAAGGAGAAAATGAACACGCTTCAGGATCTGGCGGTATCACTGGAACAGGAAGAGCCGGCAGCGGACGAAGTATTCCTGACGGAAGAGGACACGGACAACGGCAGTCCGTCTATCCGTTCCTCGGCCAATGCCTATCAGGACATCAACCGGCAGTTGGACAGTTTTTATGAAACACGGCCTGCGGAAGACGATCAGAAAACACTGGAACTGGAATGGCGCATTCAGGAGCTGGAGCGTCAGGCGGAGGAAGAGCGCAAGGCCAGAGAAAACAGCGAGGAGCAACTGCGGCTGATGGAGAAGTCCTACGAGATGGCGGCAAGGTACATGCCGGGCGGCGGTGAAACCAAACAGGTCGCCGTGTCCTCCTCTACGGGTAAAACGCCGGTCTGCCCGGTTACGCAGGTAACGGAACGGGTGGTCAGCCTGCTGGCCGCACCCCTGTCCGATGAAGAGTTTGCCAGACAGTACGGCAAACCCAGAAACATGGGTTTCCACACGGTAGGGACAGTCCGGAGCCGTACGGAAAGGAACGGTATCCGTGCCTGCGTGTACAGGACGGTAACGGTTTCGGGAAGCGACGGTCAGGAGGTGGGTCTGCGCCTGCTGGAGCCGGTGCAGGCCGGGGAGTTGTACATACCCGCCAACACGATACTGACCGGCACGGCGAAAATCAGCGGTGAGCGCATGGAAATTACCGTTTCTTCGATTGCCTTTCAGGGAACAATCCTGCCGGTGGAGCTGGACGCTTATGACACGAGGGGCATGAAGGGCATTGAAGTCAGGGGATCGCAGGAGCTTACCGCCGTCAAGGAGATGGCGGCCAACATGGGCTCGGCAATGGGAAGCAGCATCAACATCTCCACCAATGCCGGCGCACAGTTGGCTGCGGACTTGGGCAAAGGGTGATACAGGGCGCATCGCAATACCTTTCCACAAAGTTCAGGACTGCAAGCGACTTTGAAGGCGGATTACGAGCTACTGCTCGTGTCAAGACAATAAACGGTTAAAATCAATTTATCAATCAAGAAAAAACAACAAGCATGAAAAAAGTAATTTTAATGATGGCTTTTGCCATTGGTATGACCGGTGCGTATGCACAAAAGACCGTAAAAATGGAAAAGACGGGAAATGACACGGAAGAAACGGCGGATTCCGGAGAAACGGAAACCACGCCGCTGCCGGATAAGGAGGACGCAAGGCGCAGTCCGTCCACCGGTGATTTGTTTGACGGGCTGACACGCCCGGTGGCATTCGACCGGATGGTTCCTCCATACGCTTTGGAGGTGACATTCAATAAAACGGTACACCTTATCTTCCCGGCTGCTATCAAGTATGTGGATCTGGGATCGGCAGACATTCTTGCCGGTAAAGCGGACGGTTCGGAGAACGTGCTTCGGGTGAAAGCGGCGTTGAGGGACTTCTCCCGTGAAACGAATCTGGCGGTGATCACGGATGACGGCAGCTATTATACATTCAATGTGAAGTATGCGGACGAGCCGACCAAGCTGAATATCGAGATGAAAGACTTCATCCATGATGGCGAGGCGGTGAACCGGCCGAACAACTCTCAGGAAATCTACCTTACGGAACTCGGCAGCGAGTCCCCGCTGCTGGTACGGCTGATCATGAAGTCCGTCTATGACAACAACAAACGTCTGGTGAAGCATATCGGCTGCAAGCGCTTCGGCATCCAGTATATCCTGAAGGGGATTTATACGCACAACGGTCTGCTTTATTTCCATACGGAACTGAAAAACGCTTCCAACGTGCCGTTCTCCGTTGATTTCGTTACTTTTAAGGTGGTGGACAAAAAGGTTGCAAAACGTACCGCCATTCAGGAACAGGTTATCGTGCCGCTTCGTGCCTTCAACTATGTAACGGTGGTTGATGGAAAAAGCAAGGAACGGACGGTATTTACCCTGCCCAAATTCACCCTTCCGGATGACAAGCAGCTGGTTGTCGAGATGAACGAGCAGAACGGGGGAAGGCATCAGCGGTTTATTCTGACCAACGCCGAGCTGATCCGTGCCAGAGTCATTAACGAGCTGAAGGTGAAATAGTATGAAAAGGGTATCTGTTATTATATGTATGTTTTTGTGCTTTGTCCTGACGGACAAGGCACATGCCAACGTTGCCTGCCCAGTACAAAAGGGCTGCGTATTACCGCCGGTATGACGGACGGTTTTCACACTGCGGACAAACGTAACGAGCTGGGTTACCATTTCGGACTGGGAACGGACAGATATGTGAACGGCTGCCATAAGTGGGTATTCGGGGGCGAGTATCTCCAGAAGTATTATCCATACAAGGACATACGTGTCCCGGTTTCCCAATTCACTGCGGAAGGCGGCTATTATTATAATTTCCTTTCGGATGCCAACAAGGTGTTTCTCTGCTATGCCGGCGGTTCGGTGCTGGCAGGATATGAAACCGTGAATTGGGGCACAAGTACGTTGTTCGACGGCTCACGCCTGTGTGCCGGGGATGCGTTTGTCTATGGCGGTGCGGTATCGCTGGAGATAGAACCTACCTTGCCAACCAGGTGGTATTGCTGTTCCATGTCCGTGAGCGTTGCCTCTGGGGAAATGACAGCGGACACTTTCATTTCCAGTTCGGGGTGGGCGTCAAATTCATAATTGATTAGGGCATGGTTCTTTTGGAATTATTTTCGGGTATTGGCGGCTTTAGTAAAGGATTGCAGGCTGCCGGATACTCGTTTGAGAAAGTATATTTCTCGGAGATAGAAAAAAATGCAATCGCCAACTTCAAATACAATTTTCCTTATGCGGAACATATCGGATCGGTTACAGAAATCGGAACAGCGGAAATCGGACATCCCGACATCATCACTTTCGGAAGCCCTTGCCAGAATTTTAGTTCAGTCGGCGACGGCAGCGGGCTGCGTGGAGAGGCAAGTTCCCTTGTCAGGTATGCTGTCGAAGCGTCGGGAGATTCAGACCTGACGTTTTTATCTGGGAGAATGTTAAGGGAGTCTTCTTCGCAAAGCATCGATCAGATTTTTGGAGCATTATCAAAGCGTTTGCCGACATTGGCGGTTATCGACTTGAATGGCAACTGTTTAATACGGCATGGTTTCTACCCCAAAACAGAGAGAGAATCTACCTTGTCGGACGTGTTGCAGACCGGTGTACCGGAGATGTATTTCCTTTCCCGACGCCGGGTGGAGGGAATCATCCGTGCAGGAAAGACACGGTTCATTCCCATACCTGCGGAACGATAACACGTAACTATTACAAACAGCCCAATTTCGGCAATTATCTGATAAACCTGCAACCGGGGGAAACTTTTGACGGACAGCCGAACGAAGAACAGAAATCCCGAATCCGTATGCTGACGGAAGTGGAGTGCGAACGCTTGCAAGGCTTTCCCGATGATTTTACCAGATACGGAATTATCAACGGGGAAGTGAGGGAAATCTCACGAGCCAACCGGTATGCGATGCTCGGCAATGCCGTGAGCGTACCGGTGGTACGTGCCGTAACGGAACGCATCAGAAATAGTACTGTTTTAAACGATTAAATTTTTAATGTGTATGAAAAAGATGATAGAAACATTGTTTATTGTTACATTCATGCTTATCGGTATGATATGTGTAACCGCCTGTTCTTACAAATTGGACGTTCAGCAGGTGTATGAGTTTGATTTGGCGACCTTGCCGGTGCAGACGACAATCGTAAAGGGCGAGGAAGCGGAAATTCGTTGTCAGCTTGTAAGAAGCGGCGAGTATCAGGACACCAAATACTTCATCAGGTACTTCCAACCGACAGGCAAAGGGGAACTTCGCATGGAGGACGGTATGGTGCTATTGCCAAACGACCTGTATCCGTTACCGGAAGAAACGTTCAGACTCTATTACAAATCACTTGACACAGACCAGCAGAAAATAGATATTTACATTCTTGATTCCTTCGGTCAGGTTGTACAAAAGTCTTTTGCCTTTAATAATGAAGAAGATGAAAAGGAGGATACCGAATGATTTATGCCGGATATACCCCGAAAAAAAGCAGCGACGAGCAGTATACTCCGGCTTATGCGGTGGCTCCTATAATCAAATATATACCCGGAAATAAAATAGTCTGGTGTCCGTTTGATACAGAGCATAGTGAGTACGTGCTTGCGCTGAAAGCCGCCGGTATCAGAGTGGTTCACTCCCATATCCTTACCGGTGAGGACTTCTTCGTTTACGAGCCGGAAGAGTGGGATCTGATTGTTTCCAATCCTCCGTTCAGTATCAAACAGAAGGTTGTGGAACGCTGCCTTGCACTCGGCAAGCCGTTTGCGTTACTGCTTTCCAATCTTTGGCTGAACAGCAGTGCACCGGTTCACTTGTTCCGAGAAAAGGAGATGCAGATGTTGTTGTTCGACAAACGTATCCAGTTTACGGAAAAGAACGCTGCCTATTTCGGATCAAGTTACTTTTGTTGGGAAGTCCTCCCAAGACAGATTGTGTTTGAGAATCTGAACCGTTCCAAATATGAAGAGAGCCGGATGGCTGATGACATGAGGAAATTGATAAAACCTTTAATGAACGGGCATGAATAGGAAACAGGAAGATGCGGATATAAAATCAGTACAGGAAAATCCCGGATATTTTCGGGATCTTCCTCCGGAACGTAAAACTGAGAATGTATGCTGGCACGCTGTCAATGCCGACAGTGCCAATGTGCGTCATGTACCGGAAGAAATGTTCTCCTACGAGATTGTCGGTATGGCTCTGACAAACAAACCCGATTCCATACATGATATGCCTTGTGGGGTACTGAAGTGCTTTTTGCCGTTGATTCTGGAAGATGACCGGTATCTCCGGGAGGCACTGCCGAAAGACGGCATACCTTTGGAGGTATATGAGGAGATGGTCAGACGGAACGGAAAGGCTCTGGAATATGTGCCTGAAGGCATGAGAACACCGGAAATCTGCCGTACCGCATTATCAAAAGTAAAGCACGATCCGGCTGTGCTGTTGCCTTATGTTCCTTATCCCGACATTTGTCTGGAGATTATGAAATTGCTTGAAGGGAAATGGAGATGTTCGGATTTGATGCGTTCTGTCCGGTGGAACATTATAGATGACCGGATGGCGGAATATGCTGTAAGTAGGGACGGCTATGCAATTTCGTCTGTGCCGGTACACCTGCAGACGGAAAAAATGGTCTGTCAGGCTGCCGCCGATACCTATAATTCGGCATTGCAGTTGAAAAGCATAAGGTATGATCTGAAGACTGAAAAAGCATATCTTGCGGGAATGGACAAAAATGTACCGGAAAGTTTTCTGAACATCCCACCCGATAAAAGAAGTGCGGAAATCTGCCTTCAAGCGGAAAATTGGTATCCGGAACTATTGAAAAAGCAACCGGAACTGATTCCCGATATTGTCAGAAACAGCTGTAACGTATATTCTCTCAATCACAAAATGGAACAATGCACGGGCACAAAGTTCTCTGTCGGCAGATAAAAAAACTGTATGACGGGAAGGCTTTGCCTGTTAAGGAAATTTGGACTCCGAAGGGGGTAATGAAAGATGTGGCGGTTTCCTTTGACAAAAGGCTGAAAGAGTTCAACTTTTCACCTGTCAGACAAATCAAAAGAAAAGGAATAAAACTATGACATGTGAACTCTCCTTGCAGACAACCGGCAAGGAGAGTTCTTTGGTGCAAATGGTTAATAACTCTCTCTCAATCTTATTACATATTATTATATCTTGTTTTTCAGATATTTATTGTTCTGTCATATACTTTCTTTGTTTTTGAATCAACCATTCATCACGTTTCTGTCTGCACTCTTCCAATGTGGGCTTCACACAGGAGAAAAAGTTCGTTGTCTGCCGTGTCCCTGTAATCATAATGGTAAAACGTGCGGCTTTTCCGTCTTACGGTCATTTGGAATTTTTCATATTTCTCACCCGCCTTGCAGGTTGAAACTCCGTTCTTGTTCATTTTTGTTGCCATAACTTATGATTTTATAGTTTGTGAATATTAAAACAGGCTTAACTGTCGGGGCTGTGTGTATTTCCGCTTGAGTTCCAACAGTTTTTCTTTCAAACTGCGGATAACCTTCGGGTTGTAATTGCTTCTGTCGGAAACAGACCAACATTCCGCTTTGTTGTATTGTCGTTCCAACAGGCGGATGCCTTGCCGGACAGCTTCCTTATAATCTCTAACAGGCTCATCCCAAACGGACGGGTGGCTGCCGCCTCCGGCTGTGCCGGTACACCAGTCGATGGATACCGCATACGTCCCGTCAACGGATTGCCCGATATGGATCGTGTTGGAAGTATCCAATTTGATTTCTTCAACTATCGGTAACATACCATTAATCCAACCGTGTTCGTTGAACCGCTTGCCGACATAGCCGAAAATCAGCCCTCTTTCATACGTGCGTACATTGAGTATGATATGTCGTACACTCTTGCCGAAACTTTCGAAGTAGGCGATTTGTTCCGTGTCATTGCGGCGTAGTGCCAACAAGTACCGGAGGACTGTGCTGCGTTCCACCCTGCAAGGACTGTATTCTACAATCTCCTGCAATTTCTCTTCTCGTGTCATTTGAAATATTGGCTTCATGTCATTTATGTATTAGAGGATTAAAATGTCGCAATGAATAACCGGCTTTGGATGAACTGCACGCTTCCTTTGGAAATGCGCTGGTTGCACCAGAAATGGTGTGAGCCATAGCCGTAGGTGAAAAATTCGTCCAGTTCGGTCGTTTCCCGAAGTTTGTCAATGGATTGGCGGAGTTCCTCTTCCGTCCGGCAAAAGAGAAGGGTATTTACCAGTCGGATAAGGAGTGCAGGGATTTTCTCATCCCATGCACAAATTACGGTTTCAAATGTTACATTCATATTTTCCTGATTTATTCATTAGACAGTCATCTTTAAAATCTCTCTCCAGTATATCGGCTCTACCTCACTGAGAAGAAAGTCGATAAAATCTTTTCTCGCCTCTTTACACAATTCCCGGTAAAGTTCTCCAAAAGTGGTGATGTTGCCGTTCAGGTAGGTTTCCACCATATACTCGAAAATGTTGTTTACCTCGTAATATCTGCACTGCTGTGCGACAGTCCTACTATATCGTTTCATAAGGCTTTATTTATAAAGGTTTATAATGTTTCTGTTCATCATCCGTGCTTTTCCTACGGTATAATAAGTACCGCCATAGGGCTGCTTGTCCCAATAGGCCAGGACGATTTCGGAGTTGTCAATCAGGTAGTCGTTCCTGTGATGGAAGCACCCTCTGCAGTAATCTTCCCTGAGAATGACCGTTTCATCGGCAGTTTTCATTATCCGGTCGTATAAGGACTTGTTCTCCGGGCGGTATCTGTCTGACTGCCGGCGGAACGGCACAACGGCAATGAGCCGAATATCCGTGTATTTCATTTTGAGGTCGGCTACCGCTTGGGCTGCAAGCAAATCAAAGCCTTCCGCCATTCCGCTTAGAAAGTAACGATAGCCCAGACTATACAACCTTTTCACTTGCGAAACTATATCCAGATAAAGATACAGCATACGGACTTGGAAGATACGCTCTGAACGGTGTCCGGTGAACGCTACTGATTTTGTAATATCCATTGTCATAACTGTGTGCATTAAAGTATTAATAACCAAATGATAATCCCGACTACGACAGCAAAGGAAAGAATGGAAACCAGACAACCCCATGCGAAGCGGATCACGTCCGTTATCAGTTCTTTTACGAGCCACAGACCGATAAACCACGCCAAAAGACTGCCACCGTACAAACTCCAACAGAAGCCTGAAAGAATGAGCCGAACCGACCAGCCAAACAATTTATGCAGAGGCAGATTGAGTCTGTTCTTATTTCCGTTATGTATTTCTCTTGCTGTTTTCATAATCACGACATTTTTTTTTATGCATTGACGAGTTGAGCTGACTTATTTCATGTGCGTCAAAAGGTAGGGTTCAGGAAAAACAAGGTTTTTGGAAAAAATACCTCGTGCCATTTATGGCGCAGGGAAGATTTTTTTCAAAACCGGAACGGCTTGACCTTGTTTTTCCGTTAAGAACGAAGTACCTTTGCACTTGAATAAGTTAGTTTAATTCGTTCCTTTGTTTTAAATGTGGAGTGATGGCTACTGAAAACAGTGAGAGAAATACCCCGAAGGAAGTTAGCCTTAAACTTTGCTTAGAATCATTGTGTTATAAATCCTTTATGCATAAAGCGGTGATTAATACGAAAAAATTTCTACCTTTGTGTTAGCGATGCAAATAGCATCGTGTAATGTGTTCGTTTACCAACGTTCGGAAATCGCCAATTTCAAAAGTGTGAAGGTAAATGAACCGGGTAGGTTATACTTTGACGTAACCTGTCGGTTCACTTTACACTGGGTGTTTGGCGATACCTCGAACGTAGTATCCGGCAGCGTTACGTCAATTTAATATAATAACCTTATTGTTATGGATTTACAATCGACTCCCCTGAAAGGAATAGTCCGGTCTTCAGAAGATGGGCTTTTCTATCTGTTTCCCATTCAGAGTTTATCTACATTACAAGAGATGAAAGGGCATTTGACCTGTGCGATAGATGTCTTGAGTAATCCGGATGAAAATGATACGGAAAAGCGTTTGGACGCAGTTCGGACATTGAACAGCCTTGTTGCTGCGTTGAGCGTTAATGACGGCGATTACTATGATGCGATAGATATTGCCTTTGAGGAAATCAGAGAGTAAAAATATACAGATAATAATAAAAGCCTTCCTATTTCAAAAACGGAAAAAAGAAAGGTGTTGTACCGGGCAATGTGGGATTCATCACGCTTGCTTGTACAACACTTTTCTGCGATTTTGTATGGATGAAAGATCGCTCCGGTTTCGGAGAAATGGGAACGTTCTTTCTACCGATAATGATGCGGCTTTTATTCCGCTATCGAGGTTGAGGATTAGAATGGAAGAACTTCATCCGTTCCGTTATTCATCTGTTCCTGTTCATGCTCTTTACGCCGTTTTTCTTTTTCCTTCTTTTTTTCTTTATCCTTTATTTCCTGTTCTTTAAGTATTTGTTTCAGGGGCTTGACTATATCAGGACGTTCCTTTTTGAAACGTTTATAGAAGATCTCTTCTATAATTCCGGTAAGGGGGCTTTCCACGACTCTTGCCGGTGGTTGTCTATCTTGCCGAGTTTGTCGGGGTTGAGTCCGAGTTCACGTGCCATTTGTACATGGGTATCCGATAGCCGGTGTTTCTTTTGGGCGACTATCCATTTTTCGATCTGGGATTTCTTGATTGCCATATTACTTTTGATTTTCAGATTTTACTGTTTTACCTAAAAACAAACCGGTAACGGATTTTGCGCCGAGTTGCATCAGTTTGCGTTTCATTTGCGTGAAATTCTCGCCGGAAGAGATAATGTCATCTATTAAAAATACGTCCCGGCCTTTAAAATAATCGGGATGAAAGATCAAGTTGGATAACTTGTCTTGTCCGTGAGTTCCTTTCATCTGCTCACGGTCTTCTTTTATCCATGTGGCACGAAAACCGTCCACAACTTTAAGCCGATGTGAGAGAAGGCTGCAAAAACGGGCAAAACGGGTGATGTTCCGTTCACGGGTTGCCGCCGGTATGGGGATCAGCACGGCGTTGGCGGCTTTCTCTTTAAAGAACGGCATCCGGGCGATACAAAGCGAGAAGATCTTGGCGACAAGGGCTGCTTGTCGGCCTTCCTTAAATCTAAATACCAGATTACTCGTCTTTCTGTCGAATACCGATATGTCCTTGCATCTGGTCGGGTAATAATCGTGAATATAGAAACACAGTGCTCCGTCGATACGCATCTTGCCTTTGAAGTGAGTATTGTACGGGAAGAACCGGCGCACGAAATCGCTCTCGAAAGTAAAGCGGAGTATGTCACGCCAAAGGATGAGCGTGGTTTCATCCTGTACACGATAGAGTTCTCCGTTGATGCTTTCTTTATCCGACAAACCAATGCCGATTATCAGGCGGTCATTAAAAGCGTCTTTTGATACAATATACCAATCAAAGGATTGGCAGATGCCCACGATGTCACAATCATTGGAACAAAGGAAGTAGAAGGTATTGTCGGGTTTCTGGATAATCAGAAACTCGCCGGACATTTCGGAAAGGTGGAAATAGTTGCCGACATGGGCTTCCTCTACTTCGCTGAAGGATATGGATATGGTGAGGTTTTCTATCATGACACTGTTATTTGGTGTAAAGATAGGATTTTCAGGAGAAAAAAAAGCCTTGCCCGTCGGATTTTCGGGCAAGGCTCGCTATTTACAGGCTTCTATGCACATCAGTTATAAGAAATGGTTGTCCGGTTGCTGCCGGGATTGAAAACGACAAGAACTTCGGGCTTTTTCTCTTGCAGGCGTTTGTACTCGCACAGGGAGTTGAGTACCCATTCACGGAACAGTTTCGTGCAATAGGTGTTGATGCGGAAACTGAGAAATATGATCGCTTCCAGATTATAATAGGTAACGATGCTTTTGTCCTGCTTCTCGGTTATGGTTACGTCGCCGTCATAAAGCAGGCGGGATTTGAAGATGGAGCGCACATTGGCGTCTATTGTCTGCACGAACACTCCGAACAGACGGGCAAGTTCGTGCTTGGTCATCCATACGTTGCCGTTCTCTATCTTTACACTGACGATGGGTTGTTCATCCTTGTTTTCCAAACCGGTGATGGTGATGTATCCTCTATTTTCCATAAGGCGTTGTTTTTTAAATGGTGTGACAATATAATGATTTGTTTATTCATACAGCGTTTTGCGTCGTACCTTTTTGCATACTTTTAAGTTTTCGATCCAGCATATTCATGTCATGGCTCAACTTTCTATCCACCACACGGGCATAAATCTGTGTGGTCTGAATGTTGGTGTGTCCGAGCATCTTGGACACGCTCTCAATGGGAACGCCTTTGGTAAGGCAGATTTCCGTCGCAAACGAATGCCGGGCAAGATGGTAGGTGATCCGCTTGTTGATCTGGCAAATAGCAGCTATCTCGCAAATATTCATTCATCTTCTGATTACTGATTACCGGAAGCAGTTTTCCGTTTTTCAATTTGCCCTCATATTTGGCGAGAATATCCAACGGTATTTGCAGTAGGGGAATGAATGACTCCACTCCGGTTTTACCCCTGTCTTTCATAATCCACTTCTTGCCGTCCACACCGATCTTTATGTCCTCACTTGAAAGCGTATAGATGTCACAGTAAGGCAAACCGGTATAACAGCTGAAGATGAAAGCATCACGCACGTGTTCCAACCGCTTTGACTTGAACTCCTTGTAATAGATCGTGTCGATTTCCTCCTGCGTGAGATACCCTCTGTCGGTCTTGTCAAAATTGAACTTGAAATTCCCGAATGGATCGATAAAGCTCAATCCGCTTTTCTGGGCGAACAACAGTATCGTATGGAAACGTTGTACAAATTTCATGGCGGTGTTGTTGCTTACCTCACATTCCTGACGTAAATAAAGGTAGAAGTTCTCGATGTGGGTAACGGTGATTTCCTTCACGGGAATGTCCGACAACTTGTATTCCTTCTGCAAGAACTCTATCATCGCTGCTTGGTCAGTTCGTAGCGGGAATAGGTCTTTTGCGTGGCAGTCTTGCCGACCTTCTTTGCATACTGTTCATTGTGCTGGGTGAAGTAGCTGATGAGCGTTTTCTCCTTTTCCTCCAATCCCAGGAATGCGTTCCTGATTTTTTCCGGCAGTGCGTAACCGTCCACGTTCATCATGCGTGTATAGTGCATGGTGATGGCCGAACGTATCTCGTCCAGTGTCTTGTTAAGTGAGGATACCCTGAGGTTTTCTTTCTTGTCCGCACTCTGTTTGTTGATGACGGCTCTTCCCGCTTTCGTGTCCCAATTGTCGGGGTGTATGTCCAGCTTGCTGCTGAATTGCACCTGATCACCGTCCACCGTGATGCGCACCATAATTACTACATGACCGTTTTTCTTCGGTTCGTTCTTCTTTAAATAGAAGAGTGTTTTGAATGTCGATTTCATACCGTAACTCCTTTCTTGTTGCAAAGTTAATTTGTTCATTCCGTAACGGCTATGACTTTCGACTGCCAATATTCGACAAATGAGCGACTTACCTATAAATCGTTACGGTTTTTATCGTAACGGAAAACCGTAACGAATTAGTAACGATTAATCTTCACAGGGTGGCTTTTTGAGGTCTTTTTTCTGTCGTAGGCGGGTAAGAAAAAAGCTCCTTAAACCACTGGTTTAAAGAGCTTTGTCTCAGTTTGTCGGAGTATTTTCATTTCTCCTAAGTGATCCGCCTGGGGCTCGAACCCAGGACCCCAACATTAAAAGTGTTGTGCTCTACCTGCTGAGCTAGCGAATCAAACCTGTGTTGCATTCATTTCCTGATTGCGAGTGCAAAGGTAGGTGTTTATTTTTAATCTGCCAAATATTTTAGAAGAAAATGTGAAAATAATCTTTTGCTTAATTTTTAATCCATTGATTATCTGTGTGTTAATTAGAGGTTTTTTAAAAAAGAATATTTAAGAATATACTTAATAATCGTCAAAAGCCTGGAAAGGTTTGTAAGATTCTTGTTTTTTTACTTACTTTTGGCAAAGTATTTGTATGATTTTAAATTGAATAGAAACACATAAAGTATAATTATATGTATTGGATTTTATTTATTGGCATTGCACTCATCAGTTATTTAGTACAGTCGAATTTGCAGAGTAAGTTTGATAAATACTCTCGCATGGCATTGAGCAACGGTATGACGGGTAGGGAGATTGCAGAAAAAATGTTGCGTGATAACGGTATTTACGATGTGAAAGTAACCAGCACTCCCGGAATGTTGACAGACCATTATAATCCGACAAACAAAACTGTCAATCTGAGTGAAGGAGTTTATAATACATGTAGCGTGGCTGCTGCGGCAGTTGCTGCGCACGAATGTGGACATGCTGTTCAGCACGCCAGAGCATATGCTCCCTTGCAGATGCGTTCGGCTTTAGTTCCGGTTGTTCAGTTCTCCTCTTCTATCGTACAGTGGGTACTGCTGGCCGGTATGTTTATGATTAATACTTTTCCGCAGTTGCTGCTGATTGGTATCTGTCTGTTCGCTATGACTACCTTATTTAGTTTTATTACGTTACCGGTAGAAATAGACGCCAGCCGTCGTGCTTTGGTATGGTTAAGCAGTGCAGGGGTAACAAATATGTCGAATCATCGTCAGGCACAGGATGCGTTGAAGTCGGCTGCATATACATACGTTGTTGCTGCATTGAGTTCACTGGCTACCTTGGTTTATTACATTATGATATTTACCAACCGCCGCGACTGATAACAGCAGTTTAATAATATAAAGCAGGCGCAGAAGTATGTAGGCCTACTACGGCTGACATGCTTTTGCGCTTTTTTATTGTCTGTATCAGGAAATATCTTCTTCTGTATCAGCTTTCAAATTCAAATATTTCATGTATTTTTGCAACGAAATAAATAAACTTTGATTCATTATGGCAACAAAACCAGGTATACCAAAAGGAACAAGAGATTTTTCGCCTGTTGAAATGGCGAAACGTAACTATATATTCAATACCATTCGCGAAGTATTCTATTTGTATGGATTTCAGCAGATAGAAACTCCTTCTATGGAAAACCTGTCTACCTGATGGGAAAATATGGTGAGGAAGGAGATAAATTGTTGTTCAAGATACAGAATTCCGGAGATTATTTTTCAGGACTTACTGATGAAGAGTTGTTAAGCCGTAATGCAGCCAAGCTGGCAAGTAAGTTCTGTGAAAAAGGTTTGCGCTATGACTTGACAGTACCTTTTGCCCGTTATGTGGTGATGCACCGTGATGAAATAAGCTTTCCTTTCAAGCGTTTTCAGATACAGCCCGTATGGCGTGCCGACCGTCCTCAGAAAGGCCGTTATCGTGAATTTTATCAGTGCGATGCCGATGTCGTAGGCAGCAATTCGTTGCTTAATGAAGTAGAGCTGGTACAGATGATTGACGCAGTATTCAGCAAGTTCGGTATCCGGGTGTCTATTAAGATTAATAATCGTAAGATCCTGACAGGTATTGCAGAAATCATCGGTGAAGCTGATAAGATTGTCGATATCACCGTAGCTATTGATAAGCTTGATAAGATTGGTCTGGAAAATGTCAATGCCGAACTGGCTTCGAAAGGCATTCCGCAGGAAGCTATCGACAAGTTGCAGCCAATAATCTTGTTAAGCGGTTCGAACGAAGAGAAGCTTGAAACACTGAAATCTGTACTTGCTGCCAGCGAAACAGGCTTGAAGGGAGTAGAAGAAAGTGAATTCATTTTGAAAACAATCTCTACACTTGGAATCAAGTCGGAAGTTGAACTGGATTTGACTTTGGCACGTGGACTGAACTATTATACTGGAGCTATTTTCGAAGTTAAGGCGCTCGATGTGCAGATTGGTAGTATCAGTGGCGGTGGACGATATGACAACTTGACAGGTGTATTCGGTATGGATGGAATGTCGGGAGTGGGTATCTCTTTCGGTGCCGACCGTATATACGATGTGTTGAATCAGCTTGATTTGTATCCGGAAGATGCATCATTCGTACTCAGCTTTTTGTTTGTCAACTTTGGAGAAGCAGAAGCAGCGTATGTGCTTCCGGTATTAGCTAAGGTACGTGCTGCTGGTATTCGTGCTGAAATTTATCCTGACAGTGCGAAAATGAAGAAGCAGATGAGTTATGCAAATGCGAAAGCTATTCCGTTTGTTGCTATAGTGGGAGAGAATGAAATGAACGAAGGCAAGGTCATGCTGAAAAACATGGCTACAGGTGAGCAGAGCTTATATACTCCGGAAGAACTGGTTGCAGCTTTAAGCTGATAAACAATAAATCTCTTTATCATTCACCCCCTCCGCATCGGATTAAGTATGTGAAGGGGGTGAACTGTATATATACATTGGTTGTTCTGGCAAACAAAAAAACTGGCTGGACTGGTCTGGAAAGGTGATTTCTATATATGTATTGGCTTGTCGCTTGTCTGCCGGAATTTATCCTGAATTTTTTTAAATTACTGATACGAAAAATAAAAAACATACATCATGTTTTTTCCATAAAACGAATGCTGAAAAATTTTGAATG
>ENA-OQBJ01000186-OQBJ01000186.1-human-gut-metagenome-genome-assembly--contig:-NODE-186-length-33179-cov-11.255809_pt1 | contig 33179 bp, 38 predicted proteins | sample MGYA00242743_ERZ504545 | MGnify/ENA primary metagenome ERZ504545 (study PRJEB26092, sample SAMD00036252) | human gut metagenome | host: Homo sapiens | study: EMG produced TPA metagenomics assembly of... | reverse complement strand
TTAAAACAACGTCATGCTGAATATAGCACCAATTTCAAGCCACTGCTTATCGCATCGGTGCGTGGCGTCTATGGCTCGCCCAGCGGAAGAGTTCGACGGAGCGAGGGCCGGGTGCCTTGCCTTGTTTGAGAAGTGGGCTCCGCGAACTTCTCGACAAGCAGCACCCGGCCCCGCCGGCAAATAGCAGACACTCCGCATGCAATCTATGCAAACAAACAAGTACGTTTAGCTACATTCGGTAAGTTCGAGCACGCTGCCCTTAACGATAAGCGCCGGCTCCAGAACGACTTCTTCGGCACGTCTACCGCCCCTACCGGCAAGACGCTTGGACATGCAGCCAAAAGCATGCTCCGCAAGGATACCAGGATCCTGCTCAATCGCGGTCAGCGCCGGCTCAAAGAGAACGTCGGCGGCCGAGTTGTCGTAACTCACCACCGAGATGTCGCCCGGAATGCTCTTCCCCATCTCGTGCAAGCGCTTGAGCAGACCGAGGGCAATGTTATCCGAGCTTGCGAACACAGCGGTGGCATCAGTTGCGAGCACCGCCTCCGAGGCCTCGTAGGCACTCGGAATGTAGTACTCGCTCTCAAACTCCAAACGCGCGTCGATAGGCAAGCCAACCTCGCGCAGTGCGCGCTCATAGCCGGCAAGTCGCTTGCGACCCGTATTGGAACGGCGGGCATTAACCAGGCAGGCAATACGGCAGTGGCCTTGCTCGATCAGATAGCGGGTGGCCATATAGCCGCCCATCTCGTGGTCGAACATCACCTTGTCGCACTCGAGCCCCTCAATGGCACGGTCGACCATTACGGCCGGGATGGGCAGGTGGCTGACTTCTTCGCGCAGGGCGCGATCATCGGAGAACTCGTCACCCACCACCAGGAAGACGCCATCAACGCCGCGCGTCACCAGCTGGCGCAGCAGCTCCAGATCGTCATCGGCGCTTCCGCCCGAGCTGGTAATGAAGAGCGCATAGCCGTCCTCGCGGCAGCGCTTTTCCAGGCTACCGGCGAGCGAGGCAAAAAAGCGGCTCTCGATGTTAGGGACGATAAGGCCAGCGTGCGCGACTCGCGCATGACCAGGCTGCGCGCAATCTGGTTGGGAACATAGTGGTTGCGCGCCGCGACCTCTTTGATGAGCTTGCGGTTTTCTTCCGAGATGCGACAGGGCCGATTATTGAGCACAAGCGAGACCGACGAGGGGGAAAGCCCCACCTCCTGGGCGATCTGCTTGAGGGTGACTTTGTTGGCCATCTCGCTCCTTCCGGGTTTACGCGCAATCTCTTGAAAGTATAGCGACTACCCCTCTACCTCGGTGATAAACACTTTACCAATCCGGTAGACGGCTGTTTTATCGCCGCCAGCGCACCAAATCCGTCCGGGTGGGGTATATTTCAATCGATTGATGACAACAACCACCAAAAGGCGGATATTCGTATGCACGAGAACGACTTTTTTAACGAGGACCTGCTGTGCGCGCTTGCTGGCGTTGCCGGCGAGGACAACGTGCTGATGAGCGAGCCCATGCGCGAGCACACCACGTTTAAGATCGGCGGCCCGGCCGACGTCTTTGTCACGCCCGATACCGAGCAGGGCCTCGTCGCCACGCTCGACACCTGTTATCGCTGCGACCTGCCGCTCACCATCGTGGGCAACGGCTCCGACCTGCTCGTCGGCGACAAGGGTATCCGCGGCGTTGTCGTGGCGCTGAGCAAGGGCCTCTCCGACATTACGGTCGACGGCACGCATGTCACGGCGCAGCCGGTGCCTTGCTTTCCGATGTCGCCGCTGCGGCAGCCGAGGCCGGTCTCACCGGCATGGAGCCCATCTCGGGCATCCCCGGATCGGTCGGCGGCGCCTGCTACATGAACGCCGGTGCCTACGGTGCCTGCATGGCCGATGTGCTGGGGTCCGTGCGCGTCTACAAACCCGCTCGCATGCTCGACGACGGCACCCGCGGCAGCGGCAACATCATCGAGTTCGATGTCGACGAACTCAACCTGGGCTATCGCAAGAGCCGCATCGCCGACGACGGCTTTATCGTTCTTTCTGCCACCTTCAACCTCGCACCGGGCAACGCGCGATGATTAAGGCCGACATGGACGACTACCGCCAGCGCCGCGAGGACAAGCAGCCACTCGACATGCCGAGTGCTGGCTCCACTTTCAAGCGCCCCGAGGTTACTTTGCCGGCAACTCATCATGGATGCGGGCCTGCGAGGACACGCCGTTGGCGGCGCGCAGGTGAGCGAGAAGCACTGCGGCTTCATCGTCAACGCCGACCACGCCACCGCCGCCGATGTCGACGAACTCATCCGCCACATCCAAACAACCGTCAAAGACCAATTCAACGTAGACCTCGAACCCGAAGTCCACCGAGTAGGCGAATTCCTCTAAAAAAGAAGGCCCCGAAAGGGGCCTTCACCATATTTATTCAGACAACCAGTCCGGTGTGTGACGCATTGGATCCGAGAGGTCCGTGGCTGCCCGGAAGGCATTAGGTTGATCGCGAGTTCCGCACGAGCCGGAGAGCACTTAATGTGCTCTCCGTGCGAGCAGGACTGTCCGAGCAGGCAACCTAATGCCTTCCGGGCAGCCACGGACCAACTTACTTCAAACCGCCGTTACGACAGCGCAATACCGCCAAGCCAGCCCCAACGCACGCCAGAGCCAGTACCATAAAAGCTGATGAACGAATCAAGCGACTTAGACGTAATGGCACCCTCGTTGCTCATAACGATGCCGCCGCCAACGTAGATACCCACATGACCGTAGATAAGGCCCGGAGCACCCGTGCCGCTATGCGAGGAGTCGGCCACGATCATGCCCACCTGCAGCGCCGAGCGGTCGGAGCTATAGCACCAGGCGTTGAACATGTCACACGCGTTGCCGCCAAAATAGCCAACGCCGGCGTTACGGAAGACATTGGTAACCCACGCCGCGCACCAGTTCTGGCCCGGCGAAGGCGTGGAGTAGCACGCGTTGACGACGGCTTGCTGCTTGCCCGAGCCGGCATTCTGCTGCGGAGTTCCGGGCGCATACGATCCACCGCCCGAGCTCGAACCACCCGAGTAGGAATTATTCTTGTTCGCGGCGGCCGCGGCAGCGGCGGCGGCCTTCCTGGCAGCCTCCTCGGCCTGGGCGGCAGCGAGAATCTCGGAATCGCGCTGAGCATGAGCTCCTTGACGTCGTCGGAAAGACCGTTCAGCACGGTCTGGACCTCCTGCTGCTTGGCCTGCATGTCCTGCATCTGGGCAGTCTGCTGGTCCTTGAGCTTCTCTAAGTCGGCCTTCTGCGATTCAAGCTCGGTCTTTTGCGCATCGAGCTCTTCCTGGATGGTCTGAATGTCCTCGATGGCGTCGCGGTCGCTCTTGTTGATCTTCTCAACATAGTGCGCATTGGCGACGAGCTCCTCAAACGAACCCGAAGCGAGCAGCAGCGACAGGATGTTGGTACCGCCCGACTTATAGCTGGCGGAAACGCGATCGGAAAGATCGCCGCGCTTCTTTTTGAGCTCGGCCTTCTTTTCGTCAATCTGCGCCTGCGTGCTGTCAATCTGGCCCTGTACGCCCTCGATATCGTTGAGGGTCTGGGCGTTCTTGTTGGCCAGCGCCGCGTATTCATTTGCGATGCCGTCGAGCTGGGCCTGGACCTCGTCAAGCTGAGCCTGGGCCGCATTGAGCTTGCCGGTGGTTTCCTTGGTGGCCTCCGCAGCATGGGCGCGAGCGGGCAGACCAAAAAGAACGGCTGCAGAAGCTGCGCCGAACAGGGCCTTGAGGGCAGTGCGACGCGAAAGCTCCTGGGAAAGGATGGAATCGCTGTTTGGTGACATATCTACTCCGTTACATGTTTATTTATATGTCGCTCAACTCATACATATTAGCGTACATCCGGCGCATCCCAACGATTTCCACGAACGGCAGCAAACCGTATGGTCGGCGGCTCGTATGCAAACGTCAAAGTCAAGGTTACGCCCACGCCAAACATTTCAATGAGTACGTTAGCATGTTCATCTGCTTTTCCTGCCCTGCACGTTTTGGGTGCCCCTGCCTGCGCTATACTCCCCTGAAGAAGTGTTCCTGATTCGATAGGAGACTACATGTCCAAAGCACTCGACCCCAAAGACACCTGCGTCCTCGTTACCGGTGGCGCCGGCTTTATCGGCTCGCACACCGTCGTTCAGCTGCTCGAGGGTGGCTACCAGGTTGTCGTCGTCGATGACCTCTCCAACTCCAGCGCCGTTGCCATCGACCGCGTCAAGACCATCGTGGGCGACGAGGCCGCCAAGAACCTCACCTTCTACGAGGCCAACGTGCTCGACCGCGATGCGATGAACAAGATCTTCGATACCCACCAGATCGACCGCGTCATCCACTTCGCCGGCTTTAAGGCCGTTGGCGAGTCGGTGAGCAAGCCCGTCGAGTACTACCACAACAATATCGAGAACACCCTGGTGCTCATCGATGTCATGCGCAACCACGGTTGTAAGTCCATCATCTTCTCGAGCTCTTCGACCGTCTACGGCGATCCGGACAACCCACCCGTCACCGAGGAGGATCCTAAGAAGCCCGCGACAACCCCTATGGTTGGACCAAGTGGATGATTGAGCAGATCCTCATGGACGTCCACACCGCCGACCCCGAGTGGGACGTCGTGCTGCTCCGTTACTTCAATCCCATCGGTGCCCATCCATCGGGCCTGATCGGCGAGGACCCCAAGGGCATCCCCAACAACCTGGTGCCCTACGTCGCCCAGGTCGCCGTCGGTAAGCTCGAGGCCGTTCAGGTCTTTGGCAACGACTACCCCACCCCCGACGGCACCGGCGTGCGCGACTACATCCACGTGTGCGACCTGGCATCTGGTCACGTTGCCGCCCTCAACTGGATGAACGGCAAGACCGGCGTCGAGATCTTTAACCTGGGCACCGGCACCGGCACCTCGGTACTCGAGGTCGTCGCCGCCTTCTCCAAGCCTGCGGCAAGGAGCTGCCCTACGTGATTCGCGAGCGCCGTGCCGGCGATATCGCCGCCAACTGGTGCGATGCCTCCAAGGCCGAACGCATGATGGGCTGGAAGGCCCAGTACGACATCGCGGACATGTGCCGCGATAGCTGGAACTGGCAGAGCCACAACCCCAACGCTTCGCCGACGCCGAGTAGCAAAAACCTACATACCGTTCTTGCCCCGATCTCACGTTGTGAGGTCGGGGCTTTTTTCATGGCATGTAGCCATTCGCCGAAAATCGACCAACTATTTTATCTTGCCTGTACATGTTTAAACAACATGTTTTACAATAGGCGTATCGAATCAGAACATCGGAGGCGGACTGCACACCCATCGGCAGGCCGGCCCCACAACAAGAAGGTTGGTGAGCGCATTCATGGAGCGTGCAAGCGGCGTCCTCATGCCCGTCTCATCTCTGCCCGGACCATACGGAATCGGCGGCTTTGGCTGGAATGCCTACGACTTTGTCGATTTCCTCGCCTCGTGCAAACAACATTATTGGCAGATTCTGCCCCTTACGACGACGAGCTATGGCGACTCGCCCTATCAGTCGTTCTCGGCCCGTGCGGGCAATCCCAATTTCATTGACTTTGCCGAGCTCATCGAGGCAGGTTACCTGGAGCAGCGCGATATCGACGGCGTGTACCTGGGCTCCGACCCCAGCAATGTCGACTATGGCGCCATCTTTGGTGGCCGTCGTCAGATTCTCGACCGCGCCGCCGAGCGCTTTGCCGCCGACAAGCCGGCCGACTTCGACGAGTTTGTCCAAACCAACGAAGACTGGCTCATCCCCTACTGCGAGTTCATGACCGTCAAGGAGGAGTGCGGTCTCAAGGCATTTTGGGAGTGGCCCGCAGAGCTCCGTACCCGCGGTGAGGCTTCTGCCAAGGTCTGCGCCGCCCATCCCGCGCGCATGCTCTACACCAGATGACGCAGTACTTCTTCGATCGCCAGTGGAGCCGCCTCAAGGCCTATGCCAACGAGCGCGACATTCTCATCATCGGCGACCTGCCCATCTATGTCTCGCGTGACTCCGTCGAGATGTGGGCGACACCTGAGCTCTTTAAGATCGACGCCGCCGGCAATCCCGTGAGCGTCGCCGGCACGCCGCCCGACCAGTTCTCGGCCACCGGCCAGTACTGGGGCAACCCCATCTACGACTGGGACGCCATGGAGCCGACGGCTTCTCCTGGTGGGAGGGCCGCATTCGCGCCGCCCTCGACATGTACGACGTCATCCGCCTGGATCACTTCCGCGGCTTCGAGGCCTATTGGGAGGTGCCGTTCTCCTCGCCTGATTCGTCCTACGGTTCGTGGACGCAGGGTCCCGGCCTCAAGCTCTTCAAGACACTCGAGGAAAAGCTCGGCACGCTGCCCATCATCGCCGAGGACCTGGCTTCCTCACCCCCGGCGTCATCGATATGCGCGACAACTCGGGCTTCCCCGGCATGAAGATCCTGCAGTTTGCCTTTGAGGGCACCAACTCGTACTACCTGCCGCTCAACTACATTGCCAACACCGTCGCCTACGTGGGCACCCACGACAACGAGACGGCACGCGGTTGGTTTGAGGGAACGGCCACCCCTCGTCAGCGCGAGCAGGCAGCCCTGTACACCCATCAGCAGGCCGGCGAACCCATGGCAGATGCACTCAATCGCACCATCGCCGCCAGCGTGAGCGACACGTGCATCTACACCATGCAGGACCTGCTCAACTTGGGCAACGAGGCGCGCATCAACACCCCTGCCACGCTGGGCGGCAACTGGACCTGGCGCATGCTCGACGGCGCCATCACCCGCGAGCTCGAGCACAAACTCACCGACTGGACCGAGACCTACTTCCGCATCCCGTCGGAAGCCAAAATCGAGCTTCCTCAATAGGAGCTACCGCGCCCGACCCCTCCCCACCGTGCGGACGCGCTTGCTTTTCCCGCGCGAGGCCACCCCAATCCCCTCGCGCGGGCTTCTTATGAATTGCAGACATGAAACAACCCATCACAGGAGAAAACATGCCCCAAATTAACCTCATGGAACTCGCCGAGCAGTCTTTTGGCACCTCGCTCGAGCAGCTCGACGACCGTCGCATTTACAAGCTGCTGGTCAAACTCGTGCAGGAGCGCTCCGCCACCTGCCCGCTCAACAACGGCAAGAAAAAGCTCTATTACATTTCCGCCGAATTTTTGATCGGCAAGCTGCTCATCAACAACATGATCGACCTCGGCATCTACGACGAGGTTAAGGACCAGCTCACCGCCGCAGGCACGACCTCAACAAGATCGAGGAATTCGAGGTCGAGCCGTCGCTCGGCAACGGCGGCCTGGGCCGCCTGGCCGCGTGCTTCCTGGATTCCATCGCCACGCTGGGCTTGACCGGCGATGGCGTGGGCCTCAACTATCACTACGGTCTGTTCCGTCAGCGCTTTGTCGACAACCAGCAGAAGGCCGTCCCGACGAGTGGCTCGGTGAGCAGGACATCCTAGTCGACGATGACCGCTCCTACACCGTCGAGTTCGGCGATTTTGCCGTTACCTCCAAGCTCGTCAACATCGATGTGCCCGGTTACGACCAGCCCACCAAGAACCGCCTGCGCCTGTTCGACCTGGCGAGCGTCGACGACGGCCTGGTCCCCGGCAGCTCCATCGACTTCGACAAGACCGAGATCGCCAAGAACCTCACCTTGTTCCTCTACCCCGACGATTCCGACGAGCAGGGCCGCCTACTTCGCATCTATCAGGAGTACTTCATGGTGAGCAACGCCGCCCAGCTCCTGATCGACGAGGCCGTCGAGCGCGGCAGCAACCTGCACGATCTGGCCGACTACGCCGTGGTCCAAATTAACGACACGCACCCCACCATGGTCATCCCCGAGCTCATCCGCCTGCTCACCACCGAGCACGACATCGAGTTTGACGAGGCCGTGACCATCGTGCGCTCCATGGTCGCCTACACCAACCACACGATCCTTGCCGAGGCGCTCGAGAAGTGGCCGCTCGCCAGCCTGCAGAAGGTCTCCCCCGCCATCGCCGACATTATCGTCAAGCTCGATGAGATCGCGAAAGCCGAGCACGATGACCCGCGCGTCGCCATCATCGACGAGCACGACACCGTCCACATGGCCCACATGGACATCCACTTTGGCTTCTCCATCAACGGCGTAGCCGCCCTCCACACCAAGATCCTGGAGGACACCGAGCTTCATCCGTTCTACGAGATCTATCCCGAGAAGTTCTCCAACAAGACCAACGGCATCACCTTCCGCCGCTGGATCCATGGGGCCAACCCCGCGCTCGCCAGCCTGCTCGACGATGTGATCGGCACCGACTGGCGCAGCACCGGCGATCTGAGCAAACTCGCCAAGTTCGCCGACGACAAGGACGTTCTTGAGCGCCTGGCCGCCACCAAGGTCGAGGCTAAGGCCATCATGCGCCAGTTCATGGCGCTCGAGCAGGGCGTGACCATTCCCTCCAACGCTATCATCGATGTTCAGGTTAAGCGCATCCACGAGTACAAGCGCCAGCAGATGCTCGCGCTCTACATCATCTGGAAGTACCTCGATATCAAGAACGGCAACAGACCTAAGCACCCCGTCACCATCATCTTTGGCGGCAAGGCGGCGCCTGCCTACACTATCGCGCAGGACATCATCCATCTGATCCTGACGCTGTCGCAGTGGATTGCAAACGACCCCGACGTGGCTCCCTACCTGCAGGTTGTCATGATCGAGAACTACAACGTCACCGCCGCCGAGAGCGTGATCCCCGCCGCTGACATCTCCGAGCAGATCAGCCTGGCCTCCAAGGAGGCGAGCGGCACCTCCAACATGAAGTTCATGCTCAACGGCGCCCTAACCCTGTGCACGCTCGACGGCGCCAACGTGGAGATTGCCGAGCTCGTGGGCGACGAGAACATCTATACCTTTGGTGCCTCGTCCAAACAGGTCGAGCAGCTCTATGCCGACGGCACCTATGACGCCGGTGTGCTCTACCGCAAGCCCGGCATTAAACTGCTGGTGGACTTCATCACCAACCCGGCCTTTATGGCGACCGGCAATGCCGAGCGCCTGCAGCGCCTGCACGACGACATTAAGGGCAAGGACTGGTTTATGGCCCTGCTTGACATTGAGGAGTACATCCAGACCAAGGAGCGCGTGCTGGCCGACTACGAGGACCAGGACGCCTGGATGCGCAAGGCGCTCATCAATATCGCCAACGCCGGCACCTTCTCGTCCGACCGCACCATCTCCCAGTACAACGACGAGATCTGGCACCTGAGCTAGCTCATTCCCCTAACCCATTCTCTTGAGAAACGGAGTCGTGGCGACACGGCTCCGTTTTTTGTGCCCGCACGTTACCCTGTGACCCGACTCGACAAACAATCTCGATCTGTAACAACTACTCGGTAAAAACGGCCCCAGCTGTTACAGATTGAGACATACCGGCCCCTCCCTTTGGGTTTATCTCAATCTGTAACATCTGGTACCAAAAATTGGTTCTTCCTGTTACAGATCGAGACAAACGGAATCGTCCCGCAGCAATATCTCAATCTGAAACATCTAGCAGCTGAAATTCGCCTTTGGTGTTACAGATTTAGATGAAATGGTTAGCTAAGCGGAACCGTCTCGATCTGTAATATCTAACGTCCGAAATCGGCCCTACCTGTTACAGATCGAGACAAGCGACCGGTCAGACAATCCCAACACAAAGAAAGGCTCCCCTCTCGCCCAGTGGACGGGAGGGGAGCCTTATATGTGACCACGGCAAAAGGATGGCAAAGCCGCAGTCGCCCAAAAGGAGGGCCTGATTGGATCGGGCCTAGATAAGGTTCTTGCCAGAGACCTTATCGAAGAGGTGGGTCGCGTTCTTCTCGAACTTGAACCAGATGGGGTCGCCTGCCTTGAGCGCGCCTTGGCCTCGAGGTCGACGACGGGGATAATCAGGACAAACTGGCCGTCGGGAGCGGTCACGTGGACATGCTCGGTCGAGCCCATGAGCTCGGTCACCTCGACGGTGCCCTGGAGCGCACCCTCCTCGCCCTTGTCGGCAAGCAGGATCTGCTCGGGGCGCACGCCGGCCGTAATCTCCTTCACGTCGCCGCCGTCCCAGTTGAGGGCAAGCTGAGCGCAAGTCTCCGGGGCGAGCGCCACGTTCATATCCTCGGTCTTGACAGTAAAGCCGTTGCCCGAGCGCACCAGCTGGGCATCGAAGAAGTTCATCTGCGGCACGCCGATGAAGCCGGCGACGAAGATGTTCGCGGGATGGTTGAAGACCTCCTGCGGCGTGGCGATCTGCTGGACGACGCCGTCCTTCATGACCACGATGCGGTCGCCGAGGGTCATAGCCTCGGTCTGGTCGTGGGTAACGTAGATGAAGGTGCCCTTGATCTCGTGACGCAGCTTAATGAGCTCGGCGCGCATCTGGTTACGAAGCTTGGCATCCAGGTTGGACAGCGGCTCGTCCATCAGGAAGACCTTGGGGTCACGCACGATGGCGCGGCCGATGGCGACGCGCTGGCGCTGGCCGCCAGAGAGCGCCTTGGGCTTACGGTCGAGGTACTCGGTAATACCCAGGATCTCGGCAGCGGAGCGAACCTTGCGGTCGATCTCGTCCTTGGGGACCTTCTTGAGCTCAAGCGTAAACGCCATGTTCTCGTACACCGTCATATTGGGGTACAGAGCATAACTCTGGAACACCATGGCGATGTCGCGGTCCTTGGGCGCCACGTCGTTGACGCGCTTGCCATCGATGAACACATCGCCGGAGGTGATGTCCTCCAGGCCGGCGACCATGCGCATCGTCGTGGACTTACCGCAGCCAGAAGGGCCAACGAGGACGATGAACTCCTGGTCGTGAACGGTGAGGTTGAAGTCCTCTACAGCGAGCACACCGTCCTCGGTAACCTTGAGGTTGTGCTTCTTCTCCTCGGTCTTCTTCTTTTTGCCAAAGAAGCCCTTCTTTTTGGACTCGTTGTTGGGATACACCTTCTGAACATGTTTGAGAACGATCTCGGCCATGTCTTTACCTTTCGATACGCGGCGCCGCGCTGAGAGGCGCCGCCAAAACTTGCAAAACAGTTACGGCATCAGCTGACGGCACCTGCACCACACCGTCGATGATGTACTTCTGGCAGAAGATGTACATGATGACGATGGGGATGACGACCATCATGATGCACGCCATCATGGGACCGAGCTCGACGTGGCCATAGCCGCCACGGAAGTACTGGATCAAGATAGGAATGGTCTTGTACTTGGTGGAGTCGAGCGTAAGGTAGGGCAGCAGATAGTCGTTCCAGACCCACATGGTCTCAAGGATGCCGACCGAAAGATAGGTGGGCTTCATAATGGGAAGGACGATCTTAAAGAACACCTGGACCGGGTTGCAGCCGTCAATCATGGCCGCTTCCTCAATCTCGAGCGGGATGTTCTTGACGAAGCCGGCGAACATAAAGACCGCGAGGCCCGCGCCAAAACCGAGGTAGATGAAGCAGATGTTAAACGGCGTGTTAAAGCCGATGCGGTCCGCGAGGTTGGACAGCGTGAACATGAGCATCTGGAACGGTACGACCATCGAGAAGACGAACAGGTAATAGAAGAAGTTCGAGATCTTGCTGTTGACGCGCACCACGTACCAAGCGCACATGGAGCAGCACACCAGAATCAGCACGACCGACGTGACCGTGATGATAAGCGAGTACATAAACGCCGAGGCAAAGCCCTGCTCGTTCAGAGCGTGCACGTAGTTTGCGAGGCCGTTGAACGTCTCGGGCGCGAGCAGATCGAACGCCGTGGTGGTGCTGATTGCGGTCGCTTTCTTAAAGGAATTGAGCGCAATCATGAACACGGGGTAGATCCATGCGAGCGACAGGATCGTAAAGAAGATCGAGAGCGCGCGGTTGATAGCCTTATCGCGTTTCATTACTGCTGCACCTCCTTGGACCTCGTGGCCTTAAGCTGGATCATAGAAATAGCGACAACCAGGATGCAGAAGATAACTGCCTTGGCCTGACCGATGCCCTGCCATGCGATGCCAGCACGCGAATAGAACGTGTTGTAGATGTTCAGGGCGAGCATCTCGGTGGAGTGCGCCGGGGCGCCACCGGTAAGGGCGAGGTTCTGGTCGAACAGCTTAAAGCCGTTGGTGATGGACAGGAACAGGCAGATGGTGATGGTCGGCATCAGGTTGGGGATCTTAACCTTCCAAAACGTCTGCCATGCCGTAGCGCCATCGACCTTGGCGGCCTCGATGTAGTCAGACGGAATGGACTGCAGACCGGCGATGTAGATGATCATCATGTAGCCGACCTGTTGCCACAGGGTCAGGATGATAAGGCCCCAGAAGCCAGCGGCGGAGTTGAGGGCGATAAGCTGGGCACCCACGTTGGAGAGCAGGCAGTTGATCAGAATCTGCCAAATGTAACCCAGTACAATGCCGCCAATCAGGTTAGGCATAAAGAAAATCGTACGGAAGATGTTGGTGCCTTGAGCGCCTTGCGAGTGAGCGCCTGCGCAATGGCCAGCGCGATCACGTTGATGAGCACCGTCGACAGGAAGGCAAACGCCACGGTAAAGAAGAACGACGTGGAGAACTGCGGATCTGACAGTGCGCGCACGTAGTTCTCGATACCGACAAAGTGCGCGTTATTAATGGTAATAAACTGGCAGAACGAGAGATAGAAACCCTGGATAAAGGGAATCACGAACCCGATCATAAACGCCAGGCACGTGGGCAGCATAAAGAGCGGCCACCAGCGTTTGAGTGCTTTGCCCATAGAAGGGTCCTTTCAATATGCAGGGGGCGGGCAAACCTACGTCTGCCCGCCCCCTGTCGCTAATCAGATAGCTTGGGCAGCAACTGCTTACTCGGAAGCAGCCTTCTCGGTCTTCCAGCCATCGACGAAGGCGTTCTTGACGCCGTCCCACTTGGTGTTGTCGGCAGCATAAGCGATGAGAGCCTGCTTGAGGTTCTTCTTCCACTCCTCAGAGGGGATGTAAACGAAGTCCCAAGCAACGGTCTTCTTGCCGTCCTTGGCCATAGCAACGGCCTGCTGCGAGAAGACGTTGGTGGTCTCCTTAGCGCTCTTGAACGGGGCGGTCAGACCCATCTTGTCAGCGATGATGCTGGTGGCGGTGTCAGAAGTGACGCACCAATACATGAAGTCCTCGGTGGCCTTCTGGGCATCCTCGGAAGCCTGGGAGCTGACGCACCAGTAGTTCTCGCCGCCGGAGCACAGGCCCTGGTTCTCCTCGCCGTCGACGCCGATGTAGATCGGCAGCATGCCGAGCTGGTCGTCGGTCATACCGGCCTTGGTGAGGTCGGCGTAGGCCCAAGAGCCGTTCTGGTAGAAGACGGCCTTGCCGGTTGCGAACTCGTTGGTGGCGTCGTCACCGGTCTTGGAGGCGAGCTGCGAAGGATCGCAGGTGGAGTCGGTGATATACAGGTCGAAGATCTGCTTAAAGTTGTCGAGATACTCGCCCTTGATCTCGTCGTCCTCCTGATTGTGCTCCTTCTCGAACTCGTAGTAGAGCGGGAGGTTGGCGAGGTGCGTGGTGTAGCGCCAGCTGGAGGAGTCATCCATACCGGCGGAAGTGAAGGCACCGTCAACGCCGAGCTCGTCCTTGCGGGCCTGGATGTCATCGGCGCAAGCCTTCAGCTTGTCGAAGGAGTTGATATCCTCGGCCTTGTAGCCGGCCTTCTCGAGGAGCTCCTTGTTGTAGATGATGCCGTAGCTCTCCTGAACCCAGTCGATACCCAGATCCTTGCCGTCGGACTGCAGCGCCAGGGAGTCGTCGATGAGCTCGCCGCGGAGCTTGGTGTCGGAAAGATCGGCGCAGTAGTCCTTCCAGTTCTTAAGGCCGGTGGGGCCGTTGACCTGGAACAGCGTCGGAGCGGAGCTCTTGGACATCTCGGACTTGAGCTTCTCCTCGTAGGTGTTGGAGGCGGCGGTCACGATCTTGACCTCGACGCCCTTCTCCTTCTTGTACGCCTTGGCGATCTCCTTCCACTCCTTGTCGACCTCGGGCTTGAACTGGAGGAAGTAGACCTCGGCAGCGTCACCAGAAGCAGAGGAGCCGGAGCCGGCAGAACCACCGCAGCCACGAGACCCAGACCAAGAACCGCAGCCGCGGAACCAGCAAAGCCCAGGAACTGCCTTCTGCTCATTTCGTTCTTCATTACAATCCACCCTTTCACACCGTGGCGGCACCCTTTGCCGCCGCCTTCGGAGATTGGCTCGGGGACTTTGCCCCTTTTGCTGATTTGTACAATACGCTATTTGGCTAGTTGTTTGAACAAGTATTACTAGAGCGGTAGAAAAACTTCGGTGAACGGTAATTTCGACTTGATACTTGACAAGTTTTGTATAAACAATTATTTGTTATCGAATGCAGAGAAAACGCCCGATCAAGCCGATGCATCGTCGGTTTGACCGGGCGTTTTCGCTTTGAGGGCATGAGTCTCGTCAGGCTGCGAGCTAGCCGGCTATCGCTTGGAATTGACGCGGTAATGGAAGATCTCGGGGTGTGTGCGGGCATGCGTGACCTCGAACAAGATGCCGTCCGAGGTGTACGACTGGCTCTCCATAACGGCGACGCAGTTGTACTTGCCAAGGTCCAGATAGCTGCAGTCCTCATCGTTGGCGAGCTCGACACTCACCGTACGACGGCTCGCCATCACTTTGACGCCGCGCTTGTGCTCCAGATAGCCATAGATAGAATCCGCCGCGATCTCGGGGGTCAGGCCCTTGGCGACCGACGCCAAAAAGTAGCCATGGTCCACTTGGCGCGCGCTGCCGTTGAGGCTTCGGACACGCACTACGCGAATCAGCTCCTCGCCCACCTTAAAGCCCAGGCGGCGAGAGAGTTGCTCAGTGCAAATCAAATGTTCAAAAGACTTGACCTCGGTCGATGCGACGGCATTGTTGCGTTTTGCGAACTCGCCAAACGACTCAACCTCTTCGAGTGCGCCCAGCATGTCGGTTTCGCCCTTAAGCCAAATAACGCGCACGCCCTTACCGTGTATAGGCTGCACAAACATCTGGTCGGCCAGCATGCTCAAGGCGCGTCGAACGGTATTGCGCGTGCAGCCAAACTCCGCGGTCAGCTCGGCTTCGGTTGGCAGCATCTCCTGAAACGCATAGGTCCCGTTGATGATGCGCGAACGGATCTCGCGGTAGATTCCTTCGTAAATCGCTTTTGGCATGATTTCACCTCTAATGAATATGTATGGCTAGGCACGATAGCATTTCTTAAAGTTGTTTAAACCGATTATCGGTAAAGCACGGATTGTTTACCGTCGACGGTTCCCCCGAAACCCAAATCGGACCGAATCAAAACCGTCAATGCGGCAAGCAGCCAGTCCTCTACAATGAGTTCATTGTTTAAACGTTCTTGCTCGCACAGCATGTTGCATCCGGAAGGCATATTATGCTGCAGAAAATCCAACGTTTTGGCGGAGCCATGTTCGCGCCCGCCATGCTGTTTTCTATATCAGGCCTCATGGTCGGCATCTCCGCCCTCGCAACGACCGTGGATATCGTCGGCGACCTCGCCGTATACGGAACCCCCTGGTACGTTTTCTGGACCATCATCCAGCGCGGCTCGTGGACGGTCTTTAAGCGCCTTCCACTTCTTTTTGCCGTAGCGCTGCCTATCGGCCTTGCCCAAAAGCAACCGGCACGCTGCTGCCTCGAGGCGCTCGTAGCCTATTTTGCCTACTGTTTCTTTTTGAGCGAGATCATTAAGCTGAGCGGCGACAACCTTGGACTTAAGTACCCGTCGTCTTTAACCCCCGCCAGCGGCATCACCGTCATCGACGGCATCAAGACGCTCGACACCGGCATTATCGGCCCGCTGGCGGTGTCGGCAACCGTCGTCGCCATCCATGACCGCTTCTACGATGCCAAGGTTCCCGATTGGCTCGGCACCTTCTCGGGTTCCTCGCTGGTCTACCTCATCAGCTTTTTTGCCGTGTTTGCCCTTGCCGCCATCTCGGCCGCCATCGTGCCCTTCGCATACGCTGTGACCGAAACGCTGCGCCACGCACTTGCGGGCGTCGGCCCCTTCGGCGTGGGCATCTTTGTGTTTTTGGAGCGAGCGCTCGAGCCCATGGGGCTGCACCATCTGCTCTATATGCCCATCTATTACGACAATCTGGTCATTCACGACGGTATTTACGCCACGTGGACCAACCTGCTCCCCATTCTCTCCCATAGCACGCGCCCTTTAAATGAACTTGCGCCCTGGGCAGGTTTTACCGCCACCGGCTGGGGCAAGCTCTTTGGCCTTCCCGCCATCGCGGCAGCATTCTATTTCACCGCCAAACCCGAACGCCGCGCCGGCCTTAAGGTCATCCTTTTGCCCGCCATCGTCGCCTCGGTGGTCTGCGGCGTCACCGAGCCGCTCGAGTTTCTCTTTATGTTCACCTATCCCGGACTCTTTTTGCTCTACGCCGTCCTGTCCTCCTGCCTTGCCATGACCATGAACTTCTTTGGCATCGTCGGCATCTTCTCGGGCGGTCTCATGGAAATGACGGCCTTCAACTTCATCCCACTCATGCGAATGCATGCCGGCTCCTACCTTTTGGCGCTCGGTATCGGTCTTGCCTTTAGCCTCATCTTTTTTGTTAGTTTTCGAGCACTCATCTTGGTCTATGACCTTAAGACGCCGGGCCGCGAGGATCATGTCTCCAATCGCGCGGCAATCGATCGTTTAACGGGAAGCGGCTTTGCCAAAGAGCAATCTCCCAATGGCGAGGTCGGTATTCAATCCGATCAAGATCACGTCCTCGCCGAGCGGGTAATTCAGCTTTTAGGTGGCGTTGGCAATATCGTGGGCGCAACCAACTGCGCCACGCGCCTGCGCGTCGAGGTCGCAAACCCTTCCATCGTTGCAGATAATGCGTCGTTTGTCGCGGTGGGCGCCAAGGGCCTCATCATTACGGGCAAGACCGCCCAGGTGATTATTGGCATCTCCGTTCCCCGCGTTAAAGAGCATTTTGACCAGATCATGGGCCTCGAGCGGGATTTGTGCCCACCACCTCGGCCTCCCCTGCCGCCAGCGCAGCCCATAAGCGCGGCGATATCTGCTTCTTCGATATCGACGGAACACTCGCCTGGCAAGACCCTCGAGTGGCACAAGAACTTCCCGAGAGCGAGCGAGACCTCTCCCCCTATCCCAATGAAGCGGTCTCGCAAGCCATCCGTGATTTTGTCGCCAAGGGCAATATGGCGTTTATCTGCACAGGGCGCACGCTGAGCTGCATCCATCCAAAGCTGCTCGAGCTGCCCTGGACCGGCATCGTCTGCCTCGCGGGTGGCTATGTCGAACTTGAGGGACACGTGATTCGCGATTTGGCGATGACGCCCGGCATGCTGCAGCGCCTTGCTCCCATTCTTGAGCAATCGGACGAAGTGATTCGTTTTGAGGGACTCAATGGCGTCGTTCGCATGAGTGCCGATGCGCCCGACGCCCCGGGATACGCCCGCACCGTGGGCGATGCAATTACGCAGCTGCAACATTACAGCGCCTACAAGATCTTAATGTCCACGTCGCTTGCCAACCGCATCGCTCAGGATCAAGCGTTTGAGCCGCTGCTCTGCTTTAACGAGCTCGAGCTCGAAGTGACCGAGATTTCGCCTCGCGAATGCACCAAGCGCGAGGGTATCCAGTCCGTACTCGACGCCCTCGATCCCCACCACGGAACCGTATACGGCATCGGCGACGCCAGCAATGACGTCTCGCTGATGAACGCCGTCGACGTTGGCATCGCCATGGGCAACGCACCGGACTTCCTCAAGGAAAAGGCCGACTATGTCACCGACAGCATCGACCACGACGCGTCGTCACCGCGCTCGAACACTTTGGGCTTATCTAGCCAAGCCCCTACCGCACTTGCGGCCGCATGGACCAATCGTCTTCAACCGCCGCGCTCGACGCCCTAATGTGGCAATATGTTGCATAATGCAACGATGCAACCTATCAAAGAATGCGAGAACCCGTGTCCAGTCCGTTTACCAGCTTTTTAGCCCAGCACTTTGACCAGATTAACGACTATCTGGCCACGTTCTTTGACGGACAGGCGACTTCCGCCGATATCGAGCGCTACCTGTATACCCCGCTCTCGGCATTTACGGCAAACGCTGGCAAGCGCCACCGCCCGCTCATCTGCATGCTCGCCGCCACTGCGGTAGGCGGCAGCTTTGAGAGCGCCCGCAGCGCAGCGGCGGCCATCGAGCACTTTCAGTCGGGCGCACTCATCCACGACGACATCGCCGACAACGGGCAGATTCGTCGCGGCAAGCCCTGCATGCACCTTACCGAGGCACCGGTCTTGCCATCAACTGCGGTGACCTGGCGCTCACCATGGTCACCAAGACGGTTCTCGACGATCCCACGCTCGAGTCCGACGTGAAGCTGCGTGTGCTCCACGAGCTTACCGAGATGATCGTCCGCACCATCGAGGGTCAAGCACTTGACCTGGGTTGGGTCCGTGACGAGCGCTTTGATATCTCGGTTGATGACTACCTGGACATGGCGACGCACAAGACCGCGTATTACAGTGGAGCCACGCCGCTTGCCGCCGGAGCCATTATCGGCGGCGGCAGCGAAGAGCAGGTCGAGGCGCTACGCGCCTTTGGCCTGCACACCGGCCTTGCCTTTCAGATTCAGGACGACCTGCTCAACTTGGTCGGCACCAAAGAGGCCGCCAACAAGGACTTCCGCACCGACATCACCGAGGGTAAACGCACGCTCGTTGCCGTGCACGCCCTGTCTGATGAGCGCCATCACGACGAGGTCGAGGCAATCCTTTCCTCGGGCACCGAGGACCCCGCGCAGCTCGCGCGCGCCGTGGAAATCTTCCAGCAGATCGGCTCTGTCGATTTCGCCCACAACTATGCGCTCGACCTGACCGCCAAGGCCAAGGCCGCTATCGAAGGCGTCGAGCTCGACCCGCATGCGCGCGAGCTCTTCCTCTCCATGGCAGATTTCTTTGTGGAGCGCCTCAACTAGCGGGGGTCACAAAACCTGTGGGCAGCGCGTTTGGGTACAAGTTGCTACACTGTTGAGTGCATGTTTATGCATTGTCTCGCGTTGTCTATCCGACACGCGCTCAAAATAGTACGAATCGTACGCCGAAAGGGGTTCGTTCATGGAACCTATTACCACGGGCATGCAGGGAGCAGCCGTCGAGGATGTTCAGTCCCGCCTTCTGCAGCTCGGTTACACCATCGATGCCGACGAGGTCGCCGACAAGCGCTTTGGCACCACCACCGAGCAGGTCGTCAGCACCTTCAGGCTCGACAGCGGCCTTGCTGCCGGTCATGCCGTCGATATCCCCTGTTGGAGCGCCCTGGTCGACGCCTCGTATAAGCTGGGCGACCGCACTCTGTATCTGCGCATGCCCAATTTCCATGGCGCCGATGTGCAGGCCCTGCAGCGCGCTCTCAACGTTTTGGGCTTTGCCTGTGGCGAAGACGACGGCTACTTTGGTCCGCATACCGAGGCCGCCCTGCAGCAGTTCCAGGAAAATGTCGGCCTGTTTGCCGACGGCATGGCCTTCCAAGACACCTACGCCTACATCAACCGCCTGCACCATGTGTGGGAGGCAAGCCCTCGGTCACCGAAGCCGAGTCCCGCATCGGTTTTGCTCGCGCCGCCAACGTGCTCGAGCGCTTCCAGATCGCCGTTATCGGTGAGGACCCCATCGCACGCAGCGTTGCTTCGCGCATGTGGAACATCGCCACGGCAACGACCGACAACAGCGGCATGATGCTCTGCGACTCCGAGGTCCCAACCGACGTTGACCTGGTGCTCGAGATCGCAAGCGACGAGCTGCCCGCCGACGCCGCGCCACGCGCCACGATTGCCCTCGCCGAGTGCCACAACCTGGCCCAGCGCATCCGCACCGCCAATGTCGCCGCGCAGCAGAAGCCGGCTCGCATTCGCATTGAGCTCACGGGCATGACGCGCTACAACGGCACCTTCACGGCCAGCGACGCGCAGACGCTCGCCGTACGCCTACTCGACGGCGTTTGCGATGCCCTCGCAGATTAGGTAAACTAGACGAGTTGCTTTTGGGCAACACCACACATTGGGACGTAGTTCAACGGTAGAACTCCGGTTTTTGGTGCCGGCTGTTGGGGGTTCGAATCCCTCCGTCCCAGCCATTAAAACTGAGCGCCCTAAGCCCATAACGGCCCAGGGCGCTTTCTTGTGGGCAAGCGGAGGAATTCGAACCCGCAAGGGTGCGGAGCTGAGGAAACGCGAAGCGTTTTCCAGCGCAGCACGCAAGGAGCGAAGCGACGCAGCGGGGCGCGGCCGCCGACCAGGCAGACGCGGAATCCCTCCGTCCCACACCAGCCAAGAGCCCTCACGTCAAGCAAATCGAGCCAACGCCGCCAAGCGGAGGAATCCGAACCCGCAAGGATGCGGAGCGACGCAGCGGGGCGCGGCCGCCGCAGGCAGACGCGGTGCCGGCACTTGGGGACGCTCCTAAGTGCCGGCATTATAGGAACGTCCCCAAGTGCGGCTCGGGACTATTTTCGAGGACCCTCCGAAGGACTGTGGCCAAAAAACGGCAAATATGAGTACTGTTACCGTTGTAGCTACATTATTTTCGTTAATAAAAGAAGATCTTAATGAGATTTATTCGCATCAAGGTCTTCCTTTAATGAACACTTGAGGAGATACGGCAGCTTATCTGCTCGATCGACACGTCAAACCACCTTAAATGTGGTCAAAATTACTGCTACTAAAAGAGTATCAGTACTCATATTTGATGTTTTTTGGCCACGGCTCTTTATAGACACCCTGCACAGCGACGGTGGTAGATTTCGGAACGTGTCCGTCAGCCCCGTTCCGAAAAACGAGCCGCATGCAACGGCCAAGCCACGACAGGCCCCGGGAGAGCGGGGACACCGGCTTAGGTTTATCGCGAGTTCCGCACGAACAGGAGGCCACTTAATGTGGCCTCCGTCGTGAGCAGGACTGTAGAGCAGGAAACCTAAGCCGGTGTCCCCGCTCTCCCGGGGCCGGCGGAATTTAGTTGTTCAGCATGCGGTCGAAGCTTCCCGAGTCGCCATCCCGATAGTCGCGGTCATCAGGATCTCCTGCGGAATGCGCCCGCCCTCGCGTAGCACATTGCGGAACTGCACGCGCGTGACCATGGGCAGATCCTTGATCGTCGCCGCCAAGTTCTGCGGCACGCCCTGGTTGGCAGCCGCGGGCTCGCACTCGCCGCCGGCCTTCACGCGACGCTTATGCTCGGCGAGCATGGCGCGGTACATGCCGGCATGCAGACGAATCTCAACCACATTGGCATTGCGAGCCTGCTCGACGATGCGCGCGCCCTCGCGGTCGATATCGCCCACGTAGTAGACGTAGTTAAAGCGATAGCCGATCTCAGCCAGATAATCGTCCAGGGCATGCGAGACGCTCGCCTTGCATCCGCCGCCAAAAATCACGCCGCCCACCTTGATGCCAAAGAGCTTGGCGTGCTTGCGGCCACGCAGCAGCCTGACGATCTCGTCATAGGTGTCCAGGTTCTCGACCATAATGAACGGCTTATCGGCGCCCAGCGTAAAGAAACCCGTAAAGTGCACGGGGCGGTTGGGGGCGACCTTGATCGCCTGCATGCTGATGCCCTTTTCGGTCATGCGCCTTATCAGGCGCTCACCGTGCTTGCCGTCAAAAGCCTTCTCGTCGTTAAAAATCTGGTAGGCACGCTGGCGGCGCGAGGCAACCGGCGTATCGGCACCTCGGTTTTGCTCGATCCAAGCCTGGATGATTGCGATTTCCTCGGCAATCTTGCGGTTGGACATCTCGTTGTGCTGAGTGCGCTGCGGCGCCTTTTTGCCGTCCTTGCCCTCGACCTTAACAATTTGAGTCTGCTGCTCCTTGATCTTAGAGAGCGCCGTAGGCGTAGGGACAACTTTGAGCAGCTGCCTGCCCAAAACGCGGGCAAGGGCAAACGCCGATACCTCGCCGTGGACGGCCGACTCGGGCTGCTGGGTAGCACTATCAGCCGCGGCAGGCTCAGCCTGTGCATGAGGCTTACGCTTGGAATCTGCCCGGGTATTACGTTCCTGCTTGGGCGCAGACGAGCGCTTTTGCGGACGATCGGACTTGGCCTCCTTCGCCGGCTGGCGCTTGACCTGATCCACCGGAGTCTCGGCCTTCTCATCTCCGTTTTGTGTCGCTGTCTTCTCGGCCGCGGCTCGGCATTTGAGCCACGACCGCCGCGGTGACGACGACGGCGGGGCTTGCCTGAGGCGCTCTCCCCCGCCTGCTTATCAGCGGTCTGTTGAGCTTTGACCTCAGTGTCAGCCGCAGGCTGCGACTCGGAAGGTTGCTGCTCGCGAGCCGCCGGCTCAACGGTTTTCTCGGTTTGTTCGGCCTTCTCGGCCTGAGCGGTCGAAGCCGGCTCGCCCTTCTCCTGACGCCTTACGGGATACGCGCGCCTCGCAAAACCACGCCCGGGACGGCATGAACCCGGAGCCTTCTTGGCAGACTCCTCAACATCGTCTGCAGCCTCGGAAGGCTCTTCAACCTCATGCGCGACATCCTGCTGCGCAGCCTTAAAGTGGGCACCACGGCGACGCTGGGACTCCTGGGCCTCCACGGCTTTTGCTCCTTCGCGGGCCTCTGCGACTCGGCAGCAACCTCGTTCTCAACAGCCTCGGCATCCGTCTCACCCTTTTGAGCAACGGCACGACGGAAGCGCTCCTGCTGGGCGCGGCGCTGCGCATCGCGCTTGCCACCCCCGCCAAAACCGCCGCGTCCTGCCTTGGCCGTAAAGGCACGCACGACGTTCTCATCGAGCAACTCATCGGTATCGACATGCTCACGCGGAGCAGCTTCTTCCACAGCAGGCACGTCAGCGGAATCCTCGACGACAAAATCTTCGACGGACTCGGCAGGCTGCTCCTGGGTATCGCGGATCTCGACATTGATGGTATAGAACGCCGGGCGCCCGTTAATGCCGCTGCCTCGATCTTGGTCACGATATTTGCCGCGATAAGCTCATCGCGCATCGCCTTGGTGTCGCATTCCTTATCGACGGAGCGGAAAATCTGCGCCAGCGCGCTCGACTTAATCTTGAGTGCCTTGCGGCAGAGCAGGTCGTAGGCAACCAGCTTGGCGCGCTCGGCAGAAAGCGATGTCTGGCTGCTCAGACGCTCAGCCAGAGCATCGACATTGTTTTGATTATCGGAATATACCGTCTTGGCCACGGGGCCCCTTTCATATGCACACATATACGTCCATATGGTACAACGCACGAGCCTATCCACGCAAAACATCTGCGAGAACGCCCTTGCACCACCTGTTCTCACAAGAAAAAAGACCGGGTCCGCTTGATTGCGGACCCGGTCTTTCCGAGTCAAATAGATGGGAGATTCAACCCGTCCGACCGACTAGGCCTTGGCGGCCTCGGCGTCGGCAGGAACTTCAGCGGCAGCGGCGCGACCGTACTCGGCCTTGCCCATCTCGGACCACTCGGGCTCCTCGTCGGGCATGGAGCCGGCCTCCTTGCCGAAGAACTCCTTGAGGCAGTTGACGGCGACGATGAGGCCCAGGACCATCAGCAGGACGGCGAAAACGAGCTGCAAGCCCTTGGTGGCGGCGACGGAGACGGCGGCCGTGGTGGCGGTAGCCGGGATGGTGCCGAAGAAGCCGTAAGCCTGGACAGCGGTCATGCAGCCCATGGCGCTCTGGACCAGCGAGGTGAAGGTGCAGCAGAGCAGGAAGGCGACGGGCACGTAGAGCATCCAGCCTTGCGGCCGGTGCACTTGCAGAACACGGCGAGGGTGATCATGGTCATGCCGCCGAGCAGCTGGTTGGAAGCACCAAAGAGCGGCCAGATGTTGGCATAGCCGCCAAAGGCGAGGGCGAGACCGGGAAGCAGGGTGACGACCGTGGCGAACCAGGGGTTGCCGAGAACCTTCATGTAGCCGGCCTTGGACTCGATGGCCAGGGCGTCGTTGGTCTGGGCAAAGAACTCGGAGAACGAGGTGCGGGCGATGCGGGCGACGGCATCGAGCGAGGTCAGGGCCAGAGCGGAAACGTTCATGGTCATGAAGACGGTAGCGAGCGTGCCGTCAACACCGAAGGCCTGCATACCGCGGGAGATGCCAGCGGCGAAGATCTGGAACGGGGTGGAAGCGACGCCGGCGTTGAGGGCGCCGGTACCGGCGGTGTTCATGTCGGAGAACATGATGCCGGCGACGATGATGGCAAGGATGCCGACGAAGGACTCGACGATCATGGCGCCATAACCGACCTTGACGGCGTCCTGCTCCTTCTCGACCTGCTTGGAGGAGGTACCAGAAGAAACGAGGCTGTGGAAGCCGGAGAGGGCACCGCAGGCAACGGAAACAAACAGGACCGGGAACATCATGCCAGAAGCGCTGGAGAAGCCGGTAAAGGCCGGAGCGGTGATGGTGGCCTGGCCGTTAACACCCAGGACGACGATACCGAGGACAGCGCAGGCGATCATGACGATCATCATGATGGAAGTGAGGTAGTCGCGAGGGGTCTTGAGCATCTGGATGGGCATGGCGCCAGCAAAGACCAGGTAGACCATGACAACGGCGAACCACTGGAACTTATCCAGGTAGACCGGGAACTGCATACCGACGGCAAACATGAGAACCATGAGGACCACGCCGGTGACGAACTCGGTAGCACCGGTGAGGTTGAACTTCTTCTGGGCCCAACCAAAGGCGATAGCGACGAAGGTGAACAGGATGGAGATGGTACCAGCGCAGCCGGCGGCATAGGACTTGGTGAAGTCGATGGCACCGGTAGCAGCACCAGAAGCGTCAACAGCCGGGGTGAACATGAACGTCTTGCAGACCATGTCGGTGAAGGCGGCGATGACGATGATGCAGAACAGCCAGCAGAACAGCAGGAACAGGCGACGGCCGGTCTTGCCGATGTACTTCTCGATGAGCTGAGCGAGCGACTTGCCGTTGTTCTTCATCGAAGCGTACAGAGCACCAAAGTCGTGGACGGCGCCAAAGAAGATGCCGCCGACGAGGACCCAGAGCACGACGGGCAGCCAGCCAAAGGCCATGGCGACGATCGTACCCGTGACAGGGCCAGCACCGCAGATCGAGCTGAACTGGTGCGAGAACGCGGTAAAGGCGGAGACGGGCGAGAAGCTCTTGCCGTCCTTCATGCGCTTGGCCGGCGTGAGGGCCTCTTTGTCAACGCCCCACTTGTTGGCCAGCCAGCGGCCGTAGCCCAGATAGCCGCGGCGGGCACCGCCGCGGCCACAACCATGAGCAAAACTCCGTTCATTACATTTCCTCCACTAAAAAGAACTTCCTAGACATAAAAATGAGGGCCGTCGGTTGCGCTCGACGGCCCTCATCTTCATCAGCCGCCCGTTATCGTACGGGCTAGCTGTATGTGCTAACCCGCATCAGATAATTACTACGCTGATAATGTTTAGCTGATGCGTGAACATGTCTAAGAAATCCTCTTCAATCATGATGTGAACGATCCGTGCGTGTTCACATCCCCCAGTGGTTGAAAAGGAGTATGAAACTTTAGTTACCTAAAGTCAACGCAAATTTGTAATGGATTTTCAACTTTTTTTGAATTTCTCGGTATAAAACGCCACTGACCTCGGACTTTACCCCACGACAGTTTTTGCATGAGAGACGCCCCTCGGGAGCGGGCGGGCGTATACAAGGTTTCCTGCTCTACAGTCCTGCTCGCACGGAGAGCACATTAAGTGCTCTCCGGCTCGTGCGGAACTCGCGATAAACCTTGTATACGCCCGCCCGCTCCCGAGGGGCTCCCATCCCAAATGCGGAGCAAAGCTCCGCATACCATCTTTTTCTTTCAGCTTAAGCACGCCGGAAATTCGACGCAGCTGGCTAATCTTGCCGGACGTTGTCGACGCCAAACCAGCTCAGAAGCTGCATCGATACAGAAAGGTCCCCGACGCTGCCCGGGCGCCAGCGGCCGCATATGAACTTTATCGCGAGTTCCGCACGAACAGGAGGCCACTTAATGTGGCCTCCGTCGTGAGCAGGACTGTAGAGCAGGAAAGTTCATATGCGGCCGTTGGCGCCCGGGCAGCGTCGGGGACCGCACCCGTACGACTACAGCGTCATGTTTGGATCGGCGTCGACGTCGAACGGCGAGATTTCACCTCGGTCGAATTTACGGCGAGCGACCTCCGCGATCATGGCTGCGTTATCGGTACAGGCAGACAAAGGCGGCACCGTTACGCGGATCCCCTGACGCCCAAGCTTCTTAATCATCATCTCGCGCAGATGCGGGTTGGCCGAGACGCCGCCGCCGATGCAGTATTCCTTGCATCCGGTGGCATGCAGGGCGTTTTTGGCCTTCTTGTACTGCACGTCAAAGACCGCCGCCTCAAACGAAGCCGCCAGGTCGGGCAGGTGAATCGTTCGGCCGGCCTTGGTCTCCTGCTCGATATAGAGCGTCACAGCGGTTTTAAGGCCCGAAAGCGAGAAACGATAGTCTCCCCTGCTGTTAAGCGCACGGGGGAAATCAATCGCGCGGGGATTGCCCGTCTCGGCCAGCTTGGAAATGATGGGGCCACCGGGATAGCCCAGACCCAACGCCTTGGCTACCTTGTCGAAGGCCTCGCCCACAGCATCGTCGAGTGTCTCACCAAGTACCTCGTAGTCGCCCCATGCCTTCACGTGCACGAGCATGGTATGACCGCCCGAGACGAGCGTGAAGATAAACGGCGGCCTGAGATCGGGCTGCGCCAGCAGGTTGGCGAACAGATGGCCCTCCAGATGGTTGACGCACACGAGCGGCTTGCCGGCGGCATAGGCAAAGCCCTTGGCGAAGGCGACGCCCACTACCAGAGCACCCACCAGGCCCGGACCTGCGTCACGCCAACAGCGGCGAGTTCGCTCGGCGCGATGGCTCCACCCTCAAGACCAAGCGATGCTGCGGCATCCTCGAGCGCCGCATCCACGACACTCACAATCACCTCAACGTGTTTGCGCGAGGCGATCTCGGGCACCACGCCGCCAAAGCGGGCGTGAAAATCAATCTGTGTCGACACCTGGTTGGCCAGCATATTGCCATCCGCATCGATAATCGCCACGGCCGTCTCGTCGCAGGAGCTCTCGATAGCGAGCACTAGGCGGCGGCGCTCAATTTCGGCACGCTCCCCCTCGGAGCGCCCAGGCGCAGGCAGCGGCCATACGCGCTGCTCTGCCGCCGTCGGCTCGGGCGAAGCATTGTCGACCGGAAGCACCAGGGGCAGCGGAGCCGTCATGACGATGGCGTCCTTGCCGGCACCATAATAGCCGCGGCGACGGCCAGCCTCGGTAAAGCCCAGAGCGTTATAAAGCGCGGTCGCTCCCTCGTTACCGTCCTCGACCTCGAGCGAAGCCGTAGTGCAGCCGAGCATCTGGCATCATAGCTCACGTGCGACAGCAGCTTGCGGGCAATGCCCTCACGGCGATGTGCCGGGTCGACGGCGACATCCAGAATCTGCACATCACCGTCCACGACCATACCGCCGGCAAGGCCCAGCAGCTTGCCGTCGTCGTGTGCCACCCACCAACTACGCGGCGCAGCGACGTCCTCGCCCAGTTCGGACAGGAACATGCCCGGCGTCCATGCCTCGTGTCCGGCACCTTCAAAGCAGGCAGCCTCCAGCGCGCTCGCGCCCTCGGCATCCGCCGCGCCCATGGGACGGAACTGCAGATGACGACCGGCGAGCTCATCGGCAACACCCGTAATTTCGCTCTGCGCACTCTCGGCAAGACCAAGACGCTTGCGCTCGTTTTCCTCGGCATCCGAAAGGCGCGTGTAAATCGGCAGGACGCGGGCCGGATCGCCGTCACCCGCAGCGTGCGCGAGCAGCAAGCCCTCGCCCGAAGGCCACCACAGGTCGCGCTCCACGCAACGGGCGGCCTCGTCCTCACCCAGCAGCTTGCCATAGCGCACGAGACCGTCACCGGTCAGCTGAACCTGGCCCCAGTCCGCTGCTTGGCGCCACTCATCGAGCGCCACGGCGGCCTTGACCACGTGTTCGCGCTCAAATTGACGCTCGGGACCCTCATCGACCAGCATATACAGCGCCGGATATACCTCACCGCGCATAGCATCGGCCAAGATACCAAGCTTGCCGCGCACGCCAGCCTTCCACGCCGTCCAAGCGCAAGCGTCGAGCGTCGACACGCCCAGCAGCGGAACATTGGCACCACGCGCGAGGCCCTTGGCAGTGGAGATGCCGATGCGCACACCCGTAAAGGACCCCGGGCCGCGGCCGACCACATAGCAACCAACATCGCTGCGATCCAGACCGGCTTGAGCCAGCACGCCATCAACGGTATTCACGAGCTCAACGTTGGCGTGACGGCGACACATGTGGTCGCCACTCACGAGCTTCGTCTCACCCGTCTGCCCATCAATCCAGCTTGCCGCGCAGGCAAGCATGTCAGTCGAGGTATCGAGCGCCACCACCAGCGCGTTGTCGTTATGCAAGCTCATCTTGTACAGCCTTATCAATCAAATGGGAAAGTTCCATTGCGCGGTCACCGTGCGCCTCAAGCGTTATCGTTCGCACGTCGCTGTCGCCCTCATCACGCCTGAGCGTCACCGAAAGATACTCATCCGTCAGCTCGTCCTGGAATTGTTCGCCCCATTCCAGCAGGCAAGCACCCTCATAGCCCAGCACATCGAAAATGCCCGTATCCTCGAGCTCGTAGGCATGCTCCAGGCGGTATAGATCAAAGTGAAACAGCGGAATACGACCTTGATCGTGAACGGCCATGAGGGCGAACGTAGGCTCGTAACCATATGCCCATCGCCCAGCCCGCGCGAGACGCCCTTGGTAAAGTGAGTTTTGCCCACTCCCAGGCCACCGGTCAGGATGAGCACATCGCCGTCCTCAAGGCACGGTGCAATTAGCTCGCCAAAGTACTCCGTATCGGCAGCGCAAGTCGTTTTGTAAGTACCTACCCCCAGGCGCTCCAGGGACATATATGCTCCTTATTATTCCGAGGCGTCCTCTGGCGCGGGATGTCGCTCCAGATAGTCGCCCAGCATCTTAAAGTCTTCCTCCAGCAGCTCCTGCCAAGCCGGATTGCGCAGCGCTGCTGCCGGATGGAACGTGGGCATTACCACAAAATGCCCCATCTGGTGGAACCTGCCGCGCAGCTTAGTAATGCCAATCTCGGTCTTTAGCACAAAGTGCGTCGCGGGGTTGCCGAGCGTCACAATAATATCGGGCCAGATGCTTCGAATCTGCTCACGCAAAAATGGCGAGCAAGCCAGCACTTCCTCGGGAAGCGGATTGCGGTTTCCCGGCGGGCGGCACTTAAGCACGTTGGCAATGTAGACGTCTTCGCGTTTGAGCCCCGCCAGCGACAAAATGCCGTTGAGGTCCTCGCCTGCCGCCCCCACAAAGGGCTCGCCCTGCAAATCCTCATTGCGGCCCGGCGCCTCGCCAATAAACATCACGCGAGCGTGGGGGTTTCCCACGCCAAACACGATGTTATGGCGCGACTGGTAAAGCTGGCAAAGGTGACAATCGCCCAGAACGGCCTCGATCTCCTCGAGTGCGACCTCACGCGGCGCCTGATGGCTATGGCCGGGGATGTGCATGACGCCCATAGCGACTCCTACACGTAGACCTTGTCGAGACGCATACCAAAGCCGCAAGCGACCTCGTAGTTAATCGTGCCGCGTAGCGCGCCATCTCGTCCATGGTAATCTCGGCATCTCCATCGCGGCCGACAATGATCATCTCGTCACCATACTCGGCCTCGGGAATCTCATGCGCCGGGTTGGACTGAATGGCGACCATAAACTGGTCCATGCAGATATTGCCCACCTGACGCACACGCTCGCCGCGATACAGCACGTCCATACGATTGGAAAGCGTACGCGAAAGGCCATCGGCATAACCGATCGGAAGGGTGCAGATCTGAACGCGCGTGCGCGGTACGCGGTAGGTAAAGCCGTAGCCCACGCCCTCGCCCATCGCAGGATGCGCCACGCGCGTCACACGCGCGTGGACGCTCATGACGGGATCAAGCTGCATCACGCGACCACTCAGCTCACATGGCTGCAGACCATACAAACCGATGCCGGCACGAATCATGTCAAAGTGCATTGAAGAATCGAGCATCGAGGACGGCGTATTGGCACAATGCACGATACCGCATTCAAAACCTGCGTCCTTAATGGCTGAACGGCTCGGTAAAACGCTGGCACTGCAGCTTGTAGTCCCAACCCGAAGGTTCATCGGCCGTGGCAAAGTGCGTAAATACGCCGTCGCACTGGATGCCGCGATGGAAACTGATGCCGCGTACAAAGTCGAGCACCTGTGTGTAGTGAACACCGATACGATTCATGCCCGTCTCGATGGCAAGATGGTACTTGCCCACCTTGCCCGCCGCGACGGCGCATTCGCCATACGCAAGAGCAAAATCGGACGTATAGACCGAGGGCATGATATCGAATTCGAGCAATGCAGGAATAGCCTCGATAGGCGGCTCACTTAGAATCAGGACGGGCTTAGTAATCCCGCCCTGACGGAGCCCAACGCCCTCGTTAACCGTCGCCACGGCAAACATGTCGGCACCGGCCGAATACATGATCTTGGCACACTCAACAGCTCCATGACCATAAGCATCGGCCTTGACCACGCAGCACAGGCGCTGACGCGGATTCAACAAGTTCTTATAGGCCCTCGTGTTGCGACGGAGCGCCCCGCGGTCGATCTCGACCCAGGACCAGCGCGTCAAATCGGCTTTATTCATGATTAGTCATCCGACCCTTCGTCCATGATTCCCAGATCTTCGAGCGCATCCTTTGCCGCCAGCTCCATGGCAGGACCGATCAAGTCGATAAGATCGGTCGCGATGACGCTCTTCTCACCATACTCCGTCGCCGCGGCAAAACCGGCGTAGCTGTGAAGTGCGACGGCGTACGAATACAGCAACTCCCAACGATCCATCTCGTCGCGCATGGTGGCAAGCGTGCCGGCCAAAATACCCGCGAGAACATCACCCGAACCGGCAGTTGCCAGAGAAGCCGGACCCGAGAGCGGCAGCAGCACACGCTCAACGCCACAGATAGCCGTCGTCGGCCCCTTGGCAATGACCACCAGATTGTCGGAGCCTGCAGCCCAGACAACCTTCTGCGCGGCCGCAATCGCGGTACCAAGGTCGTTCACCTCGTCACCGGCAACCAGGCGCGAAAGCTCACGATAGTGCGGCGTCATAACCAACGGCTGCTCGCGGCGATACATCTCGGGGTTACTATCAATACCGTCAATGGCAATCTTAGCAAGGCAGTTGAGTGCATCGGCGTCCAAAATTAGCGGTACATCAAGCTCGAGCAAGCCCGAAACCACCTGCATAGCGCCGGCAGACGTCGTCATACCGGGACCGCACAGCACGCAGCTGTACTTCTTTGCGATCTCGCACACCGTCATGCGCGCAGCGGCGCCAAAGGAGCCGCGGGAATCAGACGGAATAGCAAAGACCGGAATCGAAGGAAGTGCCATGCGAATGAGATTGGCGCAGGCGTCAGGAGCCGCGACTGCCACGTAACCAGCACCCGCGCGAGCTGCAGACTTGGCCGCCATAATGGCAGCACCAGGATATTGCGCAGATCCGGCGACAATAAGCACGGAGCCACGGGAATACTTATCGATATTCGATGGTAGCGGAGCAAAGTAATCAACTAAGTCACCGGGCTCGACAATCTCGGCGGCGTGGTCGACATCATCGATGACCTCGTCAAGACGGTCGTAAAGATTGCCGCAGATCAAATCGCCAGCATACTCAGGACCATCAGCGCTATACAGACCAATCTTGGGCGCAATCATCGTCACCGTGCGCTCGGCACGAATGCAGCCGTCATCAACAACGCCCGTCTCTGCATTCAGGCCCGAGGGGACATCAATGGATACGACACAATCGGCGCATTCATTGACCGTAGGAATCCAAATGGAGAACGGCACACGCAGATTCCCGTGGAAACCGGTACCAAAAATGGCATCGACAACAACATCGGCCTTATCGATCAAAACCTCGAGTTCATCACGCGAGGGGCCGACGCAAACGTGCACATCGCGGCCGGCAGTACGACGAGCAACATGACGTGCCAGAGCAGCAGGAATCTCATCCGGTTCAACCGGAGAAACGATATCCACGTCCACACCCTTATGGCTCAGGATATCGGCGGCAACCCAACCGTCGCCGCCATTATTACCAAAACCGACCAAAACGAGAACCCGATCGGGATTGAGCTTCAAGACCTCGTTAGCGGCAAACTCACCCGCTAGCTCCATAAGCTCGGCCTTCGAAGTCCCTTCGCGTTCGATGATATCCTCGAGACGAACGACTTCTTCGGTACTCAAAACCGGTTTCATCTATGCTCCTAGCGTATCTTGCGAAGCATCGCCCAGGTGCTCCGTCAATGCTGAATTCTGCAGCTGCTCGAGCTCATCTAATACAGAGCGAGCCTCTTTAAATGTCTGCGTAACGCGTTTCTTGGTGCTCACCTTTTCATCTTTTGGCTTAGGCCGAGCATCTTCGGTAATCGCGATGGCATTCGCAACGGCCAAGTCTCCCGTAAGCGTAATGGAAAGAGCGACCTCAACAACGCCCAGTTCTTGAGCGATCTCGAGAGCACGGCCCGAAAGCAGCGCCTTCGGTTTGCCGAGTTTATCACGCGTTACCGAAACATCCTTGCGACCTACACCTTGACTAAAACCCGTGCCGAGAGCTTTAAGCACCGCCTCGCGCGAAGCAAAGCGGCTCGCATAGTGAGCAGCGGGACGCGATGATGCATCGCAATACGCACGCTCTTCTTCGGTAAACACACGCCGAGCAAACGACGGCGTCTTTTCAAGAATTGATTTCATGCGGGAAATCTCGACGATATCAACGCCGATACCAGCTTCAGCCATGTTCACCTCCATATCGCACAGACTAAGTTATTGTAGCCCGTTCGCAGAAGATGCGACAAACGAGGGTTATAAAACACAGCTACTATGTGAGACAAATTGCCCGAGATACAAAAAAGGGGGAGGCCGCGAGGCTCCCCCTTCTTCAAGTCATCCGACGGCTCGGTGCCGTCCACCGGTCAGCGGCGCCCTGGCTCCCACGGGCTGGCCCCGCAGTACTCTCGGCGCGATGGGGCTTAGCTTCCGGGTTCGGAACGG
>ENA-OQBJ01000184-OQBJ01000184.1-human-gut-metagenome-genome-assembly--contig:-NODE-184-length-33499-cov-3.534610_pt1 | contig 33499 bp, 48 predicted proteins | sample MGYA00242743_ERZ504545 | MGnify/ENA primary metagenome ERZ504545 (study PRJEB26092, sample SAMD00036252) | human gut metagenome | host: Homo sapiens | study: EMG produced TPA metagenomics assembly of... | reverse complement strand
TCAGGAAATAAGAAGTCGGCTCTTTTAAACGGACTTCTAAGGTTTTATCGTCGAGGGCTTTGACCCGACTTCATCGGCAGAGGCTTCTTCTTAAAGTAATCTTCGGCCTTATCGATACAAAAGAGCATATACGCATTTTCCGAAGCTACGTCAGGATTTACGACGCGCTTCCAAGAATATTCGATATCGCCGGCCGTAATGGGCGTACCGTCGCTCCACTCGATTCCGTCGCGGAGATGAAAGATATAAGTCCGTCCGTCATCTGAAATATCCCAGCTCTTGGCCAGGGCCGGTTGAGGCACGTCATCGACGAGACGGGTCAGGCCTTCAAAAATTTGTAATTCCGTATTGCTTTCAGCTAAGGCCGTCGTCATCGCCGGATCGAGCGGGACGGTTCTGCTTCTAAGACGTAACTCACCGTATCCGGCCGTTCTACGCCGCAGGCGCTGAGAAAGACGGTCATGAGGATGGCCATGAATAACAGGATATATTTTTTCATCGGTCCGTCCCTCCTTTCGCATGGTGACAGGCAACGAGGCGCCCTTCCCCGACGGGACGAAGAACAGGCACTTCTCTCCGACACCGTTCATCACCATAGGGACAGCGGGGATGGAAGACACAGCCCGACGGTACATCGAGGGGACTGGGGACTTCACCTGACACAAGAGTCTTTCGCCGATAATGAGGATCCGGTCGGGGCACGGACGCAATGAGCATCTGCGTATAAGGATGGAGGGTCGATGAAAGACGGCATCGCTCGGACCTAATTCAACGAGACTTCCCAAGTACATGACGCCGATGCGTCGACTGAGGTGATGAACCATACTCAAATCATGGGCAATAAAGAGATAGGACAACTGTCGTTCCCCTTGGAGCCGCTTCAGCATATTGACGATTTGGACCTGGACCGACACGTCGAGGGCTGAAATCGGTTCATCGCAGAAGATGCATTCCGGATCGACCGCCAGAGCTCTGGCAATGCCGATGCGCTGGCGTTGACCGCCGCTGAATTCATGGGGATAACGCTGGGCTGTTTCCGGTCTCAAATCGACTTGCGTCAATAAGTCAGCCACGCGCTGACGCCGCTCCGTATCGTTAGAGCAGAGTCCGTAATTGCGAAGAGGCTCGCTGATGATATCTTCGACAGTCATCCGCGGGTCCAAAGAGGCATAGGGATCCTGAAAGATCATCTGAACCTGACGGCGATAGGCCTGGCCTACGCAGGATCGTCGATGTTACGGTCTTTATAAAAGATACTTCCCGCGGTCTTAGGATATAAGCCCAATAAGGTACGGGCAAAGGTCGACTTACCACAGCCCGATTCCCCGACCAAGCCGACGGTTTCACCCGGTTCAATCGTAAGGGATACACCATTGACAGCGGTCAACAGCTTTTTCGGACGGCCCAGCCAATTGCGATCGACGACAAATTGCTTGGTAAGTCCTTTAGCTTCAATGAGTGCCATCGTCTCCCCTCCTTTCTGCCGCTGCCAGCCAGCAGGCATAGTGATGATGGGGACCTGCTTCTTCCCGCGGCGGTTCCGCTTCCATACAGACTTTCATCGCCTGAGGCAGCGCCGATAGAAACGGCAGCCTTTTGGCATGTGGAATAAATCCGGGGCCTGGCCGGGAATCCCCGTCAATACCTTATCCCGGTCAGACGGATCAGGCAGGGAGGCTAAAAGACCTTTGGTGTAAGGATGAACAGGACGGTAAAAAATATCGTCGGCCGTCCCTTCTTCGACGACGGTACCGGCATACATGACATAAATGCGGCGGCACATCTGAGCGATGACGCCTAGGTTATGGGAAATGAGGACGACAGCCATACCGAGTTCTGCCTGCAGTTTCTTCAAGACATCCAGGACCTGGGCTTCTGTCGTAACGTCGAGGGCCGTCGTCGGTTCGTCGGCAAAGAGGAGTTTCGGCGAACAGGATAGGGCCATGGCAATGAGACAGCGTTGGCGCATGCCACCCGATAATTGGTGCGGATATTGATCGAGCCGCTTTTCCGGCGACGTCAGGCCGACGGCCTTTAAGAGTTCTAACGCCTTTTCCCGCTGCTCATTTTTGGACAGCTTCTGATAGAGGCAAGGCCTTCACAAAGCTGGGCACCGATGGTGAGGACCGGATTTAAAGACGTCATGGGGCCTGAAAAATCATGGCCATATCGCGGCCGCGAAGACCATTCATGTCGCGTTCTGACAAGGGAAGGATGTCGCGGCCTTCCCATAAAATCTCTCCGGATTGGTATTCTGCCGCCCTTTGAGGCAGTAATTTCATGACCGCCTGAGACGTAACCGACTTGCCGCAGCCCGATTCACCGACGATGCGACAGTTTCACCGGCGTGGACCGTAAGCGATACGGCATGAACCGCTTCTAACAGGCCCCGATAGGTATGGAACGAAATGGACAGGTGACGCACTTCAAGTAACGGTTTCATCGACTTCCCTCCTTCTGGTTCTGCGGATCTAAGGCATCGCGCAGGCCGTCGCCTAAGAACATGAAGCCCAGCATGGTAATGCACAGAGCCAAGCGGAAAGACGAGCTGAAAGGGAAAGGACCGCATGCTGTTAATGCCTTCGGAAGCGAGAACGCCCCAGCTGGCCATCGGTGCCGATACGCCGAGACCGATAAAGCTTAAAAAGGCTTCCGTAAAGATCGCTTCCGGAATCGATAAGGTCAAGGTGACGATAATCGGTCCGACGCAGTTGGGAATCATATGACGCCGCAAGATCTGCCAGGTCGACGTCCCGCAGGAACGGGCGGCCATGACGTATTCCTGCTGTTTCAGACTGAGGATCTGACCGCGGACGACGCGGGCCATATTGAGCCAGTAGGCGATGCCTAAGGCCAAATAAATATTGAGCAGTCCCGGTTTGAAGACGACCATCAGCAAGATGACGTACAGCAGCATGGGAATGGAGTACAGAATATCGACGATGTGCATCATGATCCGGTCGACTCGACCGCCAACCAGGGCTGAAATCCCGCCGTAGAGGACGCCGATGAAGACGTTGATAAGACTGGCTACCAGGCCGATGGACAAGGAAATGCGGGCGCCATACAGGACGCGGACAAAGAGATCTCGTCCGAGCGAATCGGTACCGAACCAGTGTGCCGCCGACGGCCAGGCGTTGGCATCGGCCAGGCTCTGATCGGCATAGGTATAAGGGGATAAAAAAGGCCCGATGACAGCCAGGAGGGTCATGACGATGACGATAGCCATCCCCCAGAGGGCCAGGGGATTTCCTTTCATTCGGCGCCAGCCCCGGTCCCGCAGCGTTTGAGGTGCCACATAAGGTTCCTGACGGTCGGCTGCCGTAATCGGTGTGAAATCCATGGCTATTCCTCCTTTCGGCTGTCGACAGTGATGCGCGGATCTAAGAGCGGATAGATGATGTCGACGAGTAAATTCATCATCATGATGAGAAAACTGTAAAAAATCGTAATGCCTAAGATGACCGTATAATCGCGGTTATAAATACTGGTAACAAAATGACGCCCCAAGCCGGGAATGGCAAAAATCGTCTCGACGATAAAGCTCCCGGTCATCAAGGCCGCCGCCAAGGGGCCGATATAACTGACGACAGGCAAGAGGGCATTGCGCAGGGCATGGCGGTACAATAAAGACCAGGGACCAATCCCCCGCGAACGGGCCGTCCGTATATAATCTTGTCCCAAGGCATCGACCAGGCTCGACCGCGTCAAACGCATGATAAAAGCCGTCGGCTGCGCAGCCAGGGCCAAGGCCGGCAGGATGACATAGGCCGGTCCCTTCCACAAGGCCGCCGGCAAGACGGGCCAGGTAAAGGCAAAGAGTTGTATGAGGACAGCCGCTAAAATAAAACTGGGCACCGAAACACCGAGGGTAGCCCCGATCATCATCCGTAATCGACCCAGGTATTCTTATACCAGGCAGCGGCCATGCCAGCCAGGATACCGGCCCCGATAGCCAGAAGAAGGCTGATCAGCCCGAGCTCAGCCGAGACGGGCAAGGTTTCGGCGATAATGTCGTTGACCGTTTTTCCGGGATACTTGTAGGACGGGCCGAGGTCGAGCACGGCGGCGTGGCGGACGTAATCGACATACTGATCCCACAACGGTTCATCGAGATGGTACCGGGCTTCGACCGTCGCCATGACGGCCGGCGGCAGTTTCTTTTCCTGTGTAAACGGTCCGCCGGGAATGGCGTGCATCAGGCCAAAGGTAATGGTAATGACCGCCCATAGGACGATACAGGCGCCAATCAGGCGCTTTGCAAGATAAATGGCCAAGGAGAATCATTCCTTTCCAACATAGATAAATTCATTATACGGCGCGATATCGCTCATGACAAGGCGATAGCCGTTGTTATTATCACGCGGCGGCGTATAATAGTAAATTGACTACGTTAACAAATCGAAAGAAAGGTGATCGCTGTGAACTGGAAACTTTGTTTAGCAATTCTAACGTGTAACGTCGTCTTCATGTCCTCAAGCTACACCATGCTCATCCCCTTCCTTCCTATGTACCTGACGAGAGATCTCGCGTCGATGCAGCGTCGGTCAATATTTGGTCGGGCATCGTCTTTTCCTCGACGTTTCTCATCAGCGCCGTCATGGCCCCTATCTGGGGACGGATGGCCGATAAACGAGGCAAGCGGCTCATGGCTATTCGAGCCAGTTTTCTCTTATCCATCAGTTACTTTCTCGGCGGCATCGTAACGTCACCGCTGGAACTGACCTTCATGCGCATGTTCCAAGGTTTTGCCTCGGGCCTGTGGCCCATGGAGCTGGCCATCATGACCACCTATGCGCCACCAAAAAAACTGGGGATCTGCCTGGGCGTCATGCAGGGGCTCTCACGGCCGGCGGCATCATCGGCCCCCTCTTCGGCGGCATCTTAGCCGAAGCCTTCGGCATGCGCCGGTCCTTCTTTTTGGCAGCCGCCGCCTTGTTCCTCAACTTTTTAGTCCTGGTCTTCTTCATTAAAGAACCGCCGACGGACACGGCACCGGCTGCCGATACGGCAAAGGCCGATGACAAAAGCGGCAAAGTCAGCCTCTGGAAGATTCCCGTCATCCGCCTGATGCTCCTCAGCGCCGCCTTGGTACAGGCCGTCATCCTCATCGTCCAGCCGATTTTAACGACCTATATTTCCCACCTGGCCGGAGATATTGACAACCTGGTCTTCGTAGCCGGCCTGATCTTTTCGCTGGGCGGCTTTGCCAGCGCCATTACGGCTCCTCTTTGGGGCCGCTTCGGTCAGCGTCACGGCTTCGTCAAGACCTTGCGCATCGTCCTGATTTTGGCAGGTATTTTCTTCCTCATCCAGTCGCTGCCCGATACGCTGTATACCTTCGCCGCCAGTCAATTTGCCGTCGGCCTGTTCTTCTCCGGCATCTATCCGTCGATCAACGCCATCTTGGCCGAAAGGACGAGTGCCAGCATCAAAGGCCGCGTCTTCGGTTTCCTGTTCTCCGCTCAGCAGATTGGTTCCATGGGCGGCCCGATCTTAGGCGGCGTCATCGCCACTTACATCGGCATGAAATACGTCTTTTTGGCAGCCGGCGCCATTCTCTTGTGCCTGAGTTTTGCCATCAACTGGAAGGTCCGTCACCTTCACGGCGAAAAAATTACCGATTAAAAGCCTTATCCCCGGGTTCCCCGATTGTGGGTGTAATCGGGCAGGAGTTTCGGTGACAGGATGTTCCCTGTAAAACCGGCAGCGGCCCGTTCCCGGTCAAAGCGGCGAACGTGGTCGAGATTCCCCTTTCCGGGATGAGCGGTCTTGCTGTAGGCAGCCGCTTCGGTTCCGGCAATCCGACCAAAGACGATGATATCCAAGAGGCTGTTGCCCATGAGGCGGTTCTTACCGTGAATACCGCCGACGTCTTCTCCGGCAGCATAGAGGCCAGGAATCTTGGTTTCACTCTTCGCCCCGATGCAGATGCCGCCATTTTGATAATGGAGGGTCGGATACACTAAAATCGGCTGTTTTCGGATATCGATGCCGAATTTTTCATACATATGAATCATGCCGGTAGCCTCTTTTCCATCGTCCCCTCGCCATGGATCAAATCGACCATAGGCGTATCGAGCCAGACCGCCTGGCCATGCAGGGCATAGACGCCATTGTTCCGTTCCTGCACTCGCGGATGATGGCCGCCGCTACGACATCCCTCGTTTCCAAGGGATGGAGGAAGGCATCGCCGTTCTTATTGACCAACATGGCATCGAGAGAACGGACCTTCTCCGTAACCAAAGCCCCATAAATTTGGGGCGGATAGCAGCTCCCGTCGGGTGATACTGAATGGCACCGGCATAGAGAAGCGGAATGCCGGCCCGATAGGCCATGACCAATCCGTCAGCCGTCGATCCGTAATGGTTCGACGTCGGAAACCCCTGATAATGGAGGCGTCCAGCACCGCCGGCAGCCAGGATGACGCTTTTGGCCCGGACGACGTGATATTCCTGAGTATCGAAATCGTACAAGACGGCACCGGCAGCCTGTCCGTCCCCGTCAAGGAGCAATTCGACAGCCGGTGAATATTCAATGACATCGACGCCGGCATTGCGGACTTCATCGCGAAGAACGCGCATGATTTCCGCTCCCGTGTAATCCCCACAGGCATGCATCCGTTTATACGACGTCCCGCCGCCGTGGGTCGTTACCATAGCGCCGTCACTGTCCTTGTCGAATAAGACGCCTAAGGAGCTGAGCCACTGGATGGCTTCCGGTCCGCGAAGGACCAATTCAGCGAGAAGTTCGGGGATATTCTTATAATGACCGCCGCCCATGGCGTCCAAGTAATGTGCTGCCGGCGAATCATGTTCCTTATCGGCAGCCTGTATCCCGCCTTCGGCCATGCCCGTATTGGCATCGCCAGGCGCAGTTTCGTGGCCATGAGGACCTTGGCTCCATGGCGGGCCGCTTCAATGGCCGCTGCCGCACCGGCTCCACCGCCGCCGATGACCAGGACGTCCGTTTCAAACTGGATATGGTCTACATCGACGTCGGCTTCATCCATACGGCTCTTGCCTGTAAGAGGACAGCCAGCTCCGACGGTACCTGATCGCCCTTATTGGGACCGACAGAAAGGCGGGTAAACCCTTCTTCGTGATAATCAGGATGAAACTGTTTTAAAAGGACGTCTTTTTCTTCTGCCGTAAACCGCGGCAGTTCCTCCGACAAGCGGAGATTGCGCGTCGCTTCGACCCGCGACTGAGACGCCCGCATTTCTTCGGTATATATCATGAGGTCCTCCTATTTTTCAATGGTCCGCCCTTCATACAAGCGGCGCAATTCGTCGTCATCGGCATTCATTAAGCGTTCTACATCGGCAATATACTGCCCTTCTTGAATGGCCTTTACGCGGTCTTCCAAATGGCGGCTCTTTTTGGCAATATACTTGCCCAGGAGGCGCCGCGCCAAGAGACCGACCGGTCCGTGACTGATCTTGGCCGGGCAGCTGGCGGCACAGATATTGCAGCAGACACAGCGAAAAGACTCTTTTGCACAGCCGGCATAATCGCCCTTCTGAGCCAAGGCGATATACTTCATGACTTGGATTCCCTGAGGACAGTTTCGCGTGCAGGCATTACAATGGATGCAGTTATAGATTTCAGGATAAAGCTGGCCGACGACGTTGCCGGCAACGGGAAGATCATCCATATCGTATTCCATCTTTTTGATGGGAAACGATTCTAGCCGGCCGACACACATGCCGTCTTCGACCTTCGTCTGACAAGCCAGGGCCGAATGCGTTTCAGTCTGTCCTTTCAGACGATAAACGACGGCACAGGCTCCACAAAAGCCGCTTCGACAGCCGCAGCCTCGAACCAGGCGGAAGCCGGAATATTCCATAGCCCGCATAATCGTCAAATCTTCAGGGACGGAAAACATCTTACCCAGTAAATAGACGGTTACCATTTTCATAGCTATTTCTCCTTTAATGAAAAAGGTGCTGCCGCACATGCGGCAGCACCTTTTATTGCTTTATAAACCGTAATCTTATTCCAAGACTTCGAGCAGGCAGTCGCCGCTGATGATAGCTTGGCCTTTGACGGCATAGATTTCACCGACAGTACCGTCGATGGGCGACGTAATCGTCGTTTCCATCTTCATGGCTTCGGTAACAACCAAGGGTTCGCCCTTCTTGACTTTCTGGCCCTTGGAAACGAGGACGTTGACGACCGAACCGGACAAAGTGGCGCCGATGTCACCGGCCTTATCGGGATCTGCCTTACGGCGGGAAACGGTCTTCATGTCGACGCTCTTATCCTGAATGCGGATTTCACGTTCGGCACCGTTGAACATGAAGGTGACCGTGCGGATACCGCTTTCGTCAGGATCGCTGATATTAATCAGGGTGATGATGAGATCCTTCCCTTCTTCGATTTCAACGTGAAGTTCTTCATTTTTCTTCATGCCGAAGAAGAAGGTCGGCGTATCGAGAACGCTGACATCACCGAATCTCTTGACCTTTTCATTGTAGTCTTCGAAGACTTTCGGATACTGGCAGTAGGCATTGATATCTTCGGCTTCGTGTTTGTAGCCGTTTTCAGCCAATTTGGCGCGGACGGCGTCGAAGTCGACCGGTGCCAGGCTCTTGCCCGGACGTTCCGTAAGCGGTTTCTTTCCTTTGAGGATGATCTTCTGAAGTTTTTCCGGGAAGCCCTGGTACGGAATGCCGATACGGCCTTCGAAGAATTCGACGACGGACTGCGGGAAGTCGAGGACGTCGCCCTTATCGTAAATATCCTGTTCGGTCAGGTTGTTCTGGACCATGAACAAGGTCATGTCGCCGACAACCTTAGACGACGGCGTAACTTTGATGATATCGCCGAACATCATGCTGACCGTATGGTACATCTTTTTAATTTCATTCCAGTGGTCGCCAAGGCCCACAGCCTTCGCCTGCTGACGGAGGTTGGAGAACTGACCGCCCGGCATTTCATGCTGGTAGACTTCCGTATTCGGATAGGCTTCGGCTTTGTCGACACCTTTGTAGTACGGACGAACTGTTGCCCAGTAGCGGGACATTTCTTCCATAGCATTGACGTCGAGATCCGGCTGACGATCCTTGCCGCTCAAAGCGTAATACAAGGTGCTCATGCTCGGCTGGCTGGTACCGCCGGCAAAGGCAGAATAAGCTACGTCGACGATATCGACGCCGGCATCGATAGCCCGGCTGTAGGTCGTAATAGCATTGCCTGAGCCGTCATGGGTATGGAGGTGAATCGGCAGGTCAACAGCATCTTTCAATGCCGATACCAGACGGTAGGAAGCTTCCGGTTTCAAGAGGCCGGCCATATCTTTAATGGCGATGATGTTGGCGCCGGCATTCTTCAATTCCTTAGCCATATTGACATAGTATGCCAAGTCGTATTTATTCCGCGACGGATCGAGGATATCGCCGGTATAGCAGAGAGCTACTTCGGCCAATTTATTGTTTTCACGAACGGCCTGAATCGTGCCGTACATATTGTCTAAGCTGTTCAAGCTGTCAAAAACGCGGAAGACGTCGATGCCGTTCTTGGCCGAGAGGTCGATAAAGTTTTTGACGACATTGTCCGGATAGCTCGTATAGCCGACGGCATTGGCACCGCGGACGAGCATCTGAAGAAGGATATTCGGAGCCTTTTCACGCATCTGACGCAGGCGGACCCAAGGATCTTCATAGAGGAAACGGTAGGCTACGTCGAAGGTTGCCCCGCCCCAGCATTCATAGGAGAAGAGATTGGGCAGCTTCTTAGAAGCCGATTCCAGGACGCGAAGCATATCGATGGTGCGGACACGGGTTGCAAACAGGGACTGGTGAGCGTCACGCATGGTCGTATCGGTAAAGAATACCTTATGCTGATCTTTGATCCACTGGGAGAATTTTTCCGGTCCCATGGCATCGAATTTCTGTTTCGTGCCGTCAGGATAGGGTCCGTTTTCGACACTCGGCATTTCCAAGGGTTCAAATTCAGCTTTTTCCTGATGACCGGCGCCGGCATAGCCATTGATGGTCGTATCGCTGATGTACTCTAAGAGTTTCGTGCCGCGGTCCTGTACGACCGGAAGGTTGAACAGTTCCGGATGATCATCGATGAAGTTGACGTTGTAAGAGCCGTCGACGAATTCAGGGCTCTTCAATACGTTGATCAAGAAGCCGATATTGGTCTTGACGCCGCGGATACGGAATTCCTGAAGGACGCGGAGCATCTTCTGAACGGCTGCGGCATGGTTGAGGCCATAAGTCGTCGTCTTGACCAACAGGGAGTCGTAGTACGGCGTAATGATCGAACCCGTATAGGCATTGCCGCTGTCGAGACGGACGCCAAAGCCGCCGCCGCTGCGGTATACCGTGATTTTACCGGAATCCGGCATGAAGTTGTTCATCGGATCTTCCGTCGTAATACGGCACTGGATGGCATTGCCGAGACAGTGGACCGATTCCTGGGACTTAATACCGATTTCATCGCTGTCGAGGGCATAGCCTTCAGCGACTTTGATCTGGGTCTGGACGATGTCGATACCGGTAATCATTTCGGTAACCGTGTGTTCTACCTGGACACGGGGGTTGACTTCGATGAAATAGAAGTTGCCGTCAGGCGTAACCAAGAATTCGACCGTACCGGCATTGACGTAATGAACGTTTTTCATCAATTTCAAAGCAGCGTCGCAAATCTTCTGACGAAGTTCGACGGGCAGGGCCGAAGCCGGAGCCGTTTCAACGACCTTCTGATGACGGCGCTGAATGGAGCAGTCACGTTCAAAGAGATGAATGACGTTGCCGTGTTCGTCGCCCATGATCTGGACTTCGATATGTTTCGGTTGATGATACATTTTTCGAGATAAATTTCATCGCTGCCGAAAGCCAGCTGTGCTTCCGATTTCGCCCGTTCATAAGCATCGCGCAGTTCTTCCATGGAGTCGACCATACGCATGCCGCGGCCACCGCCGCCGTTTACGGCTTTAAGCATAATCGGGAGTCCGACTTCCTTGGCAAATTTTTCGACTTCTTCGTAGCTTTCTACGCGGCCGTCACTGCCGGGGATGTACTGAATACCGGCCTTCTTTGCCTGAATACGGGCATTGATCTTATCGCCGAACATGATGAGATGTTCAACCTTAGGACCGATAAAGATAATACCTTCTTCTTCACAGCGTTTCGCTAAGTCCGCATTTTCGGACAAGAATCCGTAACCGGGATGGATGGCATCGACGTCGTGCTCATGGGCAATACGGATAATATCTTCAATATCTAAATATGCATCTACCGGTTTTTTGCCTTCACCGACGAGATACGATTCATCTGCACGGAAACGGTGCAGCGACAGCGAATCTTCTTTGGAATAAATCGCAATCGTGCGGATTCCCAGTTCATTACAAGCCCGGAAAACACGAATGGCAATTTCTCCGCGGTTGGCAACTAAAACCGAACGAATTTTTTTCATGAAAATACCCTCCTGCGTATAAAAATTGAATCAGACCGGTAAACGCACAGCTTAATCGACGCCCATACATTCACCGCTTTCTCTATTATAGCAAAATGGAAACACATTACAAGAGACGGCCACTTTGTATACAAAAAAATACTGTATACATGCGTCACAAAATCATTATATTTCAATAAATATGCCCCTAAGGCTTCATGAATCGCATGAACAAAATCGTTCCCTCATAGAGAAAAATCAAAGGCACGGCAATGGCCGTCTGGGTAATCATATCCGTCGTCGGCGATACGACGCCGGCAAAGATGAAGGCACCTACAATAAAGACCCGCCTTTTCTTTCGAAGGGACTTCCCGGTCACCAATCCCAGGTGAGCGAGGATGATCAAGGCCAGTGGCAGTTCAAACCCAATGGCAAAAGGCAGGACGAAAGCGATAAAAAAGGACAAGTAGGCCGCCAAGGAAAACATGGGCTGTAGGGATACGGCAGAAAAGCTCAGAAAAAATTGGACGGCTTGGGGAAAGACGACGAAGAAAGAAAAGGCCGCCCCGCCATACCACAGAATGAGGCTGCCGGCATAAACCAAACGAAAGGCCCTGGACTCCCTTGTCCTGCAGGCCCGGCCGTAAAAATCGCCAATAGTTCATAGCAATGAATGGGCAGCGTCACAAATAAGCCCGTAACGGCAGCAATCTGCAGGTAGGAAAAAAAGACTTCCGCCGGGTTCAGGAAATAAAGCTTTCCGGCCGGCGCCGAGATGACGGCAATGATATCTTCGACATGGGCATACGCGGCGATACTGCCAATGAGCCAGGCTGTCAGCGAAAAGAGGATGCGCCGTCGCAGTTCCGCTAAATGGAAGGTTATGGGCGTTTTTTCTTCAATCATAAAAATCCCTTCTTTAACAATAAATAGGAAAAGGCCCTGCCAAATAACGACAGGACCCTTTCGAGGCCGTACAAAAATTATACGTAATGAATGCGGGATGGATCATAGCGGTCTTCATGCGGTTTGTCTTCTGCCGTTGCCTGCGGATAGCCGAGAGCAACGATGGCAAAGGGGGTAACGCCCTTCGGAGCGCCCAAAGCACGGCGTACCAAGACTTCGCGAGCCCGATAAGGCGTAACGCCAAGCCAAACAGCGCCGAGATCGAGGTGTACTGCTTCGATGAGGATGTTCTCCACAGCAGCACTGAGATCAAGGGTCGTAAAGGCAGGAAAACGCATGTGTTCGTCACGAGAACAGACGACAATCGCCAGGGCCGCACCATTAGCACAGCCAGCATAGGGACTGCATTGAGATAAGTCCTGAATGACCCGTTTGTCGCGGACGACATAAAATTCCCAAGGTTGTTGATTTCCGGCAGATGGAGCAGCCATGGCAGCGCGCAGCAGCTGTTCGATCTTTTCATCTTCTACCATGGTAGGTAAAAATTTCCGGATACTCCGTCTGGCAAAGATTTCATTCATGTAAATCGACTCCTCCCTATAATCATTTATCCATTTTATTATAACATATATAGATAGAAAGAAAACAGGGGCGGATTGAAAAAGAGTGTGACTCCGAAAATCAACCTTCTTTATCATTCTATAATTACGAAAAAAGAAGCACAGTACAAAGCTTTGTACTGTGCTTCTCAAGGTTTGGTGCCGAGGGAGGGACTTGAACCCTCACGGTGTTACCCGCCTGATTTTGAGTCAGGTGCGTCTGCCATTCCGCCACCCCGGCATAGCTCTTGTGCCTTGCAGAATTTTTACTCAGTGCTTGGCACAAGATTAATTATACCATAATGGAGAGAATCGTCAAGTATTTTTTACAAAAGATTTAGTGACCTGGCGTTGCTTCTTCTTCTAAATCGTCGGGCATATCCTTCTTTTCTTCTTTCAAGTAATCGAAGTATTTTTTTCGTTTCTGCTACGACGACGCCGCTCAAGCCGATGAGGGCAATGAGGTTCGGGATAGCCATCAGACCGTTTACGATATCGGCCAAGATCCAGATGACGTCGAGTTTGATGAAGGCGCCGCAGGCGACGAGGGCGATAAAGATAATACGGTAGGGCATGATGCCTTTAACGCCGACGAGGTATTCGACGCAGCGTTCACCGTAGTAGTTCCAGCCGAGGATCGTCGTGAAAGCAAAGAGGGTAAGGCCAACGCAGAGGATGATGCTGCCATAGGTCGGGAAGGCCATGGTAAAGGCGGCATTGGTAAGAGCTGCCCCGTTGACGTCACCCATCCAGGCACCGCTGACGACTAAGACGAGGCCCGTCAAGGTGCAGATGATGATCGTATCGATGAAGGTACCGGTCATGGAGATGAGGCCCTGTTCAGCCGGCCATTTGGTTTTAGCAGCTGCAGCGACAATCGGTGCACTGCCGAGACCCGATTCGTTGGAGAAGACGCCGCGGGCTACCCCATTTCGCATGGCAACCAAAACGGTAGCGCCGAGGAAACCGCCGGCAGCAGCCGTCGGAGTGAAGGCGCTGAGAGAATCTGTTCGATAGCTGCCGGAACCTTATCGGCAAAGACGACCAGGAAGGCAACCGTCGAAATGATGTAGATAATGGCCATGGCCGGAACGACTTTAGAAGCTACGCGGGCGATGGACTGCAGGCCGCCGATGGTAATGGCTGCAACCAGGATGGTCAGGACGACAGCCGTGTATTCGACGGGAATGCTCGTCGTCAACCGCGTGATTTCGACGATGGAGTTAACCTGAGCAAAGGTACCGATACCGAAGAAAGCGACGAGGACGCCGAAGAAAGCAAACAGGAATGCCAAGGGTTTATATTTTTTACCCAACCCATTTTCGATGTAGTACATCGGGCCGCCGGCGATTTCACCGTTCTTGTCGACCGTCCGATATTTGACGGCTAAACAGCCTTCAGCATATTTCGTGGCCATGCCGACGAAAGCTGCCATCCACATCCAGAAAATAGCTCCGGGACCGCCGGCATGAACTGCCGTCGCAACGCCGACAATATTACCGGTACCGACCGTAGCTGCCAGAGCCGTGCACAAGGCTTTAAAGCTGTCTACGTCACCATCGCCCTGATTCTTGGCCGTGAAGATGAGCTTCAAAGCTCTCGGCAATTTCGAAATCTGCAGTAAGCGAAGGCGAGCCGTCAATAAGATACCCGTCCCGATGAGCAGGATCAATAAAGGCGGTCCCCAAATAAAACTGTCAATGGCATTCAATGTTTCCAACATCTTGCATACTCCCCTTTTAGTGTATTTTAGTATAATAACAAAAAAGACCTGTCATCATCACTCTGAAGACAGGTCCTAAAAGGTCGCACAAAAGAAAGGTTTTCTTTCGTTAGCTCTGTCCTTTTGCCTGAGAGATTGGAAACAATATCCTTGCACCTTCGGCGCCCAAATGGGACTCTCCAGAGTCGTGTCCACATACGGTCCCACCCCTTTAGAGGGCACCTGAGAGTTTGACTCCGTCGGTAGGCTTTTGCCTTCTCCCGTATGTTTCGTTCACGCAATATGTATGATGTGCTGTTATTATAACGCGGCTTTCAAAAAAATGCAAGCCCTTTATGGAAATTTGTCCGTATCGACGATACTATTGAGACAAAGCGTCTCCCGAAAAGGCGTAAGGCAAGAGATCTTCCCAGGAAACGACTTCGACGTCGCCCTTCAGATTGGCCATGATAATCCGTGGAATGCGAAACTCGGCCATGACTTGACGGCAGGCACCGCAGGGCGAGCAAGGCCTTTCCGTATCAGCTACGACAGCCAGGGCTTTAAAGCCCCTCTCCCCTTCGGAAAGGGCCTTAAAAATGGCCGTCCGTTCGGCGCAGTTACTCAAGGGGTAGCTGGCGTTCTCGATGTTGCAGCCGCCAAAAACCCGGCCCGACTCCATCAAGACGGCAGCGCCGACGGGAAAATGAGAGTACGGGCTGTACGAATGGCGGCGATAGTCGATAGCCAATTCGATAAGGTCGGCATCACTCATAAATGGAGGGCTCCCTTCAAATGATCCAGAGAGCGTTCTGCCGTCTGCTGCCATTTGAGCGGCGTCAAGGCGATATGACCGTCGCGCACGCTGGCGACGTCACTGTCTGGCGGTGCCGTTTCCATGTCGATATCACCGACGATTCGATAGCAGATACTGCCGTCGAGGTCGCGCTTTTCGGCAATGACGTTGTGATAAATCTGAACGGTCTGGGACGTAATCCGAACGTTTTTTAAGCTGATTTCCCCTTGGGGCGGCACGTTGACGTTGACGATGCCGGGAAAACGGCCCTGAAGGGTGATTTTTTGAATCAACTGCCATACCAAGCGAGCCGTTTCCACGCAGCGTTCTTCGGTCATATCTTTCATCGATACGGCAAAGGCCGGCAGGCCGTAGTAAGGCCCTTCCATGGCAGCCGACACAGTCCCGGAATAGAGGACGTCGCTGCGAGATTATAGCCGTCGTTGATGCCGGAAATGATGAGATCCGGCTGGTCATCTTTGAGGAAGTATTCAAGGGCCATCTTGACGCAGTCTACAGGCGTACCGGAAACGGCGATTTCCCGGATGCCTTCTTTTTCACGAGGGAGTTCCTGGCAGTAAAGGGCCTTATTAATCGACATCGAATGGGATGCAGCACTGCGCTGGCCATTCGGCGCAACAACAGTCAGCCGGCAGTTATGGGCCGAAAGTTCTCGTTTTAACGTCTGCAGGCCCAGCGCCTTCAAACCGTCATCATTGGTCAACAAAATGTGCATAATAAAGCCTCCTACTTTTTATTTTCCTTCCGCAGCAAGGCTGCGCTTTCATACGACAGGGCCCGCGTATGCAGGGTGTGACTCCACTTCATCTTATGCCGATCCTTGAACCCCAGGAAATTGACGGGAATCCAGCTGTACATGAATAGCGGGTAGACGATGAGGTACAGCCAGGATTTACGGGGCACTTTGATTTGCAGTAAGACGATAATCGGAATGAGGTACTGCCCGACGCCGATGATCGTCCAGATTTGAACGGGCACGATCGTATTTAAGATATTGGTATAAAAGGGCCAATAGGAATTAATCGATGCCAGGACGGCGTATATCGTCGAAGCATCATGAAAAACGGCTGTGACAAGGTGATGATGCCGTCAAGCATGCGAATATTCCCGGTCTTGATGCCCCGGGCAAACAGCTTGGGAATAAATCGCTCACCGCAGTCGCACTGCCCTTGGGCCCAGCGCTTACGCTGGCGGCAGGACTGCATGAAGCCGACGACCTTTTCGTCATAAATGATGGCGTCATGAGCCAACAGGTGCGCACGCCTTCGAGGAGGACCTTCATGGAAAATTCCATGTCTTCCGTCAGGCATTCACAGCCCCAGCCGTATTTGCGGACGATTTCCGTAGCAATGCACATCCCCGTACCGCCCAAGGCCGTCGACAGACCGATGTTGTACTTGGCCAGGTGCCACATGTGATTGATCAGCCAAAAGGCGATGGAAAAGGTACCGGCAATCCAGGAGTCGGTCGGATTCTTCGAATCCATATAGCCTTGGATGACCTTTTCGCCCTTCATGAGGTGGTGGTTCATTTCCCGCAAAAACTCGGGATGGACCAGGTTGTCGGCGTCAAAGACGACGAAGGCGTCATACTGCTTTTCCTGGGCCAGCATTTGCGAAAACATCCAGTCCAGGCATAGCCCTTGCCCACTTCTTCCTTATTGGTCCGGACCTTGACGATGGCCCCGTGTTCGCGGCAGATATCGGCCGTATTATCCGTACAATTATCGGCAACGACGTAGATATCATACATATCCCTTGGATAATTAAGCTGTTTTAAGTTATCGATGAGCTGCCAAACGACGCGCTCTTCGTTATGCGCACAAATGACGGCAGCGAAAGTATGCTTTGGGGCTGCCGTACTGTGCTCGCGCCGCTTCATCAATCCGAAGCAGGCTAACGTAAAGTAATATAGTGAATAAAAAACGATGATGACTTGTATGGGTATCATAACGATATCCAATATATGTTCCATATGCGACTCTCCCTAAATACTTAGCGAGCTGCTGCGACGTTCATAGCCGTATTGACTAACCCGAAGATGATGTACAGTAAGAATGGCAGGGTAATGACCAAGTGCCAATCTACGTACAGAACCAGGCACCGATAATCACAGCAATAGCCAGGGCCGACTTATGGAGCACATCGGGACTGGCACCTTTGAAGTCGGGGTGATGAATCTGGCTGACCAGATTATACCCCAGGAGGACGACTAAAATCGCAACCAACCAGGCCGGAAGCACGGCACCGGAAATGACGAAGGTTGCGATGAGGCAGCCCCCGTTCGGAATCGGCATGCCCTGAAAATAGCCGTGGACGACGCCGGTATTGAGATTAAAACGCGCCAGGCGAATGCCGCCCAAAGCTGCGTAAATAATAGCAGGAATCGCGCCGACCCAGCCCAGGGTCTGTAAGGAATAGGTATAAATCAAAAACGCCGAAGCTGCCCCAAAGGACACGACGTCCGACAGGGAATCCAGTTCTTTGCCGAATTCGCCGGCAACTCCCAGGCTCTGGCCGAACGGCCGTCACAAGCATCGCAGACGACAGCCAAGAGGATGCAGATCCCGGCCCAAACGTATTCCCCATGGAGTGTCATCATCATACTCAGGACCCCAAAACTAAGGTTGCCTGAGGTGAACAGACACGGTATTATCTTCTTCATGAAACAATCCTCCCTATCACCGATTCACCGCCGCGAACCTTATCGCCCTTTTTGACGGTGATTTCAACGTTGTCGCGTACATAGATTTCTGCACAGGACCCGAATTTTATCATGCCGTATAACTGGCCATGCTGTAATTCATCGCCTAAGGTGACCCAGGAGACAATGCGCCGGGCCAGGACGCCGGCAATGATATTGACTAAAATATCCGTACGTGTCGAATGAATGCCGATGGAGTAGCGTTCATTTTCGTAACCGACGCCATCTTTATAGGCCGGACGGAATCGACCGCAGGTATACTGCTGAAAGTCAATCGTTCCCGGAAGGGGTGCCCGATTGACATGGGCATCGAAAATAGACAGGAAAATAATGACTTTCCGACACTTCTGATTCAGATATGTATCTTCATCGACCTCTTCGATACCGACGACGGTACCGTCAGCCGGCGATACCAAAAGACTGTCATCGGTCGGCGGCCGGCGCCGGGGGTTGCGGAAAAAATACATAAAATACAAGGCCAGCAAAACCGGCAGGACTGCCGCATAGGCATTGATGAAATAGCCTGCCGCCAGGGCCAGTAAAAGCGGCACAATGATAAATGGGTAGCCGTCTTCTACAATATAGGGTTTGTTTAAGACATCACTATTCAATTTATCACCTCAACTCATTGGCTTCGCTTGCTGCCCTTTACAGCCAGTACGAACCGCGGCAGCGCCAGCATGCGCTTAAAGCGTGTCGGCTCTTTAAGGAGACGATAGAGCCATTCCAAGCGGTTTTCCTGCATCCACTTCGGTGCCCGGGCCGCTTTACCCGCTAAGACGTCAAAGGTCCCGCCGACACCCATACAGACACAGGGACCGAGTTCATACAAATGCTCGTGTATCCATTTTTCTTGCTTTGGCACGCCGAGGGCGACTAAAAGGATTCGAGTGCCTTGCTGCCGATATCTTCGATAATCTTTTTCTTCATCATCTGAGAAAAACCCGAATGAGTCCCGACGACATTGAGCGTCCCGAGTCGCTTCTGCATATTGGCCGCAGCCTGTTCAGCAATGCCGGGAGCCCCTCCAAAGAGGTAGACAGCCGTTTGGCGTGCAGCTGCTTCTTGCAGCAGACTGCACGCCAAATCGACACCTGTAACGCGTTCTTTAAATTTCTTGCCCTGTTGCTCTGCAGCCCACAAGACACCGGCCCCATCGGGAACTACCAGGTCGGCCTGCTGCAGGATCTGCGCCAGTTCGGAATCGGACTGGGCCCGCATGACCATCTCCGCATTGGCCGTCGCAATGGAAGCGGCACGGCTTCATCGATACATTTGAAGGCCAGTGTCTGCGCTTCTTTCATGGTGACATTGCCGATGGGAATGGACAAGATATCGATTATACTAGTCAACGTATCCCTCCGCCCTGCTTAGTTTACGCTGTAATTCGGAGCTTCTTTCGTGATATTGACATCATGGGGATGGCTTTCACGAAGGCCGGCTGCGGTAATCTGGATGAACTGCGTATTTTCAATCATTTCTTTGATGTTGTGGCAGCCGCAATAGCCCATGGAGCCCGGAGACCACCGACCATTTGATAAATAGTATCGGCAGCCGGTCCTTTATAAGGTACACGGCCTTCAATGCCTTCCGGAACGAGCTTCTTAGCATTGGCATCTTCCTGGAAGTAACGGTCTTTACTGCCCGATTCCATGGCAGCCAGGGAGCCCATGCCGCGGTATTCTTTGTAGCTTCGGCCCTGGTAAATGACCGTTTCGCCCGGGCTTTCTTCCGTACCGGCAAGGAGGTTGCCCATCATGACGACGTTGCCGCCGGCTGCAATGGCCTTGGCCATGTCGCCGGAATACTTGATGCCGCCGTCAGCAATGATAGGAATGCCGTAGCGCTGTGCGACTTTAGCGCATTCGTGAACAGCGGTAATCTGCGGTACACCGATACCGGCGACGATACGAGTCGTGCAGATCGAGCCCGGCCCGATACCGACTTTAACGGCGTCGACACCGCATTCGATAAGAGCTTCTGTAGCCGCACCGGTTGCGACGTTACCGGCAATGACCGGAAGATGGGGATAGAGTTTCTTGATTTCTTTCAAGGTGTTGAGTACGCCCAAGGAGTGGCCGTGTGCCGTATCGATGACGACGACGTCGACTTTGGCAGCGACGAGAGCATCGAGGCGGTCGGTCATGTCATGGGTAACGCCGACAGCGGCAGCAACCAGAAGGCGGCCGTTGCCGTCTTTGGCAGAATTCGGATATTTCGTAGCTTTTTCAATATCTTTAATCGTGATTAACCCCTGCAGGTTACCTTCTTTATCGACGAGGGGCAATTTTTCAATGCGGTGCTTGCGGAGAATTTCTTTGGCTTCTGCCAGCGACGTGCCGACGGGAGCCGTAATCAGGTTTTCCTGGGTCATGATATCGCCGATGCGGCGGCTCATGTCTTCTTCAAAGCGCATATCACGGTTGGTGATGATCCCGACGAGTTTGCCGTCGACCGTAATAGGTACACCGGAGATGCGATATTTACCCATCAATTCATTGGCATCGGCCAAGAGGTTATCCGGGTGAAGGAAAATGGGATCGATGATGATGCCGTGTTCCGACCGTTTTACCTTGTCGACTTCACGGGCCTGAGCTGCAATGGACATATTCTTATGAATAACGCCAATGCCGCCTTCGCGGGCAACGGCAATCGCCATAGGGCTTCCGTTACCGTATCCATACCAGAACTCATAATAGGAATATTCAGTTTGATATCGCGGGTCAGGTTCGTTGATACGTCCACTTCTTTCGGAAGTACGTCAGACTTGGCCGGAACCAAGAGAACGTCATCAAATGTCAAACCTCTCATACCAAATTTATCAGATCTCATATTTGCACCTCTGTTTTGAAAAATATAAGAAATAAAAGGGGTAAATCCCCTTAAATAGCTTATCCCTTATTATAACTGAAATCACCTATTCTGTACATAATTTTAAAGCAATTTTCTCGTCAGTTGTTCAAAAGGCCGGCAAAAGACTTGCCGAAACGACGCTTCAAAGCTTCTTCTACAACTGCCGCATCGCCCGAGGTCTGCCACCACTTCCTGGCTTCGTCACGGGCGGCTTCCAAGATGGCTACATCGTTTATGATGTCGGCTGCCTTTAAGTCGGGCAGACCGTGCTGCAGGTAGCCAAAGAGCTGACCCGAACCGCGCAGGAGCAGATCCTTTTCAGCCAGGGTAAAGCCGTCATGAATCGTTTCCATCCATTTAAGGCGCTGCTTCGTTTCTTCACTGCCGCCTTTCGCCATGAGGATGCAGTAGGCCTGCAAATCACCGCGGCCAACGCGGCCGCGAAGCTGGTGGAGCTGAGCCAGTCCGAAGCGCTCGGCGCCATCGATGAACATGATGGTCGCATTGGTACGTTGACGCCGACTTCGATGACACTCGTCGCCACCAAGAGGTCGATATCTCCCTTTTGAAAGGCCTCCATGACGGCTTCCTTTTCTTTGCCGGCCATGCGGCCATGGACCAGGCCGCAGGTGCGTTTCTTGAAGAATTTATGGCGCAGCTCTTCATAAAGGTCGGTCGCGGCCTGAAGGTCAACAGACTCCGACGCTTCCACCAGAGGACAGACGACGTAGCACTGCTGTCCCGCTTCCATGAGCTTGTCCATGAAGGTATAGACCCGCCGGCGCAGGCTTCGCCGACGGCATAGGTTTTGACCATCTTTCGTCCCGGCGGCAGTTCACGGATGGACGACACGTCGAGATCCCCATACAACGACAAGGTGAGCGTCCGGGGAATGGGCGTAGCCGTCATGAATAAGGCATGGGGTTCCTGCCCTTTCCGGGCCAGGGCCGAACGCTGACGGACGCCAAAACGATGCTGTTCATCAGTTACGACCAACCCCAGGCTGTAAAATAAGACGTCGTCCTGAATGAGGGCATGGGTTCCGATGAGGATGTCGATGGCCCCGTCGTGAAGGTCCGCCAGAATCTGCTGCCGTTCCTTTCCCGTCGTCCGACCGGTCAAAAGCGCGATGCGGACGTCGAGGTCCTTAAAAAGGCGGAGAAACTCTTCATAATGCTGAGCTGCCAAAATGCCTGTCGGCGCCATCAGCGCCCCTTGGTAGCCGTTTTCAACGATCTTTGCCAAAGCCAGGGCGGCGACGACGGTTTTCCCAGAGCCGACATCCCCTTGAACGAGGCGCTGCATCGCAACTTCACTTTCCATATCGTTCTGAATGTCTAAAAAGGCCCTTGTCTGTCCCTTGGTCAGGGTAAACGGCAGGTGCTCATAAAAAGACCGGAGAAGGCGGCCGTTGGGGCCACATTTAATCCCCTTCCGCTTCCCCTCGCGGTGACGCCGCAATAAGAGGCCGAGCTGCATATCGAAGAGTTCTTCAAAGGCCATCTGTTTGCGAGCCTGTTCCTTGGCCTCCAAAGATGGCGGAAAATGGAGGGTTTCATAGGCGGTAAGAGAGGGCATCTGGGAAAAAGCCGAATGGCGGCCTGCATCCCAGCCGGGGAGGATATCCGGGTGAACTGCGGCTAAATCAAGGGCTCCACGGACGGCCTTTCGCACATCCTGCTGACGAAGGCCATCGGTCAGGCCATAGACGGGGACGAAACCCGAGCCTTCTACGTCCCTCTTCCGTGTCGGGTGAATTCATCTGCCGCCGGCCATAGGCCCATTCCAATTTCCCAAAAGCGGTCAGTGTCATGCCGACCTTGAACTGGCGCTTCTTAAAAGCCTGGTTGAACCAAACCAACTCGACGGCACCGGTCCCGTCGCCGACGGCCACTTTCAGCAGCGACAACCCCCGTCGCGGCCGGGCCTCCTGAACGGAGGCGACAGTCCCGCACAAAAGGATGGCTTCCCCGGTCCCGCACGGAGCCTGACCGATGGACCAAATGTGGCTGCGGTCCTCGTAATCGCGAGGAAAATACTGCAGAAGATCCGTCACCGTCATAAGGTGCAGCCGGGCAAAAAGCGCTTCCTTACGCGGTCCGATTCCTTTTATATCGCGAATAGAAAATTCCATAAAAAAACTCCTTGTCAAGAACTTTCATTTATTGTATCATATTTTGTAGGCTTTTTATAAATAAAACTTGCGTTGCCCTATGATTTATGATAAGATTTATACGTTGTACTGTGATGGTGCAGGGAGGTGTAACTAATGGCAAACTTTTGCGAAGTATGTGGTAAAGGAACAATGAGCGGCATGAATGTCAGCCATTCCCACTTAAAAACGAAAAAAACCTGGAAACCGAATATCCAGCGAGTCCGCGCTATCGTCGACGGCGAAATTAAACGAGTTAACGTCTGCACTCGTTGCCTTCGTTCCGGCAAAGTCCAGCGTGATGTTTAATGACTATCGAAAAAGCGTTGCCTATAACGCAGCGCTTTTTTAATGCCAAAAACCTGGGGAAAACGCCGCCAGGCTTCGTAAAGCGCAACCAACAAAAGGCGTAAAAACAAAAAGGATTGGTCCTCGGACCGAATCCTTTTTTTATTTTCCCCTGAAGGTTATCCCTCATCAGGGTATAATTCTTTATTTCGTTTGACGATTTCCATGACTAAGTTTGCCGTCTCTTCGATAGCCTTTGACGACACGTCGATAATCGGGCAGTGCAGACGCCGCATGACCCCGCGAGCATACTCTAATTCTTCGTTGATCCGTTCAATATTGGCATAGCTAGCATTGGCATCAAGGCCCATGCTGCGAAGCGTTCGGAACGAATAAAATTCAATTTGAAGGGATCGATAATCAGGCCGACGATTTTGCGGGCCGGAATCTGGAACAATTCAGGCGGCAGATTGACTTCCGGTACGAGGGCAGATTGGCCGCCTTGACCCGTTTATGAGCCAAATACATGGACAGCGGCGTCTTCGACGTCCGCGATACGCCGACGATGACGATGTCGGCCTTTAAAAAGCCCATGGGGTTCTTTCCGTCGTCGTACTTTACGGCAAATTCAATGGCTTCGACGCGCTTGAAGTATTCTTCGTCGAGCTGATGGATCATGCCGGCTTTCAACGTCGGTTCCGTATCGGTCAAGGTGCCGACACCGGCCAGCATAGGACCGATGATGTCGACGACGGTGACATTGGCCGAGGCCGTCAGGTCCTTCAATTTACGGCGCAAAGCCGGAGAAATGATGGTATAGCAAATCATGGCCCCGTCGGCTTCGGCCTTACGGACCAATTCTTCGATCTGCTGATCGGAGCGAATATACGGTACACGGATGATATTAAATTCTTGCTTATCGTATTGACTTGCCGCTGCCCGGGCGACGCGTTCGGCCGTCTCACCCAGGGAGTCGGAGCAAGCATAAATAATCGGCTTTTTTTCCAAGATTATCTCCTCCCTAACCCACATTCTACAAATAAACGGTTGATGTTGGTCTTTGAAATTCTTCCGATGACCTGCAGTTCTTTTTTATCATCTTCATCGCTGGTGATGACGTTGACGACAGGCAGACAGTCGATTTCGTATTCGTTCAAACGCTGGGCGGCGACGATGGCCTTTTCATCGGGCTGTACATAGATCACCTTGCTCACCGGCGTCATGACCATTCTCACCGGCAGGTCCGCAGGTCATTGCTGCCCATGGCTGTCTTCAACAAATCCTTTCGCGATACGACGCCGGCCAAAATATTGTCGGTTCCGACGAACACCGTCCCCACATCTTCCGTAAACATGGCGATGATGGCATCGTAGGCACTCGTGTGCTCGCCGACGATGACCGGTTGAGACAGGCAGGAATCGATGGTAATATCAGTAATGGCCCGCGACAGCAGGTCTTTTTCCTTATTTCCTGTAAAAAAGTAGCCTAATTTCGGACGTGCATCGATGAGTCCCAGCATCGTCAAAATAGCCAGGTCTGAACGCAAGGCGCCCGAGTCACATGAAGGCGATTGGCAATATGCTGGCCCGTAATCGGACTGTTTTCCTTTACAATCTGTAAAATTTTCTCCTGACGTTCCGATAACATAGCGTCTTTTCACCTCCTATGTACCAATAGCACTCTCATTCGCTTACTATCATATCATATATAGGGCTAATCTGCGATATAAAGTATACATTATTTATAATCACATCATACCGAATAGTCCTACCCGAAAAAGGCGGTCCAATCATGTCGTTGGACCGCCTTTCTTCGGCTCACTTCGTCACGGGACGATTACCACGTATAATCTTCAGTATCAGCACGGCCTTTTCCAGTCAGGGAATCGAGGAGGATTCGCTGTTCGACCTGAGCAATGTGCTTACGCGTCGAGATAACGGCATCGGGGTTGACGGAAATGGAGTCAATGCCGCTCTTGACCAGGAATTCTGCAAAATCAGGATAGACGCTCGGCGCCTGGCCGCAGATAGAAACGGTCTTGCCGTCCTTATGAGCCACGGCGATGAGGTGGCGGATTGCCCGTTTGACAGCTAAGTTCCGTTCATCAAAGAGAGGTGCTACGGTATCATTATCACGGTCGCAGCCCATGATCAGCATCGTCAAGTCATTGGAACCGATGGAGTAGCCATCGACGAACTGGTTGAACTGGTCAGCCAGGATGATGTTCGACGGGATTTCAGCCATGAGCCATACCTTAAAGTCCGGACCGCGATGGAGTCCTTCCTGGGCCATGAGGTCGACGACTTTCTGCATTTCATCGACACGGCGGCAGAAGGGAATCATGACGTTGAGGTTCTTGAAGCCGTATTCTTCGCGGACTTTACGAACGGCCTGCAATTCGAGTTTAAAGGCTTCTACGTATTTGGGATCGTAGTAGCGGGACGCACCGCGCCAACCGAGGAGGGCGCTGCTTTCTTCCGGTTCGTATTTATCGCCGCCTTTGAGGTTGCGGTATTCGCTCGATTTAAAGTCGCTCAGGCGCAGGGTTACCGGGCGCGGAGCCAAGGCTGGCAGACTTTGCGGATGCCTTCGGACAACTGGTCGACGACGTGGTCCGGACGGCCCGTTTCGATGAGATATAAAGGATGTTCATGAATGAAGGTCGTCCAAATGAATTCTTCACGCATGAGGCCGATGCCGTCACACGGAAGGGTGCCGTATTTTTCAGCCAGGTCGGGATTGCCGAGATTCATATAAATCTTGGTCCCCGTAACCGGTACCGACTCAGCAGCGACGACAGTGTCCCGGCCGTACCGCCGGAAGCTTCAGCTGCCTTGGGTTTTACGAGGTCGGCTACGACGCTTCATAGACGATGCCATTGGTTGCATCGACGGTGATTTCAGCTCCGTCAGGAATGGCCGTCGTCGCTTCGACGCTGCGGCTCTTGGTCCCGACGATACAAGGAATGCCCAATTCACGGCTGACAATGGATGCATGGCAGGTCATGCCGCCGGCATCGGTAACGATGGCTTTTGCTTTCTTCATAGCCGGTACCCAGTCCGGAGCGGTCATGGTCGTAACCAGGATTTCGCCGTCTTTAAATTCAGCAATCTTAGACGGATCGAGGATGACGTGAGCTTTGCCGGCAGCACTGCCTGGCTTGCCGGAAGGCCTTTTACGATAACCTTGCGGTCTGTCGTCGTAGCACCGGTGCCGCAGCGGCTTCACCCTTTTCTTTATTCTTCTTCGACCAAACCGTTTCCGGCCGAGCCTGAAGGAGCCATACTTATTGGTCCGTTCATCGACGCCCCATTCCATATCCATGTAGCAGCCGTAGTGTTTTTCGATTTTTTTAGCATAGACAGCAAGTTCCCGGATCTGTTCGTCCGTAATGACCTGCTGCTTCTGCAGTTCCGGAGGAACGAGTCGTTCTTCGCAGTCGCCGCCGGGCTTGCGGACCAATTCAACAGGCTTCGTGTTGACCATCCGCGATACGATGGACAGATCGTCTTTGCGGATCTTGAAGTTATCCGGCGTAACCGTCCCTTGGACGACGTATTCGCCAAGACCCCAGGCGCCTTCGATGGTAATCGTCGTATCGTCACCGGTTACCAGGTCGACCGTAAACATAACGCCGGCCGACTTGGAGAAAACCATCATCTGAACGGCAGCGCTCAAAGCGACAGTAAGGTGATCAAATCCCTGTTTCGTCCGGTAATACGTAGCCCGGTCGGTAAAGGTCGAGGCATAACATTCCTTTACTTTTTGGATGACCATGTCGGCACCTTGTACATTGAGGTACGTATCCTGCTGACCGGCAAAGCTGGCATCGGGCAAGTCTTCTGCCGTAGCGCTGGAGCGAACGGCAACAAAAGGCTGGGCTTCGCCGACTTTCTGGCCTAATTCTTCATAGCTCTTACGAATTTCTTCGGCTAAATCATCCGGCATCTGCACATCACAGATGGCCTGACGGATTTTAGCGGTAACATCACGAAGTTGAACGGCGTCTTCCACGTCGGTCAATCCTTTTAACAATTCCGGAATCTTAACATCCATGCCTGTTTCATGCATAAAGTGGCGGTACCCGGCAGCCGTCGTCGCAAAACCGTAAGGAACAGGAACGTCCGTCTGGGACGTCAATTCGCCAAGGGAAGACGATTTACCGCCTACGAGCGCTACGTCTTCTCTGCGCAATTCATCAAACCATAATACATACGCCTTTTCTCTATCCATTGCCATCATCTTTACCTCCTGCTGGTGCATTAATTTGTATATGCTAAATTGTCTTTTTCATACGTTTATAGTACGCTAATAAGTTCACAATGTCAATAGTTTTTTCAAAAAGATGGATTACTCTCTTTTCAAGAGTATACTACATATGAAAAATTTTCAGATTCAGTGTATCGTAAAACGTTTAAAAACCAGGGTCCACTTTAAAGTTTCTCAACCTCTTCGATATATATAGGATAATAAAGCCGATTGTGGTATAATAAGGAGCTAGTAATATTTTAATTTATATATAATAACCTTATAATGAGTACAAACGTCATGTAGGAGGAAAAAATGTATACACCCAGACGCAGAGCAAAAAAAGCCAAAGAGGCCGGTCCATTTCGCCGCATCCGCCTTTTTATCGCCTTATGCCTTGTTGTTTTTGCCGGCTTAGGGTTTGGCTATATTTTTGCTGCCTATCAGAGCTTACCGACGGTAAGCAATAGCATGCGGCCTGCCGTATCGTCCCAGGTCTTCGATGCCCATGGACGCCTGATCACGACCCTTCATTCCGATCAGAACAGGCTTCCCATCGACATCAATAAAGTGCCGCAAAACCTGCAGAATGCCTTTATTGCAGCCGAAGACAACCGCTTTTATCAACACATCGGTATCGATCCCATCGGCATCGTCCGCGCCTTGTTCACCAACTTGACCAACCGCGGCATCGCCCAAGGCGGCAGTACGATTACGCAGCAGCTTGCCAAAAACGCCTTCCTGTCTCAGGAACAGACGTTGAAGCGAAAGATTCAAGAAGCCATGCTGGCCTTAGAAATCGAGCAAAAGTACAGTAAAAAAGAAATCCTCGAAATGTACATGAACCAGATTTACTTCGGTCAGGGCGCCTACGGGATCCAGACAGCCGCCAAGACATACTTTAATAAAGACGTCAGTGAATTGACCCTGACCCAGTGTGCCCTCTTGGCGGGTCTTCCCAAGAGCCCGAATTACTATTCGCCGTTCAATAACCTGAGTGAAGCCAAGCAGCGGACCAACGTCGTCCTCGACCAAATGGCAAAATACGGCTACATCTCGCAGGCCGAAGCCGATCAGGCCAAGAATCAGGACCTCGACCTTTCGAAGAACCACCAGACTCAGGAAAGCGACGAAAACGCATCCTTCATCGACTACGTATCCCAGCAGGTCGCTCAAAAATACGGCGACGATGCCCTCTACAAAGAAGGCCTCAAGATCTACACCACCCTCGACGTCGACAAACAGCACGCAGCCGTCCAGGCCCTGCACAACCTGCCTGAAAACTACACCGATGAAAACGGTCTGACCCAGCCTCAGGGCGCCATCGTCTCCATCGATCCCAAGACAGGCTACATCTTAGCGATGGTCGGCGGCCGCGGCCAAGACAGCTTCAACCGCGCCAGCCAAGCCGTCCGTCAGCCGGGTTCCGCCTTTAAACCCTTCGTCTATCTGACGGCCCTGCAGCACGATATGACGCCCGATACGACGATGGAAGATAAACCGGTCACCTACGGCAGCTGGAGTCCGAAGAACGCCAGCGGTTCCTATCGAGGCTCGATGCCCCTCAGCGTCGCCTTGGCAAACTCGGTCAACACCATTGCCGTTCAGCTCGCCGACCGCGTCGGCCCCAGCAATATCATTGCCAACGCCAAGAAAATGGGCATCACCACCCTCGACGACAAGGACGACAACTTAGCCATGGCCCTCGGCGGTCTGACCCGAGGCGTCACGCCCCTTGAAATGGCCAGTGCTTACGGCACCTTTGCCAACAAAGGCGTTCACGTCAAACCGACGGCCATCGTTAAAATCCTCGACCGCAACGGCAACGTCCTGGAAGATGAATCGACCCTTGGAAAAGAAGAAAACAAGACGCGCGTCATGTCCGAAAAAAGAAGCCTATGAAATGACAGTCATGTTAGAAGGCGTCATCGACTACGGCACCGGTACAGCCGCCGCCCTCGGACGGCCGGCAGCCGGCAAGACCGGTACGACGGACGACAATAAAGACGCCTGGTTCGTCGGCTATACCCCGGATATCGTAACCGCCGTTTGGATCGGTGACGATACGGGTGCCACAGCCTTGGCGAAGTCTACGGCGGCACGATCCCGGCAGAAATCTGGAAAGATTACATGTCCTCTGCCGCAGCGGACGAGCCCGACCGGGAATTTGCCGTTCCGGCCGGTATGGAACGGATGCGGGCACGAACAGCCCTTTCCAACAACAGCGCCCGCGTCGCTGACGACTCCAAGAAAGAAGCCGCAACCGAAAAGAAAGAATCCGACGATAAAGAAAAGACCGACGAAAAAGCCGAGTCCCGGAGTGAAGAAGCTTCGAGACAGCCGTCAGAAGAAGCACGAAGACAGCAGGAAGACAGCAACAATAAAGCACAGTAACGCCAAAAGAGCAGCCGCACCGACAAGGGTGCAGCTGCTCTTTTTTTCTGTTTCCTGGCAATTATTCTTTTCTCATATAGACAAAGGACAGTCCCGTCGCCTCCGTCACTTCCTTAACCGGTCGATAACCCATTTTTTCGTAGAGCCTGATATTGGTCCAGCTTTTCGTACAAGTATATAGCTCTCTCGTCTTTCCGGCACAGACTGAATCAACGGCTTCCAAGAGTTTTTCTGCCAATCCCTGGCGACGGTAATCGGGATGAGTCATGAGCCGGCCCACGTCGACGATATCCCCGTCATGGCGATAACGGATGACGCCGACGATGACATCTTCATCGGTGACGAGTTTCAGTGTCGTCCAATGGGCAAAATCGCGCTGGAAGTCATCTTCCGTTTCTTGGAGCGCCGGTACGTCGCGGCTGCCGATCATGGCGGCTTCGCTCTCAAAAGCCAGTAACTGCAGCCGATATAATTCAGGAATATCCGGCTCCCCTGCGGTCATTATATTCATGGTCCCCACTCCTTTGACGTCAAGGTGATGCTTCTTCCATCAATATTTTTATTATACACAAGGGGCTTCCTCCATCCAAGAGTACCCTTAAAACAGCAAAAAAAAGCAGCCCCAAACGGAGCTGCTTTCAAGGCACCTATGAGCCGCAGAGAAATGTTAGTCAAGAGAATCGTTAAGTCGACTCACAGCTGACTCATCATGATGTCAGGCTTTTACGATTTTATGGATAAGGGTGCTGATGACCATGATGATGACGACGACAGGAACGGTAATACCGACCGGCGTATCAACACTGAGCAGATAGCGATACAAGATGACACCGAGGACCCATAAAACAATGTTGAGCCAATTGACGCTTTCTGCCGTATGATCTCGCTTCAAAATAAAGAAGTCTGCCAAGAGGATAGCCGTCATAGGCGCAAAGACGGATCCGATGAGATAGAGGAAATCCTGGAACTGATCGGGCGCTGCAAAAATAGCCAAGACGACACCGAGTACCGTCGCTGCCAGGGCCATGATCTTATCCGAAGCCTTAGGCGCTAAGCTTTGGAAGCTGACGCCGGCGGAAAAGGCATCGAGGAAGGTCGTCGTAACCGTCGACAGTAAGACGACGAGGATACCGGCGATTCCCATGCCGGCTTGGAGCATGATGGCAGCAATGTCGTCCTGCCCTGTAAACAAGGCGGCGCCCATGCCGATGATAAACATCCAGGAGCTAGCGATAAAGTACGCACCGCAGCTAGCCGCCGTTGCCAGGACCGGCTTCTTGGCCGTTCTCGTATAGTCCGAAATAATCGGCAGCCACGATAAGGCATAGCGACAGCCAATTCTACGGCACCGCCAAAGGTGAGTTCTCCGTCCGGAACGATTGGCGTTCCGTTTTGGAATACGACCATGCTGAGGACAATCGTCAAAATAAACAAAGCTGCCATGACGACGACATTGACCTTGCTGAGATTCTTAAGGCCCATGACGATCCACAAGGCGATGAAGGCGCCGATGATAATACTCCACCAAGACACGCCGATAGCAGCAATGGTGTTAGCCGCCAAAGCGGCACTGCCTACCATAACGGCCGTCCAGCCGACGAGCTGGATGACGTTCAGGCCGGCAAAGAGCTTTGCCCCCTGCGTACCAAAGGAGATGCGCACCGTTTCCATGGCACTGCCTCCCGTCCGGCCGCCGATGAGCCTGCCAGATACATGATGATGCCGCCGATGACATGCCCCAAAATGATGGCTTCCAGGGCCCGGACAAAGCCCAAGGGAGCCAAGAGCATGCCGGTCAAAATTTCTGCAATGGAAATCCCCGCGCCAAACCACAACAAGCCGTTGGAAAAGGCCGAGGTCTTTCGTTCATTTACCATATAGTATCAAACCTTTCTATTATAAAGACTGGTATAAATAATAACCTATCTCAGTATACCATATTCTTTCCGAAAACCCTATGGCGAAGGGAAGATTTATCACAGTTTTAACTCACTTTACAATAACTGAGGGCTTTTCCTTTATCCTTGGACCTTGACCATGCTATACTTGTACTGATTATAAGCTTAACATTACTATTGGCAGCAGATTTCAAGTATTATACGTTTGGAGTGATATCATGAGAATAGACAAGCGCCTGAAAATTGCCATTGCCGCTGTCGTCATCGCCGCCTGTGCCTTTGGCGGGTACACGTACTACCAAAGCCAGCAGAAGGCAAAACAAGCAGCCGCCGTAGAAACGGCAGAAGTCGTCCGCAAGGATTTGAAGTCGACCGTATCGGCGACAGGGACCATCAGCCCCGTCGATTCTGTCGAAGTATCGCCGAAGATCACGGCTCGTATCAGCCAGGTTCTGGTCAAGGAAAATGACCACGTCACGGCCGGCCAGACCGTCGCCATCCTCGACGGCAAAGATTTCGAAGCCCAGCGTGATCAGGCTCAGTACAAGGTCACCAATACCAAGGTGGAATACGAACGAGCCGAACAGCTCTACAATCTCGGCGCCGGGACCAAGCAGGACCTGGACACGGCTAAGTTTAATTACGATACGGCCCTCAGTACCTTATCAGAAGCCGAATCAGACGTAGCCGAAACAGTCATTACAGCCCCGATGGACGGCGTCGTCGTCGGCGAACCGAAGACGGTCGGCACCATGGCCGTTCAGGGCAACAGCAACCCGACAGTCATCATGCGTATCGCCGATACGGCAAATAAACAGATTTTAGCCCAAGTCGACGAAACGGATATCGGCAAGGTCCAAGTCGGTCAGGAAGCTACCTTTACGGTAGACGCCTATACGGACCGCACCTTTACGGCCAGAGTCACAAAAATCTCCCAGACCGACACCAGCAACACCTGGGATACGAACAGCTCCACGTCGTCCTCTTCGTCGAGTTCATCCAGTTCTTCAGCCAGCGTCATCTACTATTACGTCACCCTCGACGTCAATGACCCTGACGACGTCTTAAAACTGGGCATGACGGCCCGCGTCGACATTACGACGTCGGAAAAACAAGACGCCTTAGTCGTCCCCATTGCCGCCTTGAAGACCAATGACTCTGGTTCCTACGTCGTCCGCGTCAACGACGACGGCACGACAGAACAAGTTCCGGTCAAGACCGGTATCTACAGCAGTGACTACGTCGAAATCCTGTCGGGCCTCACCGAAGGCGACAAGGTTTCCATTACCTATACGGCCACCAAGTCCTCTTCGTCATCATCCTCCTCGAAGAGCAGCAGCCGCCAAGGGCCACCGCCCATGTAAGGGAGGTCCTTACCATGAATCCAATCATTGAACTCCAAGGTATCGAAAAGATATACCACATCGGCGGTGAAGATTTCGCCGCCTTAGCCGGCATCACCCTCAACATCGAAGAAGGGGAATTTGCCGCCCTCATGGGGCCGTCCGGTTCCGGGAAGTCGACGCTGATG
>ENA-OQBJ01000183-OQBJ01000183.1-human-gut-metagenome-genome-assembly--contig:-NODE-183-length-33533-cov-3.991648_pt1 | contig 33533 bp, 36 predicted proteins | sample MGYA00242743_ERZ504545 | MGnify/ENA primary metagenome ERZ504545 (study PRJEB26092, sample SAMD00036252) | human gut metagenome | host: Homo sapiens | study: EMG produced TPA metagenomics assembly of... | reverse complement strand
CTGGCAGAATTAGTTTTTCTTTTCTTTTGTTGCTGTATCTGCTTTTTTATGCCTCTTCAACGTCCTTTTTTGTGCTTTCTTCTCCGCTTAATTTTTTCGGATATACACATGCCACGCACTGATAAGAAGCCTGCTCTTCTTCGTTTGCCATATAGGTAAGGACTGCATTCAGTTTTACAAGAACTCCTTTTTCAGAGATATTCTGCTCCTTAAGTTTGCCCTGGATATCCATTACGTCATACCGGTCCAGTTCCCAGGAGACCTTCACAGGCTCCCCCGGGATATCTGTGACCAGATCCAGGTCCTCATCCACACGATCCAATGTCTCATTACCGGCCAATATCAGCCTGTCCATTTTCCTGATGATCCTTGAGAATAATTCCTGTACCTCCTTCGCAGATACTGTCGCTCTGATACCTCTACCGAAGTCCGGACCTTTTTCTTTTTATTTCCGATCTCCACATCCAGTTCTTCCACTTTTTTCCCTTTTCCGTAGTCATTTCTCTCTATGGATGGTGTCATCTGTATCCGGGAACATGCCATATCCGCTCCCGTCACTAATATCCCCAAAGCAATGATCAGGCCTGCTGCCTTCACTATACGTCGATTCTCAGGAGCCTTACTCCAAGATAATAAGCGCCCACGTAGATTCCGAGACATAGCGTCATCACCCCTATTCCTGTTACATTCCCATACAATTCTTCCATGAAATCAGAAAAACTAAGTGACATATAAGCAATAATCCCATACGGAACCATCGACATGATCTGAAATTCATATTTCTTTGCGGCAAGTAGTGTATCAATCTCTCTTTTTACCTCTATCTTATCGCCGATCTGACTGGTTGTATTACGGATAATCCCGATCATATCCCCGCCACTTTTCTTCGCTGTTACAAATACTGTCACAAAGCTTTTTACATCCTCTGACGGAACCCTCTCTGCAAATTCTTCCAGGACCTGTTCAACCGGAATATGCATTCTTAATTTCCTTGTAATGAGAAGTAATTCTCTGGAAATCCTCGCTTCTTCAGGATATTGTATCTTAAGTTCTTTTTGCGTTTCATAAAATGCATTTTCCACCGAATATCCTGTATTAAGCGCCGACGACAGTGTCTGTATCATCTCCCGGAACTGTTTTTGAAATTCCTGTTCCTTCTTTTTACTTTCTTCTTCCAGGAATTCCCTGTACAGCCAGATTCCCGGCAGTATCAAAAAAATAGCGGCCCACACTCTTCGATAATAAAGCCAGGCTGTAATGCCGATCATTCCGGCCGTCTTCATCCCCGCTTTTGTGCGTTCTTTAAATGTAATATCCTGCTGCCACAAGTTTTTCGCGGTGAAAAAGTTCCGCAACTTTTTTCCATTCTCCATGGACTTTATTTTCCTGATCCTTTTTTTCATTTTCTGTTACATTTTCATCCTCCTTACGAATCTCTTCATACCGGTAAATCGTCTGCAAATGGATCTGTCCATCCCAATATCCTAATACCTCTGTTACTTCCAGCACCTTCCTGCTTTTATCCCGAAGCCTTCCAAGATGTACAATGATATCCAGTCCTGACGCGATCTGACGCTCAATTGCAGGGAGGGGAAGGTCCATTCCCATCAATACCATAGTTTCCAGACGGCTTATCATGTCCTTCGGACTGTTCGCATGCCCCGTACTGAGACTTCCGTCGTGTCCTGTATTAAGTGCCTGAAGCATATCAATTGCTTCCGCCGAGCGCACTCTCCTACGATGATACGGTCCGGCCTCATACGAAGTGCCGATTTGATCAGATCTCTGATCGTGACCTCCCCGGTTCCTTCTACGTTCGCGTTCCTTGCCTCCAGTCTTACAAGATTCTTTATATTCTGAATCTGCAATTCTGCATTGTCTTCAATTGTGATGATGCGTTCATTTTTTGGAATGTACTGCGATAATGCATTTAAGAATGTGGTTTTCCCGGATCCGGTTCCACCACTGATGAATATATTGTATCCGGCGGCTACTAATGAAGCCAGAAATCCCGATACTTCTGAATTGATTGACTGCCATTCCATCAGTTTATTCATTGTAATTACTTCTTTTGCAAATTTTCGGATTGTAACGATCGGTCCGTTCAGCGCTACCGGTGGCAGCACAACATTTACACGAGATCCGTCCGCAAGTCTGGCATCCACTATCGGTGATGCCTCATTTACCAGTCTGTTAGATCCTGCCACGATCTGCTGGATCACATCTTCCAGCTTGTCCGCCGACAAGAATCTTTTATCTGACTGGGATATCCTCCCTGCCTTTTCAATAAAAATATTTTGTGTTCCATTGATCATAATCTCTGTAATATCATCATCTTCCAGAAATTCCTGCAACAGATCCAGTTTCCGGAATGCATTGAAAAGTTCTTTTCCAAGCATTGTCTTCTGATCAAGCGGCAGATATTCTTCCTGTGAGACTTCCTGAAGTACTTCATAGATCAATTCTGTCAGCTCTTCATCCTCCATGTCCCTTGTCATATCTAATCTGGCCAGGATTCTTGCATGGAGCTGCTCTGCTTCTATCATTCTTTATCATCCTTCCAGTTCTTTTTTTATCATCTTATGTCTGACATCATCGTATCCCATCAGATGTAACTCCTCTTCAAACTGGAACATCTTTGCCTGCGCCACCTCCTCTTTTATTACTGCTACATGTATCTCTGTACACATCCTCAGAAGTTCGTATACACCCCGGATTCCTTCATCGATATCCAATATCAGCACTTCATATATGCTCTGGCTGGCAATCTGCTCTATGAATCTCATCCATTCTTCTATCTTTACTGCCTTCAGATCTTCCGACATCCTCATTGGCAGAAGATAGTCAAGCGGCCCCATATGCTTTACCATACCCGCAAGTGCTGCTCTTAAATGCTTCTTTTCCTGTCTCGAATAATAGAGTGCATCTGCGACTGTCTGTCCAATCTCAGGAAAATGACCGCCGATACCTCCATACATCTCGAGATTCAGATACAATACATTATATGTTTTGGCCAGATCTTTCCCCAGTCTCAATGCATATCCGGTCTTCCTGCTTCGATGAACAGGGGAAAATATTCCGATGATCCGAACCTTTTCTTTCTTCACCGTGCCAAGAAAGAAATTCCCCGGTTCTACCGACTCCTGGCACTGTTCGATCACATCTCTTAAGATGGCCTCTCCGGACTGATATTTATTAATAAGTTTCTCATGCGTCTCATGTGCCACGTCTTCCGATTGTGTCAGAACAAACACACTTTCTGCCCGTACTTTTTGCCGCTCTTCCTGTGGATAACCGCTGCCGATCAGAAGAATATCAATCGGTGATTCCTCCTGCAGTCTCAGGGCCTGCGCAACACTGTTACACACCTGCACTCCAAGCGCCAATTCCTTGGTCTTCATAAAAAAATGTGCAAGCGCCGCCGCATATCTCTCTTCCTGGTCGCAAATTACCAGATTTCTGCTTACCACATACTATCCCTCCTTCAATACATTATAAAAATGTCTGAAACGTCTTGCCGATATGGCACTGAATTCATTGAATCTTTTGAATCTAACAATTAGAACTACAAATCAGATACAAGCTACTTCGTAACTTGTAGGCTGATTATATACCTGATAATTTATATTTGTCTATGGTATTTTTAAAATTTTAATCTTTGTGCAATGTTCACATAATTTGATAGAAAGTTATACCGTAAAGCATGGCAACCCCAGGAAATCCAAGGATTCCCGATGTCAAAAATGTGACAGGATTCATTCCCACACACGCAGAAATCCCCTGTCCGTCAAGAAATCCGTTTACAAAAAATATAATTGCGAAGCTGACAATTCCTCGAACCAGGAAATTTACTGCAATTTTTGTTCCCCATTTCTTCATAATTGTTCTTATTTCTTTTTACTTTTTTTAATTATATGTCCTTTTATCCATACTTTATTCCACTCTTTTATATACTTTGGTATCTACAGAACCCGCCACCAGCAGTTTCTTCCGAACGCATGGCGATACAAAAAAACAGGTCCGGAATTCCTTTTCCAAACCTGTTTTTCATATCTTATAACGAAATCTTAATTTCCCTGTCCGTGCGGTGATACTTATGATAGTTTACTCCTGCCGCATCAAACATCTTCATGGAAGCCATTACCGCAGCTGTACCCTCGTATTTATTGCAATCATAGATAACCTCTTTAATCCCGCTTTGAATGATTGCTTTGGCACATTCATTGCATGGAATAAGGATACATATAATTTGGCTCCTTCAAGACTGCCGCCCCGATAATTCAGGATCGCATTCAGCTCACTGTGAACCGTATATACATATTTGGTCTCCAAAGGATCGTCCCCTTCTCTTCCCCATGGAAATACATCGTCCGAGCAGCCTGTCGGCAGACCATTATATCCCATTGACAGAATCTTATTATCCTGACTGACTATACAACATCCAACCTGCGTATTTGGATCTTTAGAACGCATTCCCGAAAGTTTGGCAACTCCCATGAAATATTCATCCCAGCTTATATAATCCTTTCTTTTATCTCCCATATGTTTCTCCTCGTCACTATTTTGTTCCGAAAATACGGTCTCCTGCGTCACCAAGTCCCGGAACGATATATTTATGTTCATTCAAATGATCGTCCAGTGCACCGATATATACATCTACATCCGGATGTGCTTCCTGCAGACGTTTTACACCTTCCGGTGCTGCAATGATACACATAAAGCGCAGATGCTTTACACCTTTATCTTTCAGCATCTGAAGTGCTGCTATACATGATCCACCGGTTGCCAGCATTGGATCTACGACAAATATTTCTCTTTCATCGCAGTCAGATGGCAGTTTGCAGTAATATTCCACCGGTTCGTATGTCTGCGGATCTCTGTAAAGACCGATATGTCCAACCTTTGCAGATGGAATCATATTTAACATTCCATCTACCATTCCAAGGCCTGCTCTTAAGATCGGAACTACAGCCAGTTTCTTACCACTTAACTGCTTACCTGTCATCTCGCAGATTGGTGTTTTTATCTTAACATCTTCCATCTTCAGATCTCTTGTTGCTTCATAACACATCAATGATGCGATCTCCCCAACGATTTCTCTGAATTCTTTTGATCCTACTTCCTCATTGCGGATGTAGTTGATTTTGTGCTGAATCAGCGGATGATCCATAACCTGTACTTTCGACATTGTTCTCCTCCTTGTTGTGCAATGTATCATACCAATTTTTCTATATGATGTCCTGCAGCCTTCAGAAGACGGTTCATGATCGCACTTCCGATTCCCGCAGTATCAAACGACTCACTGTAGATATAGTCTACCTGGTCGTCATCAAACTCTCTTAATATCCGGAACAGATTCGCAGCAATCGTAGACTCATCGGCTCTTGTTCCGATACATTTTACATCACCGGATTTGTAATCAGCTACGGTTTCTTCTGTTCCGATCACTCCTACCTTATAGCCTGCTTCGGATTTTTCCTTTGCGCGCTTATTAATCTCTTTTACTACTTTTTCAAGCGGTCCTTCTATGATCGTCAGATCTGCTTTTGGTGCATAATGACGGTACTTCATTCCCGGTGCTTTCGGCACCTGTTTGCTGTCCGGTCTGATCAGTGTCCGGTCAACTGTAACCTCCCCGATTACTTCTTCGAACATTTCTTTTGTGATCGCTCCGGGTCTTAAGATCATCGGCGGCTCTACTGTCACATCCAGTATCGTTGATTCCACGCCAATCTCCACAGCACCACCGTCTACGATCATATCCACTCTGCCTGTCAGATCCTCTGCCACATGCTGTGCAGTCGTCGGGCTTGGTCTTCCCGATGTATTGGCACTTGGTGCGGCGATATAACCGCCACCCGCATCTATTACTTCTCTTGCGATCTCGTCTACCGGCATTCTGACAGCAACCGTATCAAGACCTCCCGTCGTTCCATACGGCACAATATCACTCTTATTAAAGATCATTGTAAGCGGTCCCGGCCAGTATTTTTCTGCAACTTTAACAGCTTTCTCCGGAACTTCTGAGACAATTTTATCCAGTGCTTTCATATTCGTGATATGGATGATCAAAGGGTTATCGGACGGTCTTCCTTTTGCGGCATATATCTTCTTTGCCGCATCTTCATTCAATGCATCGGCTCCCAGACCATATACAGTCTCTGTGGGAAATGCAACCAGACCTCCTTCTTTTAAGATCCGTCCTGCTTCTCTTATAATATCTGTATTTTTTTGATTTTTATCTATTTTCTCTATTATTGTTTTCATGATTTTCATTATACTACACTCTAGTTTTCCACACAAGCAATGATTCCTTTCGTAATTGCATCTGCCATTTTCTTCTGATACTTCGTATCGGTCAGCTTCGCGGCCTCTTCCGGATTACTTAAGAAGCCACACTCAACGATAATCGTCGGTACTTCCGTACGTTTGAGCAGATAATATGTATCATTTGCTTTTGCCTGTCTTGTATTCGTCTCATCCACTGTAAGAAGGGCTTTTTGCATCTGCTCCGCCATTCTCTTTCCTTCTTCCGAATGAGAATAATAAAAGACCTGTGCACCCCGTATCTGTTCATCCTGATAACTGTTCTGGTGTATACTTACCGCTGCCTGCGGCATCGTTTTATTGATGATCTCTACTCTCGCTTTCATATCATGAATCTTTTTATTTCCGGCCTTTGGATCTCCGAGCATCTCATCTCTTTCTCTTGTCATTACAACTTCCCAGCCTTTTTTTTCCAGTTTCTTCTTAATTTTTCTGGCAATTTCAAGATTGACATCTTTTTCTTTTGCCTGATTCACACCAATTTTTCCCGGATCGTCTCCCCCATGTCCACTGTCAAGAACGATTATCTTATTTTTTGCTGTTACATTTCCGCTGGATACAAGTTTTTGCAGATTCTTACTGAGCATCACAAGCGCCGCCAGAAAAAGCAACAGTACTGCCAGTTCCATTTTTTTTCGCAAATAAAATACCTCCTGCAATTCATATATTCTACTATATGACTGCAAGAGGTATTTTATCTTTTATTTAGTTTTGATTAATTTACATATTTTTGAATCAGATTCCAGATATCCGTGCTTTCCTGTCCCAAAGACCACTCAGCGGTACCTGCAAGCTTATACTTCTGCATGAGCTTAAGTTTTGGTTCGATGGATTTGGCATCTTCCAGCCAGATCTCGTATTTTGCTCCGTCTGCTTCCCATGTTGCATAATTCTGTCCGGCCTTCTTGTCCCATGTCGTCTCAACCCCAGCCTGCTTAATCTGCGCCTGGGCATTATCCATACCATATGCCACACTTTCTACATTGACAGAATACTCTGCCGCATCTGTTCCCTTTTCACTTGCCAGCTCTTCTTCTGTCTTCGGTGTTTCTTTCCACAGACGTGTAAAGAACGGAATTCCACTGATAACTTTTTTAGCCGGAACTTCTTTTAATGTCTCCTCAATACCTTCTTTTACATAATTATATGAGGATACCGGTCCTGCCTCAGGGGAACCCGCATAATATTCATCATAGCCCATGATCACTACATAATCTGCTACAATTCCCTGCTCCTTACGGTCATACTGCGTATTAAAACTCTTCGGAACATAATTGTCCACCGATAATACCAGATCATTCTGTCTGCACTTCACCGATAATTCACGAATGAATTCTATATAATGTTCTCCGCATTTATCAGATATCTTCTCGAAATCTACATTAATACCGTCTACCCCAACACGCAGCGCTTCAGCGATCAGCTGTGTGATCAGCGTTTCACGTCTTGATGTATAACTAAGCAATTCGTAAGATTCCTGTTCTGAACTGATTCCTCCGTCAAAGTCTCTGACGGTCATCCACACTTCGATATTCTGCTGATGTGCATAACTTACATAATCAGATGATGCAATAGATGTAATATTGCCGCTGGTATCTGCCACATGCACCCATGTCGGTGCCAGTGTCGTAAGACCTTTGGTCTGTGCGATCTTCTGTGCCACTCCCTTATTAGCATCCTGATTTGTTACATTATGCCATGCCATATTAATGGTGTAATCCTTTGAAATGCTTGAATAGTTCTGCTCATCGAATTTTCTTGTAATGTTCTTCTTCTCTTCATTCTTCAGAGCATTGTTCTTAACATATCCGATCACACCTTCTTTTGTGCGGATCTTCTTCCAGTTTTCTTCACTTTCGATGATTGTTACTTCATCTTTTTTCTTGAGTTCTGCCAGTACAGGGCTCTTTACTCCACCCTGATAACGCACCTGTGTATTTTTCTTTACAGTTGCCACATCCGTTTTGCCCCATTTGGTTCTGATCATTACATGATCCGGATTACTTGACACTTCATAATCAATATTGGTGTACTGCTGGACAAAATCCAACGCGATATATGCTGTGTTTCCTTCTGTTTTTAAAATGACGTAATCTTCGCTCTTTTTCTCTCTGGATACCGAATAATCCTTACTGCCCACATCTACCGATATCATATCCTTCGGAAGCATATACAACAGTACATTCTCATTCGAATCCCAGTAAAAACGGCTGTTAATGTAATCTCTTACGACATCATACGCAACATAAACCTTTCCGTCCGACAATTTACCCTTGGCCTCTACGACCTTGTTATCTACAGTGATTCCAAGCTGTCCGTCTTTTTCAATTCCATAATATTTCTTCATATCATATTGCTCTTTTGACGGGCTGTATCGTTTCCATATAACAATCCCTGCTATTGCTGCAATTACTAATATTATTAACAGGACAAGCTGGATCATGCGGTTTCTCTGTCGTCTTCTTCTCATGCGCGCTCTGTCCGCAGAACTTCTCCTACCTGTCGGTCTTCTTCCAGGCGTCTGTCCGGATGTCCTTCTTTTTCTGCTCTGCGAAGCCGGTCTTCCGTATGGTCTTGCACTTGTTTTTTTTCTGTTATTATATGTGCGGCTATTTCTTCCTCTGTCTTCCATGCTGCACCTCCTACAGAAGACATTATAGCAAAACGTTAGATACACGTCATTATATTTCGACATTTTCATCAAACTTTCGTTCTGATCTGCGGGGTATTTACATATTTTCTTCCATTAAATTGTTATATTCTGGAACCACACTTCTTTCACATCGCCTTTGTCATTCAGCACATAATCCCTCATATAGGACTGGTGTTCACACATTGTATGCGCCTGTACGATCTGCATAGGACTGGCCGGTACCCCATTGATCCTGAGGCTTATATTTTTCTTTTCAAAACCAGTCAGTTCCTGAAACATCTCTTTCATCTCTTCTTTCTCCCCCATACTGCTTCCTCCTCTTTACCGGATGATAACCGTGGTTGTCACGCATATTTTACGGTCAGGGAGATGCTTGTGATACAATACTGTCCTTCTATGCAGCAACTGATAAATATAACTGGAAAACAGTTCCGGCAATTATGTAATTGTAAAAATAAATTGTTAACGTGAAATATCTGCCTGAAACGGCTGTAATTAATCTGATTTGTCATTGATAGATTCATTCCATCCGGAATGTGGAATTGAAATAAAATTCAGGAAATTCTTTTCCTGATGTTCTAATAACACAGTTATCAGGGAAAACTATCTTCCAGTAGGGCCATTATATCCGATTCATTTTGAAGAATCAAGTCTTTTTTATTTTTATATTCCACTTTGTTTATATTAAATTTATTGAACATCCAACATTTTGTATGATATACTATTTTAGAAGGAAGTGATGATTATGAAGATTGAAAAATCAGTGACAACCAGATCCGTTGTACTCTGACACGTGCCGATCTTGCTGACCGTCAGTTACAGCTCAGTGAACTGGCATACGGAACCGAGAAAGCCAAATCACTTTTCCGCGATATGATGCAACAGGCAGCCTTCGAATTTGGTTTTGAAGCAGAAGATATTCCTCTTATGATCGAGGCTATCCCTTCTGCAGATTCGATCGTGCTGATAATTACGAAAGTCGAGGACCCAGAAGAACTCGATACTAGATTTTCAAAATTTGCACCTTCTTCCATAGCTGACGCCAAGAAGAAGAATACTCCAGGCAAGCTGGAAGGAGCAGAAGGTTTACTTGATCTGCTCGGAAAGGTTCAGGAATCTTTTGAAGCACAGGCAGCACAGACTCCAAAAGCAGCTTCTGAGACTTCAGATGATAATACAGATAAGAAGGATTCCGGTAACAATATCCGGCTCTTTTCTTTCCCTGTAATGGAGAATGTACTGAAGGCCGCTCATCTGCTGGCTCCGATGTACCACGGTTCCAATACATTATACAAAGATGATCAGGAAGAGATGTATCTGCTGGCACTTGCACAGTCAGACCATTCCACCGCAGATTTTAACCGTATCTGTAATATGTTATCCGAATACGGTGCATTAGAAAGTGCATCCGGTGCAACATTTGCATTTTTAGAAGAGCACTGTGAGACATTCCTTTCCGGGAATGCGGTTCAGCAGCTTGCGACTATTTAATCTGCATACTCTGGTATACTAAAAAGGCTCTACGGGATAATTCCCCGTAGAGCTTTTTTATACTCATTTTATATTATGCCTGGCTTGCTTCCAGTGTTGCATTTAACTTTGCAACTAAAAGGTCTGGATCGATTCCATGTCCCATAGCGCCTTCTTCGATAGATTCCATCTGAGAATGTGGGCATCCGATGCAACCCATTCCTGCTTCCATCAGATCGTCAACAAGCTTTGGACATGTAGAATAGTATTTGGAAAGCAGCTCACCAAATGTCATGTCTTTTGTAATCTGTGCCATCTTATCGCCTCCTTTTTATTTCAGTGTTTCCATTATAGTAGCTTTTTACCATTGTGTAAACATTTTCTGCAAATTTATTCCTAATATTTGACTACTTAAAAGTCAATACGAATTCCTTTTTTTTTCGACAAAACGTCATTTTTATAACAAGTCTACAAAACGTTCGTTCTTTTTCTATCCCCGAGTAATCCCCCGTTTTTCCCACTTTGGGTGTGGATAACGTGGATAACTTTGTGGAAATCCCCATTTTTCTACATTTTTCCTGTTTTTTTGTGTGGATAACTTTTTCCACCATATTTTTTAAGATTTTTTACGTTCAATGAAAAGTGTCGATTTTTGTGGATTTTGTACATTGTGGATAACTCTAAATTTATGTGGATAGTGTGGATAACAAAAAAGGGACGAAAGATTCGCAAAAATATTTTAAAATCTCCCGTCCGTTTCTGTTATACCAGTCGTCTCACCGTAACAATATTCGTATATGTTGCCGGCAAAATTCCTATCCCTTTTGCACTGTTAATTGCATTTACGATCTGCCCATTTCCCATATAAATTCCAACATGTCCGTTATATAAAATAATGTCTCCCGCAACAGCCTGATCGTAACTTACCGCAGTTCCTACATTCTCCATATCCCACGTTGTACGCGGAAGAGAAATTCCAAAGTGTGCAAATACCGACTGTACGAATCCCGAACAATCCGCTCCGTTTGTCAGGCTTGTACCTCCCCATACATACGGATTACCGATAAACTGGCATGCATAATCTACAATAGCCTGTCCGGCCTGTGCCGCCTGCGTCTGTTGTTCTTCCTGTTGTTTGGCCGCTTCTTCTGCTGCCTTTTTCTCCTCCTCGGCTTTTTGTTCTGCCTCTTTTTGAAGCCTTGCGGCCTCTTCTTCTTTTGATTCTGCATACGTAAATGCTTCCTTAGCATTTTCCGTATTCTTCTTCTGCACAAGTTCTTCTGCTTTTTTCTGTGCTTCATTTCCTACTGTTATATACTCGGAATATACATATCCGGTGACATTACCCGACTGCACTTTCGTCCATTCTCCTACCGGGCCTATGATTTTTGCCGCGTAATCCGGATATAATTTTCCGACCCATTCGCTTTCTGTCGTCGGTTCACTTCTTATATAAAGAAATGACTGTACATTGCGAATGCCATATCTAAATACTCTCCTTTTGTGTCGGTACAAGGTAATCCTTTACCGAAATTGCCTTCTCTGACGTGTAACATTCTCCAAGTACCTGCTCAATTCCTGCTGTCGGCATATCCTGCGTATCATCTATATCTGCAGCCTGCGCCATAATCGGAAACGCCGTTATAGCTCCTGTCACAGTAACCAGGAACAATCCTTTTTTAAGAATAGAATCCATAAACTCCCTCCTTTATGTTTTCTTATCTTTCGTAATTGTTACAGAATTGTTACATATGTTACGTTTGTTATTATAACATTGCAACACGTTTTGTCAAGGTTTTCTTTGATTATAATACATTTAATATTCGATTTATATTTATTATTTGTTACATTTTGTTACATTTATTCTTTTATATTGACAAAATATATCATCCGAATTATACTAAAAATATATCAATTATAGTAATTATTATCATTATCGAAAGGAGGATTTATGGCCGGTTTAAAATATAGTAAGCAAAGGGCCTCTATAAAAGATTACCTGATGCACACGACTTCTCATCCGACTGCTGATACCGTATATCTTCATATTAAAGAAGAATTTCCTAATATCAGCCTCGGAACCGTATACCGCAACCTGAACCTGCTTGCAGATATCGGAGAAGCGCTTCGGATTCCGACACCGGATGGCGGCGATCGTTTTGATGGACGCTGCGAACCTCATTATCATGTAGTATGCACCAATTGCGGAAATGTATTCGATCTGGAAATGGATGATTCCTATATCCAGAAGATTAATGAAGATGCGAATAAATATTTCGATGGAATCATCGAATCACACACTACACTTTTCCACGGTCTCTGTGGCGAATGTGCCAAAAAATTAAACGAGAATAAATAATAAAATTTATCAAAAACTAATTGACAAACACATAAGATTATGCTAAATTAATATCAGTAACAATTACTAATATTAATTTAGCGTAACTTAAGAGATTATAACTACTCTCTTATCAATCAATAACAAAAAAATTATTATAAAAGAAAAGGAGAACAACACTATGAAAAAATTTGTATGTACAGTATGTGGATATGTTTATGAAGGAGAAGCTGCACCGGAGAAATGTCCAGTATGTGGCGTAGGCGCTGACAAGTTCAAAGAGCAGACAGGTGAAAGAGAATGGGCTGCTGAGCACGTTGTAGGTGTGGCAAAAGGTGTAAGCGAAGACATCTTAGCTGACTTAAGAGCTAACTTCGAAGGAGAATGTTCAGAGGTTGGAATGTATCTTGCAATGGCAAGAGTTGCTCACAGAGAAGGATATCCTGAAGTTGGATTATACTATGAAAAAGCTGCATGGGAAGAAGCTGAGCACGCTGCTAAATTCGCAGAACTTCTTGGCGAAGTTGTTACAGACAGCACAAAGAAGAACCTTGAGATGCGTGTAGACGCTGAGAACGGCGCTACAGCTGGTAAGTTCGACCTTGCAAAACGTGCAAAAGCTGCTAACCTGGATGCAATCCATGACACAGTTCATGAGATGGCAAGAGATGAGGCACGTCACGGAAGAGCATTCGAAGGACTTCTTAACAGATATTTCGGATAATAAATAATTGATTCTGATCTTAAAAGGGCGGATACACCACTTAAGGTATATCCGCCCTTTTTATATCGCCATGCGTTCAAAAAAACTGCCTATGCCATGCGCACATAGATCTTTTTCACCGGCTGATACAGAATCGCAATTGCGATCACCATAAATACTGCATTGATCACAGTCGCCGGAAGTGATGTGAATGCTGCCACTGCAGCTGCTGCAAATCCACTTCCTACCATCATCATTGCGATCGTGCTCATAGTAAATTCCATGATTACGTTGATACATCCATAGATAAATGCGCAGACAACTGCTGCTCCGTATTCTTTCTTCTTGTCTCCGTCTGCTTTCTTCTTAAGCATCATGAAAAGTGCTCCGACGATCAGACATTTTACTGCTGTCTCCACAAATGTCTTCGGCGCATCCTGCATGTAACCATTCAGCATATCAAAGATTGTAAGTCCAAGTGTCCCTGATACAGCTCCTCTCTTGCCACCCTGAAGTAATAGTCCCATTACGACAAATATATGTCCAAAATGGAGAAATGGTGTTCCGACTGCTGCCGGAAGTGGAATCCTAAACGACTGAATTCCAAGAAATGTAATTGCGGTAAAGAATGCCGTGATCACAAGGTTCTTTACTTTATTATCATTCATTGTCCTGCCTGCTGTTATATTTGTACTCATTGTACTCTCCCTTCCTGCACACTTCCATCGTGTGTATAACAGATGAATCTCTCATCTGCCATAATTTAATACCGCAGAATATATTATCACGAAAGTGGATGTGTCCATACAGCCAGTTGTTCTATTTTCGCACAGGCCAGTTTATATAATACTTTGATTTTAAAAATATTTTTGTTTTTCTACTTGATTTTTTTCAGTTTCGGGTATAATATACACATATAGCAAACGTAGTATTAAAAACTACATGTCATATTTTCGACATTCAGGAGGTGCATGATTATGGCAGAGCAGTTAAAAGAACACATTAAAGATCCGGGAAGTGCGATCACACATTTTATCGGAATGTTGATGGCAATCTTCGCAGCAATTCCATTGCTTTTAAAAGCGGCGCGCGAACCGAGTAAAATTTACATTATCGCAATTGCTGTATATGCGGCAAGCCTGATCTTACTGTACGCCGCAAGCACAACTTACCATACATTCGATAAATCCAGAAAAGTAAATACAATCCTTAAAAAAATCGACCACATGATGATCAGCGTACTCATTGCCGGAAGTTACACTCCGATCTGTCTGCTGGTACTTGGCGGCAGAACCGGACTCATCCTTCTGGCAATCGTATGGGCATTTGCCATTGCCGGAATCCTGATCAAAGCATTCTGGGTATTCTGTCCGAAATGGGTTTCTTCCGTGCTCTATATCGGCATGGGCTGGACCTGTGTCCTGGCATTTACACAGTTACTGAATTCCTTAAGCCCGGCAGCTTTCGGATGGCTGCTGGCCGGTGGTATCATCTACACCGTTGGCGGCGTGATCTATGCTTTGAAGCTTCCAATCTTTAACAATAAGCACAAATATTTCGGAAGCCATGAGATCTTTCATCTGTTTGTAATGGCCGGAAGTGCCTGCCACTTCGTAGTGATGTATGCATTTGTACTTTAAGTAATATCCATTTATCCTTATATTTCCGGTATACAGAGAACTTGCTGCCGGCAACATCTCTTGCATACTTTAGCAGCTTCTTTCGAACACATGGCGATAAAAAAGAGCCGCATCACACACGGGATATTAAATAATATCTCTCCCGACTTGATGTGAGCTCTTTTTTCATTTATTCTGCCAGTTCTTTTGCTTCCCGTGTAAGTTTCTTAATCTTCTCAAATTCACCGGCTTTAATCATATCTCCCTTTACCATCCAGCTTCCGCATAAGTTTCCATTACCCTTGATCAATATCTCTTTTTCTTTCCTGGTCAAATGCTTGATCGCATATTCCCGGCTCATTGCCTCATTTTTTGTCTCATGCTCTTCATAATACACAAGCTTCACCGGTCTTCTGGTCTTTGTATACTTTGCGCCTTTTCCACTGTTATGTGCTTTTATCCGCTTATTCAGATCATTTGTCCACCCTGTGTATAACGTACTGTCCGCACACTTTACGATGTATGTATAATTCATGTAGTTGTCCCCACTTATCCACAATCGGTCCGATTTTTCCTGTAATAATCCATTTTATTTTATCCATTATCCCACGGAAAGTCAATTTTATCCCCTGTTCATAGATTTTTCCGCATACTTTGATATCGGCAGAACGCTAAAAAAGACCGGAAAATTTCTTAAGAATCTCCGGTCCCTTTCTGTTAATCCTGATCCGCCGTATACTCCACCGGATTCACCGGCTGTCCGTCTTTTCGCATCTCAAAATACACATTACAGCCTTCTTTGCTGTAATACTTTGTCGGCTGACTCACATAACCAAGCACACTCTTTGCTTCCACATAATCCCCAACTTTCACCGGGACTTCTTTCAACTGTCCATATAACAGCTCATATCCATTTCCGATATCTACGTTAACCGTTGTTCCGGTCTGTGCACTGACATCGATCGACTTGACGATTCCGGACGCACCGCAGAGTACCTGGTCGCCTTCTGCGCCTTCGATGATCACAGCCGGATTATACTTATACTGATCCAGCGTCTGGAAATACACTGTCTTATCCATGCTGTAGCTCATGATCACAGCTCCGTTCACCGGCCATAGGATGTAACTGTCTTCCGTAAAGTTGATATTGTGACTTTTTCCTGCCGTTGCCTGGGTTCCGGTCTGACCTGATGATCCGGATGTTCCGGTTCCTTCTGATCCTGAAGTTCCGGTTGTCCCGGAATCTGTTGTCCCGGAATCTGTTGTCCCAGAGCCCGTTGTTGTTCCGTCTTTCCCGGTTCCGTTACTGTCACTTTCATCCGTATCACTTGTCATATCTTCGTTTTTAATCTTAGATGTTCCGGTTTCTTTTGCCGCTTCGCTGTCTTGTTTCGCCTTTTCTTCCGCCTTCGCCAATTCATTTTTCTGCGTTTTTCTGTAATCATTAAATGTATATGTTCCTGCTATTGCAATCGCTGCCACAAAACATAATACTGCTGCTACGGTAGCACGCCGTTTTGACATTGACGGTTTCTGATTTTTATTCATTTCATCACCACCTCTGACCATATTTTTGCCAGATTGTGATATAGTTATACACCTTTTACGATTTCTGTCACTTCTTTTATCTCCGTTCCATTAAAAAAAATATTTTAAAATATTTTTATAGCTTTTTTTCTTCATCGCCATCTCATTTGCCGTATACTGGCTCATTCCGATCCCATGTCCGGTTCCTCTTGTTGTCACCCGCAATTTGCCGTTATAACGCTGCAGGGTAAAACAGCTGGATGCCAGGTTATATTTATTTCGGAATTCTTCCCCGCTGATGGTATTATCTCCCACACGGATCTTTAATACATATCCTACAGAATCTGTTTCCACTACCTCCACATCCATCGTCCCTATATCTTTTTCTCCCAATACAACCGTCTGTATCTCATCTTCTGCATTCACATCCTCCGGGCATTCCACAATCTTCAGATAAGGATACTCCTCCTTTCCAAGAACCTCTTTCGCATCCCTGGTATATCCATTACTCAGATTAAAAATGGTGTCATCGCCAGACCGTCTTCATAGAATAGCACTTGTCCTGCCGTGGATTCCAGCGCATTTTTTAACTTGCGGTAATTTTCTGCATATCGCATCCCCCACGCCGACTTCATCTGTTTCTCGGTCCAGAATTCTTTCTCAAGCTTCTGTCCTTCCCCCGCATCCCGGATTGCCCGGTAGACTTCTGTCCGCACCAGGATTGCCTGGGCCTTCAATGCTTCTTCTTCATATTCTGCCGGCATGTCCCTCGCCAATATTCCAATGCAATATTTTTCCACCGGCATCTTCCCACCGCCCTTTACATCTATTGTCATCTCATCCACTTTCGATGCAGTTACAATCTTTGGACCATTTACAAATACGGTTACAATATACGGCAATAATATTATGATAAGCGCCCAGCAGGCTGCCTTTTTTATTTTTTCTCTATAATAATACCTTCTGTTCCACATAAAAAAGCCCTCCCATACCTCAATGTATGAGAGAGCTTCTCTTATTATTCATATACAAAAGAACTTGCCACTGACAACTTCTCTTAATATTCTAATTCATCCTCATCGATCACAACATGATCCAGATGCCAGATATCATCTACATATTCCTGGATTGTTCTGTCGGCAGAGAATTTACCACAACAAGCAGTGTTCTTAAGAGCCATCTTAGCCCATTTTTCTTTATCTTTGTAAGCTTCCATTGCACGAGCCTGAGCATCTGCATAAGAACGGAAGTCCTTTAAGATAAAGTACATATCTGCTCTTGAACCCCCCTGATTATTCAGAAGGCTGTTGTAAAGGTCACGATACATCTCTGTATCGCCGTTAGAATATGTTCCGTCTACCAGCTGGTCTACCACTCTGTGGATGTCCGGATCATTGTTGTAAATGTCATATGGATTATATCCGCCGTTCTGCTCGTAGTTGATAACTTCGTCGGCACTCAGTCCGAAGATAAATGCATTGTCGATTCCAACTTCGTCTACGATCTCTACGTTTGCTCCGTCCATTGTTCCGAGAGTCGGTGCACCGTTCATCATGAACTTCATGTTACCTGTTCCGGAAGCTTCTTTGGAAGCTGTAGAAATCTGCTCACTGATGTCTGCTGCCGCGAAGATAAGCTCTGCGTTGGATACGCGGTAATCTTCGATGAAGACAACTTTCAGTTTGCCGTTGATGCTGCGGTCATTGTTGATCACATCCGCAACAGAGTTGATCAGTTTGATAATCTCTTTAGCACGGATATATCCTGCAGAAGCCTTTGCTCCGAAGATATATGTCTTAGGATAGAAGGACATTTCCGGATGTTCTTTGATCTGGTTGTACAGATACATTACATGCAGGATGTTCAGTAACTGACGTTTGTACTCGTGCAGACGTTTTACCTGTACGTCGAAGATCGATCTTGGATCTACTTCTACACCGTTGTGCTCTTTGATGTAAGCTGCAAGACGCTCTTTGTTCTTGAACTTGATCGTCATGAATTCTTTCAGAGCCTCTTCGTCATCCAGCCATTCCTTCAGTCCGCTCATCTTGGACAAGTCTGTAATCCACTCTTTTGTGCCGAGCTTCTCTGTTACCCAGTCAGCAAGCAGCGGGTTCGCATGCATGAGGAAACGTCTCTGTGTGATACCATTTGTCTTGTTGTTGAACTTCTCCGGCATCATCTGATAGAAGTCTTTCAGTTCCTGATTCTTCAGAATCTCTGTATGCAGCTTTGCAACACCATTGACAGAATAACCTGCAACGATTGCAAGGTGTGCCATCTTCACCTGGCCGTCCATCAGGATTGCCATCTTCTTAACCTTTTCTTCATTACCAGGATACTGTGCTCTTACCTGCTCGACAAAGCGGCGGTCGATCTCCTGGATGATCTGATAAATACGTGGAAGGAGTCTTGAGAACAGATCGATCGGCCATTTCTCAAGTGCTTCTGCATGATCGTATGGTTCGTATATGCACAGCATTTTGTTGTGATATCCCATGCTTCATTCCATCCGAGATTCTCCTCATCAAGAAGAATACGCATCAGCTCTGCTACTGCTACTGTCGGATGTGTATCATTCATCTGGAATGTTACTTTCTCCGGCAGTTTACTGATATCACCATGTTTCTTTTTAAACTTTGTAATTGCAGCCTGGATACTTGCTGATACGAAGAAATACTGCTGTTTCAGTCTCAGTTCTTTTCCTGCGATGTGGTTATCATTTGGATAAAGCACTTCTACGATATTCTTCGCAAGGTTCTCCTGCTCAACGGCTTTGTGATAATCTCCACGGTCAAAAGAATCTAACTGGAAGTCTACGATTGCTTCTGCATCCCAGATACGAAGTGTATTCACGATATGGTTGCCGTATCCTACGATCGGATAATCATAAGGGATCGCCATTACAGATTCATAGTTCTCCTGAACGAAGTGTGTCTTTCCTGTCTCATCGTATTCCACACGGATATTTCCGCCAAAACGTACTTCTTTCGCATATTCCGGTCTGCGAAGCTCGAACGGGTTGCCGTCTTTTAACCAGTTATCCGGTGCTTCTACCTGATAGCCGTCTCTGATCTTCTGCTTGAACATACCATAACGGTAACGGATACCGCATCCATAAGATGCATATCCCAGTGTTGCAAGAGAATCCAGGAAACATGCTGCCAGACGTCCGAGTCCACCGTTACCAAGTGCCGGATCCGGCTCCTGATCCTCGATCACGTTCAGGTCGATTCCCATCTCTTCCAGAGCTTCTTTTACTTCCTTATATGCCGTCATGTTGATCAGGTTGTTTCCGAGAGCTCTTCCAAGCAGGAATTCCATGGACATGTAATATACGGTCTTCGGATCGTCTTTCTCATACTGTTTCTGTGTTGCAAGCCAGTCATCAATGATGGCTTCCTTTACAGCATAAGATACTGCCTGGAACAACTGCTGTGGAGTTGCCTCTTCTACTTCCTTACGGAACAATGTCTTCACATTGTTCCGCACATCTCTTTTAAATACGTCTTTTTCAAATCTTGGATTATACATTTTCTACTTCCCTTCTTAAAAACTGGGCTTTGATTATCTCTTCTCTACACCAATCGTTACGGCTTCACCATTGATCTTCCACTCTTTTGTGTAGCCGGCAGGTGCTGCCTTTGTAACTTCCAGTGCCAGTGTCTCATCTGCGATCGTAGATGCATTATCTGCAAATACTTTCTCTGCTTTCTCTGTTCCTTCGTAAGTTACCGCGATCTTATCCATAACTTCGAATCCGGCTTCCTTACGCATGGTCTGTACTTTACTGATGATCTCACGAACAAATCCTTCTTCCAGAAGTTCTTCGGAAAGGTTTGTATCCATAACAACTGTGATTCCGTTGTCATTCTCAGATACATATCCCGGCATCTGAGCGGATTCGATCAGCAGGTCCTCACGGAACAGTGTCACTTCCTGTCCATTGATATCAAGCTTCAGGGCATCTGTAGCATTTAACTCATCCATTGCTGCATTTCCTTCGAGGTTTTCGAGTGCTGCTTTAATACCTCCTAACATTTTACCATATTTTGGTCCGACTGTCTTTAACTGAGGTTTAAAAGTATATGAAGTAAAGTCACGAACATCTTGTGTAAATGTTACATTCTTTACATTTAATTCATCTTTTACGATGTCTTTGTAAAATTCCGGAACTTCGAAATCAGCTTTTACATACATCTGTCCGATTGGCTGACGGTTCTTGATGTTGGCTGTATTTCTGCATGCACGGCCCATAACAACCAGTTTCAGAACGTTGTCCATGTTAGCTTCCAGCTCTGTATCGATATGTGCTTCATTTACAACAGGGAAGTCACACAGGTGGATACTTTCCGGTGCGCTTTCATCAACGCTTCTTACCAGGTTCTGGTAGATCTCTTCTGTCATAAACGGGATCATCGGAGCTGCTGTCTTGCAGATCTCAACCAGTGCTGTGTACAGAGTCATGTAAGCATTGATCTTATCCTGCTCCATTCCCTTAGCCCAGAAACGTTCACGGCTTCGTCTTACATACCAGTTACTCATGTCGTCTACGAAGCTCTGAAGTGCCTTTGCAGCCTCTGGAATCTTGTAGTTGGACAGATCATAGTCTACTGCCTTGATTGCTGAATTCAGCTTAGACAGAAGCCATTTATCCATAACAGACAGTTTGTCGTAATCTAATGTATATTTTGTTGCATCGAAATCATCGATATTTGCATACAGTACGAAGAACGCATATGTGTTCCACAATGTTCCCATGAACTTTCTCTGACCTTCTACAACGGCTTTTCCGTGGAAACGGTTCGGCAGCCACGGTGCACTGTTGACATAGAAGTACCAGCGGATCGCATCTGCGCCGTATTTCTCCAGTGCGTCGAATGGATCAACTGCATTTCCTTTGGACTTACTCATCTTCTGACCGTTCTCATCCTGCACGTGTCCAAGTACGATAACGTTCTTGTATGGCGCTTTGTTGAAGATCAGTGTTGAGATTGCAAGCAGTGAGTAGAACCATCCACGGGTCTGGTCAACAGCCTCGGAAATGAAGTCTGCAGGGAACTGCTTTTCAAATAATTCTTTATTCTCAAATGGATAGTGGTGCTGTGCAAATGGCATAGATCCACTGTCGAACCAGCAGTCGATAACTTCCGGTACTCTGTGCATCTGTTTGCCGCAGCATGGGCACTTGATCGTTACATCGTCGATGTATGGACGGTGAAGTTCGATATCATCCGGGCAGTTGTCAGACATTTCTTTCAGCTCTTCGATGCTTCCGATCGAATGCTGGTGTCCGCACTCACATTCCCAGATATTCAGTGGAGTTCCCCAGTAACGGTTACGGCTGATACCCCAGTCCTGAACATTCTCAATCCAGTCGCCGAAACGTCCTTTACCGATACTTTCCGGGATCCAGTTGATTGTGTTGTTGTTAGCGATCAGGTCATCTTTTACTTCTGTCATCTTGATGAACCATGATTCACGAGCGTAGTAGATAAGTGGTGTATCACATCTCCAGCAGTGTGGATAGCTGTGCTCGAACTTCGGTGCATCGTAGAGAAGTCCACGTCCGTCGAGGTCTTTTAATACTTCCGGGTCAGCCTTCTTAACGAATAATCCGGCAAATGGAGTCGTCTCTCCCATGTTACCTTTTTCGTCTACTAACTGTACGAATGGCATGTCATACTTACGTCCAACCTTGGCATCGTCTTCACCAAATGCAGGCGCGATATGAACAACACCGGTACCATCTGTCAGTGTTACATAAGTATCGCATGTAACGAAGAATGCTTTCTTGTTCTGCTTAGAAGCGCAGTCATAAGCACACTGGTATAATGGCTCATATTCTTTGTATTCGAGATCTTTACCTTTGTATGTCTCAAGGATCTCGTATGCTTTCTGTCCTTCTTCTGCAAGTTTTCCAAGTACTGTATCAAGAAGAGCTACTGCCATGTAGTAAGTATATCCATCGGCAGCTTTTACTTTCGCATAGTCTTCTTCCGGGTTTACACAGAGTGCGATGTTGGATGGAAGTGTCCATGGTGTAGTTGTCCATGCGAGGAAGTATGCATCCTCTCCTACTACTTTGAAACGAACGATTGCAGAACGTTCTTTTACATCTTTATACCCTTGCGCTACTTCCTGTGCGGAAAGCGGAGTTCCACAACGAGGGCAGTAAGGCACGATCTTGAATCCTTTGTAAAGGAGCTTCTTGTCCCAGATTCTCTTGAGTGCCCACCACTCAGACTCGATGAAGTTGTTATCGTATGTTACATATGGGTCATCCATGTCAGCCCAGAAACCTACGGTATTAGAGAAATCCTCCCACATACCTTTGTATTTCCATACGCTTTCTTTACATTTCTTGATAAATGGTTCGATACCGTATTTTTCGATCTGGTCTTTTCCGTCCAGTCCAAGAAGCTTCTCAACTTCGAGCTCTACAGGAAGTCCGTGTGTATCCCATCCGGCCTTTCTTGGAACTTCGTATCCTTTCATTGTACGGTATCTTGGAATCATATCCTTGATAACACGTGTCAGAACGTGTCCGATGTGCGGTTTTCCGTTGGCTGTCGGAGGGCCATCGTAGAACATATAGATCTCGTTGCCTTCACGGTCACGCATACTTTTTCTGAAGATGTCATTGTCTTCCCAGAATTTCTCTGTCTGTTTTTCTCTGTCTACAAAATTAAGGTCTGTAGAAACTTTCTTATACATATTTACCTCCATAAAATTAAAACATAGAATTAAAAAAAGCTTCCGCCCTGTATAGGACGAAAGCTGTACTTACGTTTATAAACCACCTAACATACCATCATATGTCTTCCCTGTAACGGAGGAATGCCGTCAGTTTTTACTTGGCAGTCAGGCTCTTGTTCATATCCTGAAACCGTTCAAAATCTGCAACTCAGAAGTGATATTCAGATATATCTTACTTGTACCGGACTTCCACCATCCCCGGCTCGCTATTGCTTTCTGTTATATCCTACTGTCTTCGTCAGCGTTTTTCACATTCCTTATTATATGCAGTAATCCTAAAATCCGTCAAGGGTTTTTACCTTTTTTAATCGGTTTTTCTCCGTATTTTTCATATATTTTCTATTTTTTATCTTCTACGGCGTATAAGCAGCACGATCAGACTGAAGATCAGAATCACCAGTGCTACGCATCCTCCGGCGATCATATATTTTTCTGTACTTGATTTTCCGGCAAATTTTTTCTGTCCGAAATCCCATACTGCTTTTACTTTTTGCAGAAAATTCTTCCAGATACTCTTTGCACTTGATTTTCCACCGTTTTTCTTCGAATCACCGGAATTATCCACATCCTTCGGCTTATTGTCCACACGTTCTTTCCCGGTGCTTACTTTCTGTAAATACTTATCCGTAAATTTTGCCGTTGCACTTCCAACCTGATGGCTGTCATATGTATACCGGATCGTTCCCTCTCCGGTATCTTCATCTACATCCGTAATTTCATAATCTATATCTTTGTATGATACATCCTTCGGCAGGATCACATATCCGTCCTCCAGCGGCTGATATTCATTTCCGCCTGTCTGCACGGATTCTGTATCCTCACTTCCATCTGACTGTGCCGATACAGCACTCTGGCTATCCGCAGCCGATATAAATTTCTCTACTTCATCCGGTTTCTTCTCATCTGCCACCTGGATCTTCTGGAAATTGTTAAATGCATATTCGAACAGATTCTTCGTATCCGGATATATATTCACACCATGTGTCCGAAGTACGACACATACCAGTTTCATATTGCCATTATCGGCCAATGTGATCAGCGTAGATAATGCATTCGATGTATATCCTGTCTTTCCTGCAACCGCATACTGGTAATAATTTTTATTTTCTTTGATCAGCATCTTATGATGCTGTGGAAATACATGTTCTTCCGTCGTATCGGATGCCGGGATCTTATAACTCTGCTCCTGGCAGATCTTCAGGAATTCCGGATAGCGCCAGATCTCTCTGCCGATCAAAGCCATATCGCGCGCACATGTATAATGATTGTCATCATGAAGCCCGTTCGCATTGACGAAATTGGAATTATTGCCGCCAAGTTTTACATTCTTCGTTCATCTGCCGGATGAACCAGTTGTAATCATGTCCGGCATTTTTCCCGACATTTTCCGCCACCGCATAAGCTGCTTCATTCGCTGAGGCAAGCAGCGTCGCATATAATGCCTGTTCCAGCGAGATCACATTACCTTCTTTTAATCCAACCGAAGAATCTCCCGGCTGCATAAAAGATATGCAGTCATTGGAAAATGTTACCTTGTCTGACAGATTGCCGTATTTTAAAGCAATAAGACTGGTCAGGACTTTTGTGATACTTGCCGGGTACTCATGTTCATCAATATTTTTCGCATATAAGATGCTTCCTGTTCCCGCATCCATCACGATTGCAGCTTCACCGTATGTGCCCGGTCCTTTTGGCCAGTTCTTCCAACCGTTCGACTGGATCTCCATCTTATAGGCATCTTCTTCTGCCTTCTTTTCCCGCTCTTCCGGCGTCATGTCTTCTTCTTTTTTTCTTCCTTCTTATTGGATCATCTTTTGATGCGTCTGCCGCCTGACTGCTCTCGCTGCCGTCAGGTTCCGCATATACTTTCTGGCTTACCGTTCCCGGTATTACTGTAAATAAGGCCAAGATCAATATTATAATCCTGGCCACAACTTTCTTGCTCTGTTTCATTATACTCGCCTGTTTACTGTCCCCTTATATTCATCTTTTGTAAATCACTTTAATATAACAACTGCTCGATCTTCTTTTTATTCGCATCAAAATCAACCTTCAGTACCTGCATACCCTCATAAGTGATATCTGTATACGTTCCGTCCTGTGGAATGCATGTCTGCTGCATCTTCAGATCGTCCACCGACAGAACGTCTTTTGCCATAGAGTACATCTCCGATACACTCATATTCGTCCTTACATGATTTACAGCGTAATTGATCAGAGGCAGTAACGCACTTGGATCCTTCTTCTCCATAATCTTACGGTAGATTCCATACATTACACTTCTCTGACGTCTTGTTCTTTCAAAATCATTGCCCAGTGTACGGTTTCTCGCATGCGCAAGTGCCTGGGATCCGGTCAGTGTCACATCTCCGGCCTGAATATCCGGCATACCATTCTCTCTGTAATAAGCAGCCTCTTCTTCACTGATGAATACGGTCACACCGCCAATCTCATCGATTACATTTACCAGATCATCAAAGCTGATCGTAATATAATTCTGAATATCAAGATCATATGTCTTATTGATCGTGTTGATCGTAAGTCCCACTCCGCCGTATGCATAAGTATGGCCCAGACGGCTCTTTCCATGTCCGTCAATATCAACCAGCGAGTCTCTCAGGAATGAGATTGCTGTTGATTTTCCTTCTTTTTTGTTAAAGGATACCATCATCATACTATCCGAACGTCCCCGGTCCGCATCCGGATCTCTGGAATCCGTACCTACCAGAAGGACATTATATACATCCTTGTCTTTTCTCTTTTCTTTGGCGATCTTAACTTTCTTTGCTTTCGGATCTACTTTGTCTGCCGACACAACCCCTACAGAGTCCCCGTAGAATTTCCACCAGATCGACCCGTAGATACCGCCAATCAGCAATACGATCAATAATATTATAATTCCTGCAATCTTACGTTTTTTGTGTTTTCGAAAAAACTTCATCTGTCTGTGTCCCCCTAGTCCTTGATCACACGGCCAAACTTGTCCGTCGAACCTTTTTCCATCTTGCCATAGTGACCGTAAGCTCCGTATTTACCATAACTTCCGTAGTGGCTTCCATAACTGCCGTAATTGCCGTAACGTCTGTATCCATAGCCGTATCCTTGTCCGCCGGATGAATTATCACCATTGAACACATATCCCAGCATATCGATTCCACTTAATGCAAGGCTTTCTACACCTTCTCTGATCTCGCGAAGCTTCGTATAATCATAGCGGATCACATAAAGGGCCGCATCTACATATTTGCCCAAAAGCGGTGCATCTGCCAGAAGTTCGGATGGCGCAGTATCCAGGATGATAATGTCATATTTTGACTTCAGGGCTTTGATCAGTGCTCTCATACGTCCGCTTCCTATCAACAGCGAATTCTCTCCATCCGGTGCGCCGCCGAAAATGACATGAAGGCTTCCGTTCTCATTCGTTCTTTCCTTCGGAAGCTTTACATTGGTAATTGCTTCAGATAACGGCACTTCTTTCTTAAGAACCGAGCCAAGTCCCGGATGTGGTTCCTGCTCGTTCATCACTCCTGCAATCGAAGGATTTCTAAGATCACAGTCGACCAGCAGTACTTTCTTTCCCTGCTGTGCAATGGAAATTGCCAGATTCGCCGAAAGTGTCGTCTTACCTTCTCCCGGGATCGAACTCGTAACAAGCAAGGTCTGGTATTCCTTTTTCTCCACATCTTTCATAATACGAATACGAAGCTTTCTTATCGCTTCCAGATAACTCATAGAGATTCTTTCATTTAACAGGCTCACTGAATTATAAAATGTCTCTTTTTTACGCTTTTTCGTGCGGACATACGGGATACTTCCCAGATCCTGCAGATTGATATTCTTCTTCAGATCCTTTCTTGACTTCACAGTCCTTCTGGAAAGCACATACAGCAGAAGAATCACACAACCTATGATCGCACCTTTTAAAGCTCCACGCTTGTAAGATCCACGTATAACCTCCACACGTTTGGTATCTGTCGGGATACCGGTCTCATCCAGAATCGTAAGCTTGGTCTCTCCAAGTACGAATTCCGCAACTTTCGGATAATTCTTTATGACTGATTTTAACGTCTTATATGCCATCTGCGGATCATTTCCCGATACGGATATTGTCAGAAGATTCGTTCCGTCATCCGCTTTAACATCGATCGATCCCGGCATGGAATCAAGCCCCATGTCCTCAGCAACTACATCCTTCAGTACACCACTGGTAAGAATATACGGGAACACTTCCGCCATCTGCTGGGCAGACTGTGCATTCACATAGTCCATGCCGCCGACAGATGTCACCGACACTGTTGCCGATGCCACATATTTTGACTGATAACTGGTACTCACCGAGAAATAAGACTGTACTGCGCAAATAATTATAAGCCCGATGAGCAGCCACCACAGCCTCTTCACACCATGATAAATATCCAACATAACATTTGTCAGATCAATCTTCTCAGGCGCATCTACACGTTCACTTCCTGATTTGTCTCTATAATCGCCCATATACTCTACATTCCTTTACTTCTTCCATAATTGCCGTAACGTCCGTATTTGCTGTATTTACCATAATAATGTCCCACCGGACTGTCCACCAGGCCGGAGAACGATCTTACACCGTTCAGTACAACTCCCAGTACCTTACCTTCCTTGTCACGGAAATCGTCCATTACTTCATTGATGTCTTCAGCCAGCATATAATTCTGCTTTGACACGATCATAACCGCATCTGCACAATGTGCAAATATCTGCGCATCTCCGATGATTCCTGCCGGTGGTGTATCAATGATCACATAATCCACAAATTTCCTGCATGCAGCCATTAGCTTAAAAAATGACTCCGAGTTAAGCATCTCCGTCGATGAGGAATAGCAGTTCTTTCCACCCATGAACAACATATGCTTTCTGGTACACGGAACCATGACATCCGCAAGAGATCCGTTTCCTCTCAGATACTCTCCCAGTTCACAAAGATCAGGAACTGCGACGGTCTTCGGATATCACCATCTACCAGCAGTACCCTCTTGGACTGTTCTGCCAACGTGATCGCCAGATTGGCGGCAACCGTAGATTTTCCTTCATTTTCAGATACACTGGTTACCACGAGGACTTTCTGTTCATTCTTTGCCATCCGGTATTCTACCTTGGCCGCCAGTTTCTTATAACTTTCCACGAACCGGAAGCTTGCTACCGGATCATCAACCAGGATCGCTTTTTTCTTACGCCGGAATATATCCCGGATCGTCTTATATTTCCATTCATAACTGATGGCTCCGAGACTTCTGGCATCCAGCTTTTTCTCGATCTCATTCTCCTGTTTAATAGTATTCTTCATATAAGAGAACAGTCCGAGGAGGATGATCACCAGTGCTCCTGCACAAGTCCGCCCTTCTTAGCCTGTCCGCCTGCATCCAGCGGATTATCCGGTGTATACGGGACTTTCGGCTCCTCCAGCACATCCATAACCGCACTGCCCACCGTATACAGCGATACGCTGCTATAGTTATCCATGACCGTACGGATAATATCTATGGAATCCTTCGGCGTATCCGCCGTCACACTTAAGACCAGCATATTGGTACCTTCCAGCACCTTTGCATGAATGTCTGCATCCAGCTCTTCCACCTTCAGCTTCTCACAGATCTTCTTCTCCATAATGTTACTTTTTAATATCTTCTCAAATGTCTTCGCCATTGTGTTGGCCGAGCTCAGATTACTGTACGCATTCGCATCGCCTCTGGATGCCACCACAAATGTCGCCTGCGTTGTATACTCCGGAACATACCTGCTGCTTACAACTACATAAGTTAACAACGCTCCCGCAATTGCCCCCAGGATGATCACCCACCAGTTGGACACTATATCATGCACAAGAGTATACGGATCCAGGTCAGTATCCATAAATGCCGGCATGTCATTTCTATTATTACTTTCCATCCTGTGTTCCCTCCTGATCCTGTACCACAACGAATAACTTTGTCACCGCAGTCGGTGATCCCTCTGCCGTATAAGAATATTCCACCGGATAAACCCCTGCTTTGGAATAATCCACTTCTGATTTCACACTGATCGCTTCTCTTGTACCTGCAAGAGCCTCTCCGTCATCCGCATACGTATATGTTGCACCATTCATCTCCATACCTTTGACATAAGACATCGGATCGATTTCATGTCCTACTGTTGTATATGCGATATAATCCGATAATACCGGATATTCTTTCATCTGCTCCTGTCTGTCACCGGATTCTGTTACGGTCACTTCGAGAGGCACTGAACACACATCACCCGCACTGTTACTTACCTGTACGGTCACTTTGTAAATTCCTGCAGCTGCATTATACATACCATCATCCAGACTGGTACGTATCTGACTGGTCAGGTCACCGTCAAGGCAATCCTCTGCCTTCATATTCTCCGTAAGGTTCGCCTTTCCCACCTCTGTTGTCGAATATCTAAGCGGTGCCTTCAGATGGATCTTCGGCGGCGTGTAATCTTTGTACTGTATGGTTCTTTCCAGTGTCCCTACCTGATTCGCCTTATCGAATACTACATACGTAATGGTACGCTTGCCCGGCGCAATAAAGTGCGACATCGAAGCGATACGTACAGACGATGTCAGGTCACCGTCACGGTTGTCTTCTGCTTTGACACCTTTCAGAAGTGCTTTCTTCTGCTTCTTCTGATCGGTCTGCACACTCAGTGTCACCGTCTTATCCTTACAGGTGATCACCGGCGGTGTATGGTCTTCCAACATCTTGGACTTCACAGTATACCCGGCAAATATAGCACAGGATGCCACAAATATCAGACACACTGCTATTTTTAGTCTTCTCATAGTCATTCTCCTTCATCGTTAATATAACTGTTACCGTCCAGAATACGGAACCGGTTCTAATCTCAGGATCTCTCTGTTGTCACAGAGTCTTGCCGGATTATACTGAAACAGCACATCCAGATGATTCTCAGAATATTCCCGGCTCAGTTCTTCATACGCATCCAACATATACGGTGTCCTCTGAAGTGGACTGTGTGCATCACTTGCGATCACAGAGATCAGATTATGCCGCAAAAGACTGTCGGCCGCACGCTTCGGTCCTCCCCCGAATCTTCCGAGGAAGCTTCCCTTATTCGCCTGAATCACATATCCTTTTCTGAACCAGCGGTACGCGATCTGCGGATAATCCTGTATAAATTCATACCTTTCCGCATGGGCGATCACCGGTCTTGCTCCGACTTCTTCAACTCTCTTCAGAATAGAATCCGCAAATTCAGGATCTTCATCAAATGCAAATTCCATCAATATGTACCGGCTCTGGTTAAGCGGCATGATCTTATGATTCACGATCAGCTCCGGAAGGTCTTCTGTCGAAAATACTTCCATTCCCGGCAGGATCTCTATCGGGATCTTCTCTTCCCTGACCGCTCTGACCACACTTTCATATCTGTCAATATATTCTCTCCCGAAATAGTTCCCATACATTCCCGGGATATTGCAATGCGGGGTCGCTATGATCTTGTCCACTCCGCTGTCTGCTGCCATACGTGCCATCTCCAGCGTATCATACATATCTTCGGCTCCGTCATCAATCCCCGGGAGTATATGCGCATGTATATCTATCATCTCATCATCCTTTGTAATTTATAGTCTTTTTTATTATATCATTTTCAAATTATGGAGTAAAGAAAACGATACTTACTATTTCATTACTATTTCTTACTTGTCTCCTTCAGATATCTGACCGTTGCTTCTGTGTATCTGCACAAATATTCCGGTACGCCGTCTGCCTTTCCGGTCTCCGCAATTGCCGCTGCCACACAAGTGTTACATACCTTTCTAAGCTTACAACTACTGCATCTGGCCGAAATTCTAAGACTCTCTGTTTCTTTTTTTGTAAACTTCCACGCTTCCTCAAACTCCACATCCCGAAGCGGTATGCTTGGCTTATCCAGTACCACACAGGATCGCATCTCGCCCTGCCAGTTCACCACAAAAGAACTCTTACCGGCGCGACACACCATCTGTCCCGGAACTGCCTCTCCTTCCGGAGTATTCTCTGCTTCGTCTAATTGGATCTTGCGGTATTGGGCAAATACTTCTTCTCCCATCTCTCTTTGCAAAACTTCCACTCTTGCTTTTGCCGCCATCTCCGGATCCAGTCTGGCCTGATTATTATACGCATGATTTCGTTCTCTCACAGACGGATACATATAAGTATCGATCCTCACCGGAGCATCCAGTGATTCACCAAGCTCTATGATCTTCATCCTGTCATCCACATTCGCCTTTGCAAGACTTCCATTCACTTTCACATCAATGTTCCTCTCACGCAAAAGCCGGATGCCGTTCACCGCCTTATCGAATCCTCCCGGATAATGACACAAACGCTCATAGGTCTCATTGCTTGCACCATATAATGTAATATTGATTCTTCTTGGTTTATTTTCCGCAAAAAAAATCTGCCCACGCCTCATCGATCAGCGTTCCATTCGTATTAATCGTAATAATCATCCCAAGTTCACGGAGTTTTTGATATAACTCGCGGAAATGTGGATACAGCAGCGGCTCTCCACCCGTCAAAAGAACAAACAGCGTCCCGGCTCTCATCATATCTTCTGCCGTTTTCGTCCATTCTTCCATCGTGCACAGCCTTCCCACCTCTTCCATCTCTTCTCTGCTCATACGCACGTAACACATATCACAGTTCAGATTACAAAGCGGCAGCAACTCCAGCACTCCATATAACGGCACTTTCTTCTCTGTCGCCATTGCAAACATCTGTTGCTCTATTGTCGTTCCATCTTCCATTAATTCCATATTGATTCCTCGATATTTCCTGTAGATTTTAAAAAAGAACCGGGAATCCGGTTCTTTTTCGATATGTATATAGATTTATTTTTTATGACTTTGCTGTCTCCCAGGTGTTCATATCAAGGTTTGTTGTACAATGAATATTTTGTCCGTCCTCTCCACGCCATACAATAACATCCATTCTCTTTCCAGTTGGAGCACCCAAGATATTCTTCTTCAGATAACCTTTGTAGAATTCGTCTGTCGTTTTTGCTTCATGTTCAGCTCCACATTGGCCGTAACTTCCTAACTTTATATCATCACTTGTTTCCGGCTGTCCATCCGGTCCGTTAAGCCACACTGTCGAACCAGTCAATCCCGTCCATTTCTGTGCATTACATTTAAACTTATACACTGTATTCTGGTCATGACAAGCTGCCACATACTCATTTGCCACAAATCTTTCGCCTACCATAGTAGGTCTTACATATGTTCTCTTCATAACTATGTACCCCTCTTATTATCACTTTACTTTTTACTTTTTATCGTTCATTAGTTACCTACTTATATTATATTATTATAAAGAATTCTATCTTCAAATTCAATACTTATCTTTTAAATTTTATGTCTTCTTGTTTACATATAATTTCTCAAATCAATAAATCAGGTTATAACTTCCATTATTTTTTTTTGCAGAACCATTTTCATTCATACTCACGCACTCCTTCGCACTATATGTATACTTTACAAATTATCAACTACCATATTATTCTATAATAACAACTGCATTTTACAATGTTTTCAATACTTTTCATCTACTGTTCCACGTCGTTTTATTTACACTTTTATGCGTGATTATGCACATTCTGCTAATAATTACTTGTACTAATTAGAAATCCATCGCCATCCGGCTTGATTCTTCCTCGTCCAGTTCCGTACCTTCGTCTCCATAACACGGTACACACGCTGGCACATATTCAGTACACTTGGTCTGTGTGTTGTCACAATACAAGTCTTGTTCGGTTTCTGCTCGATAATGTTACGCAGTACCTTTCGCTCCGTTGTTACATCCAGCGCCGACGTCGCCTCGTCTAACAGAAGGATCGGTGCATTACGAAGAACTGCACGTGCGATAGAGATACGCTGTGCCTGTCCTTCCGAAAGGCCGCGTCCACGTTCTCCGAGCGCACTGTTGATCGTATCCGGAAGCTTCTCTACAAATTCCCATGCACAGGCAATCTTCAAAGCCTCGATAATCTCTTCATCCGTAGCATCTTCTTTGACCATCCGCATATTCTCAGCAATCGTACCGGAAAGGATCGTATTTCCCTGAGGTACGTAGCGAAGAAATGTCTCGTTTC
>ENA-OQBJ01000182-OQBJ01000182.1-human-gut-metagenome-genome-assembly--contig:-NODE-182-length-33567-cov-8.193182_pt1 | contig 33567 bp, 39 predicted proteins | sample MGYA00242743_ERZ504545 | MGnify/ENA primary metagenome ERZ504545 (study PRJEB26092, sample SAMD00036252) | human gut metagenome | host: Homo sapiens | study: EMG produced TPA metagenomics assembly of... | reverse complement strand
GTTCGCAGACACGGCCCGTGCCCCTTTCGTCGTTGATTTGTTGTTTAGCCGCTAGAAATCATATGACGGGGCGCGGGCCGTGTTCCGCTATGCGGTTGTCAATTTGCGAAAGAAATTATGCGTCACCTAGGGCAATACGGCTCCGCATCGAGAGCAAAACCAGTTCGGCGTTCCGAACGGCGTGTAAAAGAGCGGATTAACTTGAAAGCTATTATCGCTACGAGGGATAAAATCCATATGTGGGGAGTAGTTCTGCGATAACTTTCGGTGCCGTTTTTTGCGGCTTTCAATAAACTCGTTGATATCGAATTTAACGCCAAAATGTAAGATTGCGATTATTGCAAGAGCGAGTATTACAACGAGAAAGAACGCCACTCCACATTTCTCTATCAGTATTTTTGAAATCAGAGTCGCTCATTTCTTACTCCTTTTGTTACGCAGATTGCGTTGAAAATGTTGGTGCTAGGGTGGCACCCTAGCACAGTTTAACGAAAGAACGGCCTTCGTCCTGGAATCTGAAATCACCACAACAACGGGTTCAAGGAAAGGATGAAGGCCGCTACGGAAACCTTACCAGACCTGACGCCGGACATGCTTGCCATGCCCCGGTTCGAAGACGGCGCCATCGCCATGCAGGAGTTGCTGCGCAGCTCGCCGATTAGTCGAGAACGCCGTGATGGACGCCGAGGCCGACCGAGTGTGCGACGCCGGAGCGAACAGCCGCGAGGCTACTGCGAGCGCAGCCTCTTCCCGGAGGACGTGATCGAGCGATGCCAGCGCGTCGCTGTGCCTCGTGGCCGCCATGGTCGAGATGTACGCTGCGGGCGCTAGCACCCGCAAGGCGCAGAGGGTGGCCGAGAAGATGGGCGTATCGAGGCTCTCCATGGACCAGGTGAGCGCAATCGCCTCGAGCCTGAACGTCGACATTGAGGAACGATCCGACGATATGGCTACACTTCTTTTGAGTAACTACTCTATGTGCTGTTTAAAGAGGGCTTTGAAAGAAATTTGGCCTTATCGTTCGCGGCACTTCGCTTGTGCTTGGCTTTTAAAATGGAATATCGTCTTCGATGTCCTCTAGATGGGAAATCAGATTCGCTATGATGGCCTCTCTTTTTCTGGGACTCGCATTATCGAGTAGGCTTACAAAGTCAGAGATGGTGTTGATTGATATAGGCCCTGGTTTTGTTTCGACTGCTCCATTGATTAGAATGTCAGTTAGATATTTGACATTTGCAAGTGAACTGTCTAATAAATGTGATTCAAGCAAATTATGCAGTCGCGTGCGAATGGTGTCTGCATCCAGCTCAAAAGTTGATAAATGACTTTTGTAGACAGTATGTCGGCTTATTTCATTAATAAAATTGCGAAAGGCCTGCTTTTCCTTTGTTGTGAAAAACGGTGATTTGCGTTTCTCTTCGCGCTCATCTGGGAGATCAAAAGCGTCAAGATACCTTGTGTATTCGCTATCAATAAGATCGTCTTTATGTCTTAGAAAAATCGGCTTTATGTAGTCACTGACGTCGTCATCCTTTAATATCCATTCGACTTGCTGGTTTTCTAAGGCGACTGAAAGGATACGGAGCTCTTGTTGATCTGTGGTCACGTGGGGGCTGGAACTTAGTTTTGAAATAATCGAATGCGTCTCAGCGAAGGAAAGCGAATTTGCTAGCGCTTCTATTAGATTATTTACGTCAGCGTTAGCGGCGTTCTTCGTATCGACATCGCTGGTGTCCGTTGTGATCTCGAATTTCTCTTCATCTTTAGGGCGATTATTAAGTTTGATTACATTTTTCAAGTCGTCTTCGACCGTGATGTTGTTCCGATCCTTGAAATACTCAGCCATTCTTTTGTCGTCGGTGCAAATTATCACACGTGTTTCATTTGAACACTGCTCGATAAAATGGTCGATTGATGCGACAATGCAGGCATCTTTAAAACCCTTATCGCTCCTTTCTTCGAATGGCGGCTCGTGATTAATTGCCCACTTGTATATACGCGAGAATGCGTATTCGACCGGCGCTTGAGGCAAGACTTTAAACTGGATTGATCTATCGCTGCGGATCTCCTCTTCGACTTGTTCGAAAGTCAGGCTTTCGGCCTCATTCATTGAAAAGCTCGTCAGCTTGAGTATCCCGCTTCTATTAATTTGCGCCTGTTCCCTCAGAAAAGACAGGCGTTTCTGTGCCACTATTTCATCGATAACGACTTCGGGAATATATAGTTCGTTACTTGCGGCAATTGCCTGCAATTGCTTCCGGTTGCCTAGAAGCTCGGAATATGAGTTTTCGTTCCTAGCTAGATTTGTGTCGACGATTACTATCACGATTGCCTCTCCTTTGTTGGCTACTTTCTTAAACAATACTATCCATTGCCACGCATCAAAGATTGTCTTTAATTGTTGCAACGCTGACGGTGCCACACGCTTGCAGTCTCTGATTTGTTATCACCTTGAGTGCTATGGTAATTCGTTCAAAGCGGTCGGGGTTGTAGCGATTTGTTACACGGTTTTGCATGGATTCTACTGTGTAGGCATTGGAGTTTGTTCTTGCTGTCAGTCAGCGTTGACGAGTTTTCTCTGGTTGATTGTTGCCGCGTCGTCGACCAAATATTTACGCGAGGCAATGGTCTAACCCGTGATGAAAAGAAGGTTAATGACAACTTCCTCCACTTCATGAGGAACGGTTAGGACAAGGGGCTGAGACGCGTGATGTTTTCTCTAGATAGGATCTTCAGGGATAGGTTCACGCTAAACGGTCTTTTGCCATGTTCTGTGTCGATTCCCCACATGATAGGTGACCTTGCCAACGGTGCGGTCCGACTTCCATAATTTGTTGGCGCCACGCAGCAAGACGAAGCGATTACCATCTGTTTCGAAGGTCGCCATGCTCGCTCAAGGCAGTGGCGGAAGGATTGCGATACTTGTTCGTAATCTCGGTGCCCTGGCCAATCCCATCACTGACGAGCTGGCTAATGAGGATATATCTTACTTCAACGGACTTTTCTCGGATACAGACCCAGAGTTTACTGAATTCAATGCGTTTGCTTTATCCAGGGTTACCGATGCAGCGTCTGGAGAAAAGGGCGTCAGCCGGTCTGCTGCGGACAAAATAATCGACTCCATTTCTGATGAACTGCTGACTGGCTCTAGGAGATTCGAGTATGGGCGGTCCTATGCCATGCTTCTTGGAGCGCTTCGGAAACACCTTAAAAATGACTGTGTCGCGATGGACCCTTCGGGGCGCTTCGACTATATCGTTAGTATCTTTTCCGAGGGCTCCCTGCGGCGTTTCTCTGATTACCTTGATGCAGACATCTCGATGATGACCGTTCACTCCACTAAGGGGCTCGAGTGGGACACCGTATTCATTCCGGGCGTTACGCGCTTCGATTGGCCTGGAAGGATTTGTTCGCGGTGCGAAAGTGCTGGTATGTGCTCGCGTTCTGCGTATGGATGCCGGATCGTGGATGCGAAGAAAATGCCAGACGGGCTTATTGACGAAATGGGCCTGCTGTACGTCGGTGTCACTCGCGCCCGCAAAGCGGTATATGTCTCCGCTTCTATGCAGCGCAGGACAAATTACGGGAACTATCAGGTTGCCTGCCCCTCTTGCCTAACGTCTCTTCCGGGCATTGAGCCTGTAAGCTGGACGGTCATGGACGGGGTGGGGTAATTTGTGGCAGTACGGAGCGTATCCGCTATTGGCGCGAGGTCCGGTCGCGGCTCTCGCTGTTGTCTCATGGAGTGTGCCCAAGCTGTTCTTTGACTAGAACGGCTTGGGCACTAGCGTTTTGGTGGGATTCGTCGTTTGTTTAATTGGCTACTGTTGAATATTGCGAAGCGGCTCCGCGGCATTTGCCTAGGCGCCGGGGCCGACATGGGCCCCGGCCCATTTTGCTAACGTCCGGCTCCGCAGTGCTGCCACATGTTGGCTTTGCTCATGTCGATCTTGACCGCGTTGCGCACGATCATAGGAGAGGCCGTTGACAAGTTGTCGGTGGTCCAAATTAACCCATGTATACCGGGGCGTTGTTCTGCTGATCTTCGTAGATCCGCTCACTTTAGAGGTGCATCGGTACATGATTCAGCGATAGACTTTAATTGTCAGCATTTGGCTGTTTCCTAGCTGCTTTGGAGGTTGCTTATGGATCTGTCGTCCATGTTTGATGGTCTGGGCTCATCGGTTATAGCGGCTATTGCCGGCGCTCTCGTGACTGCTCTAGTTAGTGTTCCCGTCAGCTACAAGGCTGGACAGAGGTCCGTCAAGCAGTCTCAGAAAGCCGGTAAAGGCTCTAAGCAAATACAGGTTGGTGTCGTAAATGAACGCAACGACAAATAGGCAAATTCAGAAGGCTGGCGATAACGTGAGCCAGATCCAAGCGCATACTGTTATTCAGAATATTGGGATATCTGAAGAGCGGGTTCACGACATTGTAGGCGCGCGTGTGACAGGGCTATTGAGTCTTGCCTAATGGAGTCGAGAAATGCTGTCGAGCAGAGGCTGGGTAGTTTTAAAGATGAGCTGTATGTCATTGTCGGGAATCAATTACAGCTTTTCGAATCGCTTCGCGAGCCATCGTGTGCGGCGACGTTGGGCGCAGCCGCAAATGCTGCTGCAAGGACTAACTCTGTGGATGATCATCAGATGCTGGCTGAGCTATTACTCAAACGCTTTGAGTCGCCATCGGATCGCCATGTTGCCACTGGGGTAAGTAAGGCAATCGAGATTGTCGAGTTTCTTACTGATGAGGAGCTTGCGGGGTTAACTGTGTTCTTTGCCGTAAATGGTTACACCACATCTTCTGGCGTCGTGGGCGAGGGTATCAAGGCTCTGGCTGGGATTTATGAGAAACTTCCTTTGGATCTCTTGCCAACTGGTACAGAATGGATTGGCGATTTAGATATACTTGATGCGATTAGATGCTCACCCATTTCATCGCTTACGTCGTTTCTTGATCTACAGTTTGACATGTTGAATGGGTATACCGTTTGCGGAGTTGAGACGGGTTCTGCTAAAGAGGCTAAGGTACTGGAAAAGCTCGAAGAAGTGGAATTGCCAACGGATTTGCTTGTCGTTCACGAGTTGAATCCTGGGTATAAGCGATTGCCCCTAAGGTATATTGATCGCTTCGACAATCTGTCGTATAGGTGTGATTCTGATGCCTCCAAACCGGTCATCCCTCTAAACAATGTGCAGATTGAAGCAGTGCGAACCATTTGCCAATTGAGTCAAGATGACTCCCGCGCCGCCATCATTAGGGAAAACCTCAAGAATGAAATGTTTAAGCTTCCTGTGCTGGTTAAAGTGCATGACTGGTGGAATTCCATTCCATGGGTTCCGAGGCTCACGCCCGCTGGTGAATGCCTTGCCAGAGCTAACGCCAGAAGGCTGAACTCCGACTTGCCCGAATAGTAGGGTGGGTCGCGGGCCTTTTCATGTCGTTGGTTTAATGATTCGGCAATCTTTAGGGAGCAAGCGATGGGTGATTTAGTAAGCAACGAAGTTAAGGCAAATGCTCAAGCTGGAGCGGTTAACTTTGCCGCAAATGATATGAGTCTTCAGTCGACGCTAAACCTCAATCTCCAGGGGAACGGAAGTCGACTTGCGTTTCCTTTTAACTTTATTCAAGGCGTTCGCAGTGCCGTTCATCCGGTCAAGGCGGTAAAAGACGAAGCCGAGGCTGCTTGCGTCAGGGCAAAGTCAATATCCGATACCGTTGGCGTTTACAGGAAAACTTTTCCGTCCTTTAGCGACGCTCAGATTTTTCTTTTAGCATACGGATACCCTACGAGCACTATACAGGCAGAAAATGTGCTGGACGTTTTGAACCGTGCAGGCGAATTGGTCGATGGATCCGTCGCGAACTGTTTGGATTCATCCTGTATCGACCTGGATATTCGTGGAGCACAGACTGCCTACGATGATGAGTTGAAGACAATCTGGGCAAAGTTGATCTCTCAAGAAGTGTCGACGGGGCATGCACGTTCAAAGAGAACCAAGGCGTTGCTTGAACAGATGGATGTTGAGGATGCGAATCAGTTACTCTCAGTTTTAAGTTGTTGCCTTTGGACTTCTGTTGGCCCAAGTTCGCGTCCTGAGCCCGTGCCCTTGCTTTTCAGAACATCCCTTGACGATTCGTGGACGTATAACGGCGGCATGGTTTTAAGGGAAGCGATTAATACATTGGACTCTTTGGGCGTGCTGACGTCTGGTGAGTGGATTTCTTTCACTGTTGACCCAGGTGACGAATTGGAGTTGCACTCTTTGCATCGCCTCGTTTGTATCAGGAACAATGGTAAGGAGAAATTGCAGCTCGATCTCGGGCGTGCAAAATTTCTAAAACTTGGAATTGAGCTTGCTGAGGTCGTTGGAGCGTCGGTTGATGAGAGGGTTTTGGAAATCATGAAAGAAAGCATTTCCGCCGATGTGATTTGGTAAGTAGTTGGCCTTTATGCAGATAAATACATTACATGTCACACTTTTGTGTGTCTTTAATTCTGATAGAATTAAAGCTTGATTGGTGATGTGTCCGAGGGTATAATACTCGCTCACTATTTCTTATAGAAAGGGTGAGGCATCGATATGAAGGCTATACAGTGCGCTGCGTTTCTAGTTAGCCATGCATGTGAGAATAATAAACTCATCAGTAACCTTCAGCTCCAAAAGATGCTCTTTTTCGCTCAAGTGGACTACATGCAAAAGCATGATTGGAACAAGCTATTCGATGACGAAATCCATGCTTGGCAGTACGGTCCTGTCATTCCGTATGTTTATAATGCCTACTCTCGATATGGCGGTAGCCTATCTTGAGGCCAGAGCTATCTCCAGATGATGCCAAGTTTGATATTGAATCATTTAAACACGACCGTGAACAGCATTCTATCGATATGAGAGTTTCGCTCGAATCCGTCTATGCGGAGTGGGTTGATAAGCCTGCCTGGGCTCTTGTGGCCGAGTCGCATGAAAAGGGCAAGGCTTGGGACTGTGTCTATAACCGTGACGAGAAGGAGGCTTCTGGATACGGCGATGTGATAACGGACGAGATCATTAAGGCGACCTATGGCCGCTGAAGTTATCTACGGCTCTAAAGCTTGGCGCGACCAGAAGGCGGCAACGCAACGGCGGCTTGATGAATGCCTGCGCGCTATGCTGATCATGAGTTCGAAAACGAGGGAGAGATTATCTCTTGCGCTAGAGTTTTGGCTGAGGTTTATTCGGATCAAGAATTTCGTCATCGCTACTCGAGCATTGTTGAGGCTATTGAGAGCTACGAACACCCTACGATTGATGAAGGTGAAGCTCGTGAGCGGATTAACAATTTTAATGCCGAGATTGAGCAGGAGCAAGCTAGGGCGACTTGTCTTGCGTCTAATCTAAGGCAGTTCCTTGTTTACGACCATGATGACGAAAATGCGCTCGAAAATGATGCCGATATCCTTGCGCTTCAACAAGATAGAAGGCTTGAAAAGCTATACGATCATGTTGCACTTGAGGCAAAACGCGCAGGCAGCGGTAACGGCAGAATGAGGATGGTCGTTGGCGAGATTGGGCGAGCCAATAAGAGCCTTAAACAGTCCAAGAAGGAACTCGCTAAAACAAAAGATGCGCTTAAATCGGCTGAACGGGCTGCAATTAAAGCCGAGAATAAAGCCAAAAGAATGCAGACCGAGCTAATCGGCATCCTTGGAGTCTTTTCGGCCATTACACTTGCGTTCAATGCAGGCGTATCGTTTACCACATCTTCGATTGGCGCGACAACTTCCAATACGAATATATTTCAGATAGCTTTCATTGTCTCGGTCGTGGGATTCTTCCTGTTCAATACGCTATATGCGGCATTCTCGTTCGTTTATCGCCTCGCTCACGGACCTTCTGGGGACGGTGAGCAGTTTTGTCGGACTAGGGTCATTGTTTTCTGCGAAATAGTTTCAATTGTTTTTATCGCGCTGTTTGGAGTGCTCTCTTATTTTATTGCCTGCCCTCCGCCCGCAACTAAGTAGTAGGCCGATCGAACAGTTTATAGCGTGCTATCCCACGTGAGCGTGCTTGAGTATTTGCCCGTTTGGGCACCGGCGATTATCGTGAAACAGCAACGCTGTTATTGGACTTGGGCACCGGGGTCGATTTGGGCTCCGGTGCCTTTTACTGTTGGCGGCTCACCCGCGACGCTGCCGTATGTTGCTTGGTGATGCATAACGGAGCGAGAAGTCGCCATCCTGGGTCTATCCGGTAATTCCGGAAAGGATGGGGGCGATGAGTACGCCCAACTTCGTTACGTTCTCAATAAACGTAGCCCCTTCGTTGATGCCCTTTAGTGTGTTCCATAGCGACTTTAGTATTGACGGTTTAGGTTGCGGAGTCTCAAGAACGTCTTTCATCGCGGCGATTGCATCAGCAGCAATTGCCCTGTTCTCATTGGAAAGCTCGTGGAGGGAGCTTTCGAGTTTTTCGATTATGTTGTTGAACGCGTTGGCGTCTATGCCGTTTGATTGATTGATGGTCGTACTTGATCCTTTTGTTGTCTGGGAAGCAATGGCGGCTCCAGAGTTGCCGAAATTGTTTACTTGTGTCACAGATTCGTCCAATCCTAGCTCGATGCCCTTTAGTGTGATGGCTGATTGACTCCGTTTACGAGGCGTCTCGCTACGTCATTCAGGAAGCCTTCGGCCATATCGTCAAATTTCTTTGAGCCGTGTGCGTAGCTAGGAGGAGGTGAAACGACCGGCATAGGTTTCTGTCGACTATGGCTTTGAGTATGAGATACGTTACGGCACTTTCGCCCTCGCAGCTAGGCGGGAAGTCAAATATGGTATAAGGAGCCGAATTTACTTCATCGATTTCGGCGTTTTCGTCGAACCCGCTAGGCAAATGGTTTGTCACACAATCCTCAATGAACGCTCGTGTTACAGGCTGCCCATCAATAAAGTTGAGGTAACGAGTAAGGGCTGTGTTGAGGCCGTTGTAGTCAGACCTCAAAAGATTGCTGGCTTCAGCACTATGTTTGAAGAGTAGTTTACGCAGCTCAATCTTCTCAGAATCCATTAAATTGTCCTATTCCGCAGTAGGGGCATGTGTATGAAGACATCGCAAGCGCAGGGGACACCTTTGATATGCGCTTGCAGTCCTTGCAGGTTACCTTCTGTAGGGCTTCGACCGCTTGCCGGATGGGGATCTCGGGCTCCTTTTCGTGATTTGTTTTCAAGCTTAAAGAGACGAGGTCATTGCCCATTTCGCCAAGTTCCTTCTTAAGCAATTCTTCAAGCTCCGTCACGACCACATTCGCTGTTTTTGACAAGGCCAGGTCGATGACGTCCGGTGTGAAGAAGCTATCCGAGATAAGGCCACACAGAGGGCAGTGGATATCTAGGACGGAATCACTCTCATACTCATCAACGGCGACTTTGAATAGCTCTCCGCAGTTCGGACATTGGAAAAGAACGCAGCCGTCTTCATCGGAAGGTATCGAGATGTTGAAACGAAGGTTGTCCATATTGCCTCCTTTCAGGAATCTAATCGATAATATCTTGGCTTCGGGGTAAATAACGTAACGCCTCAAGGCATCCGTTGAGCTCAGAATCGTCGTTAATTCGCCCAACGAATCCAAGGGCCTCGAGCAGCTTTCGGACCCTTGTTATATCCGCGCATGGGGTGACTCGCGTATTGATTGTAATGGGAAGCCGCTGTTACCGTAGTGGATTGATGTTTCGGTTTCGTCCATAGAATCGCACAGTTTAAACAGCCTGGAGCGATCTATTGTCTGATATGCGTCTTCGTTGAGCTCTTTCATCATGAGGCGATTAAGTATGAACAAGGCACCCATTGATTGAATTACATTAATTTGATTTGCCTTTTCGTAGTTTACAAGGCCACGGCTGGAGTCTATCGACGTCTTGAGTGCTTGACCTTGTTGTAGTCGGTCCACCAGGTCGGATTTTTCGAGTTTTCGGTGTTTAGATAAATCTGCTGCCCTCTCTTATTCTGCTTTGTTGTCAGCTTCCATCCACCAAAGGGTCTAAATTGATACCCATTTTTGAATTCTAGAACATAATCTTTTAGGTCAGGAAAGGCTTCGTTTAGGTAATAGCCCCATTTGCTTACCTGACTCTTCGTAAGGTCTGCCTCGGGAAAATGATACATTCCGATGGCCTTTGCCAGCGAATCGATCTCTCCGCAAACTGCCAATAGAAGCGTTAGGTACTCAATGGAAAATGCCGCTGAGTTCTTTTGGGAAAAAGCGCAATAGCTCTCCGTCTTCGAAAGCCTACTTTCAAGCGAAAGATAGTAAGTCCAATACGTTTGGAGAAAGGCGCTGAATGAGCTGAAAGTATGCTGGTCTTCCATGAGTAATGCCCTTTCATTTGGATTCACTAAATGATTGGATTCGATGACGAAAGGCTGGCAACTATGATGATGCTGTAGGGCGCTTTCGGCAGGTCAGTTGCATCTCGATTGATTAAATATCTGACTACCTCATTATCGCTACTAGAAGTTGAATTCATTTCTGAAGGCTGCCACAACATGTTGCGTTTTGGCAGGTCGGTGTATTCGTTATTTTTTTAAAAGCGCTATATAGTGCGCATAAACGTATTTTGATAGCCCTCTGTGGAGTCATTGACGTGGCGTTCTAGTTGAAAGACGGCTTTGACGTTGTCCGAATTATCCGCCTAACCTTCTCATAGATTTCAAAAGTTGACTCTTGACCAAAATGTTGTGTCACCCATCTTTGTCTTCTTGCTTTAGATCAGATCATTTCACTTGCTATTGGGGTCAGGATGAGTTTTAGGGAATTAGAATTAGGTTGGACAATGGATTTTTTATGCTACAGCTTTAGGGGAACGGGGACGGTTCCGGTTGGGATAATGCTCTAGTGGTGTCCGGTAGCGGATATAATTAATTCAATTTCGGCTCCGTGCTTAAGGACCCATAATGAAAACTCTCAATGGCCTCATGAAGCATCTTAGGGATAAAGGGATAGAGACACACGGCTCTGTCCATAAAAGAAAGATGAAGAATTACGGCTATTACCATGGTTACAAAGGCCACCGTTTTGTGGGCAATTCCTCTAACTGCTTGGATTTAACAAGCTTTGATGAGGTAATTGCTTTAAATGAGTTTGATATGGCGGTCAAAGCGCTCTTGTATCCAAGCGTAATGTTTATTGAAACTGCGCTAAAGAACTATACGCTAGAAGCCGTGCTTGAAGATTCTCACTCGTTCGTGCTGGAGGATATTTTCTCTCGAACGCTCGTGGCGTACCGTGATTACCCTAGAAAAAGTAAAGACTATAGCGCTGCTATGAAAAAGCGCCTGGGTCTGCGCGCGGAAATCAATAGATTGATTCAGTACAATTATTCCAAGAACCCTGTTGTTAGACATTTTTATGACAGCGATAAACCCTTGCCTATTTGGGCGCTATTCGAGGTCATGACTCTAGGAAACTTCGGTGTTTTCTATTCGTGCTTAAAGGGCTCGGTTAGGCAGAGCATATCCGATGACCTAAAGCTTCCGAACAATTACGACGGTCCTGGGCTTCTCGAACGTACTATCTTTGTGCTCAAGGATCTCCGTAATGCGATTGCTCATAACAGTGCCGTTTATGACGTTAGGTTTAAGAGGGCAAAAGTGGGAAATCAGCTTGGCCAGATGCTGTCATCCGAGGTTGGCGTTCCTTCGATAGACTTTTCAACTATTACTGATTATGTCGTCCTAATTGTCTATCTGCTCAGAAAGATGATGGTTTCCAAAACTGAGTGCTATCAGTTAATTCGGAACTACTCTAGCGTGCTGGAAGACTTGCACGGCTCTCTGTCTTCCTCAGATTTTCATAAAATAGTAAAGACTGGGGCCAGGAGCAAGATGGGTGCACTTCGTAGCTATATTGCTGCTTCTTAAGAGGCAGCGGCTAAAGATGGAGATGGCATTCTTTGGAGCTGGGCCCGTAGACAAACTTAGGATATCGACTAAAATAAAGTTAATTGCGGTGGAAGCCTTCGGGCGACACCTGAAGAGGGTTGATGCGTCGGCCCTCTTTTTTTGGCGATTTCGCCTGTTCGTGCAAGGATTACGCGCCGTTTCGGTAGAGTGTTCCTAGTGATGCAGTCGTCGCGGACTCTACGTGAGGCGATGACAAAGAAGGGTCGTTGTTCGGTTTTCCGACAACGGCCCTTTGATGTTTCCGCTACAACTGGATGTTGTCGCGTTTTCGCTTCTGGGCAGTGGGTTTTTACCGCGTATTTCGGAAGTGCGGGGAAAAATCGAAACCCGCCGAGTACACCCCGATTTTTGTCAACAAAACCGCAGGTCGCAAGAGTCCAAAACCGAGGTCTGGTCGGCATACCTCGGGTTTTCACCGCACTTCCGAATTGAGGACACGCCTGGTTGAGATGTTTATCGATTGTGGTTGCGGAATCTAGCCCAAGTCTTGTTATTTATATTTAAAGAGATACACTTAACTTATAAGTTAAGTGTATCTAGAAATGGGAGGTGGCCTTTGGTTGAAGGATATGATCTTGTCGAATACAAGGACCCCTAGGGTCGTCCGTTTTGGGAGCTGACGACTTCCCCTGATAACTCTCAATTTCAGAAGATGATGTCAGATCCCAAACGGAAATTTGCCGCCCGTAAAATGATCGACCAGATTTCAAAAATCTATGATTATGGGTTAAAAGTTGCGAGTGGTACCTCAAAGCTGCGATGCATTGATTCTAAGATCGGCCTCTATGAACTGAAAGGGTTTGATGGGGCAAATCGCGAGATGATTTATGCCGTATGCCAGGGCGTAGACAAAATCGTTCTTCTATTTTGGTTTAAGGGGCATCAAGGGTCGGGAAATATCAGTAAAGAAATTGAGCGGGCCAAGCGGTTAGCCGTAATTGCGTGTCAGCTTCTGGAGCTTTGAAGCTGACATATATGCCTGGCTTTTGAAACGGAGAATACAATGAATAAAGTAGATCTATCTGATTTTTACGCTGAAACAGAAAGTAGCCAAACGCGCGCTTATGAGCATGCTCTGGATATTGAATTTATTGTTCATCGCGAGATGAAGCATTTGGGTTTAAGCAAAAGTGATTTGGCAAAGCGTATGGGCGTGAGCCTTCAGTCACTTTCGAAGCTGTTGAATTCTCAGCCCAATATGACGCTGAAAACGATTGCAAAGTTCGAACTTGCTTTGGGCATTAAGATCGTGCCGCAGGTTATCGTCAGCTATTCCAAAGAGCTGCCGTTTCTTTCACCCAATGATTCCCTGCGAGAGCAATGGTCGTCCTTCAGTAGCGAGCGTCCGTCCGGGCGAGCAGAATTTGAGATGATTACCGGAGGTTTGGCGGCATGAGTAAGGATTTTATTGCTCCAATTCAAGTCGTTCATTTATTTGTTGTCGATTCCGATTTCCACATCGAGGACTCGCCCGCGGATAATATGGATTTAAAAGTTGACGTTAGCTATCAGGCTGTTCACCTGTGGAAAAACGATAATGGCGCGCATGCAAGTTTGAAGATGCTCGTATTTGGCAGTCTCCTTGACAGAGATGGCGGTGCACAGGAGAAGATGCACGCTGGCGTTACTGTATCCATCTCGGTTTCAGCGCAAATGCCTATGAACTCTCCCGATGACGAGGCGCGTCACTACCTTCTTTCAAATGCTATTTCGATGGCATATGCCCATGCAAAGAGCTATTTGATGGTTGTTACTGGACTTTCACCTATGGGAGCGCTTACATTGCCTGCCATTCTCCCTGCAGAGCTGTCAGCAGATTGTGATGTAGCTTTTCAGAGCGAATAGCAGCCTCTCAATGAGCCTGAGTCGGACGAGTTGCCACTCCCACATCCCCTAAAATAGTTCTTAAACACCTTAAAGGCGTTCCAACTCGCGTTGACAGCGTAAAATACGCATGTTTGACTATGACTAAAGTGGATTTTAGGGGAGGAGTACGCCATGGAGGTGCTGGTTGTTGGCAACACCGCATATGTTGACGATGACTTTTGCGCCAAGGCGTTCCCCGGGGACCATGTCCAGGTCGTCGCTGCCGCGGAAGCGCGCCGCGATGGGTCGTCGCCCCATGCCTCGTGGAAAGAGCTGCTCCGGCACTTGGAGCAGGCCTACGAGTTCGACCGCGTGGTCTACCTGTCTAATTACCTTACCCCGCATACCGATACCGTGGGCGATATCGAGCTGCTGCGCTCGGTCTTTCGTACGTGCGCGGGTCGCCGGATCCAGCTGTTGTATATAGCAGGTCCCGCGGGTGCCGAGGGTGCCGCCGATGCCGCGGGGCGAACGGGCAAGGGCATTATCGCGCACGCAGCCAACGACCTGTGCCGCTACTACGCTGCTCGCGAAGGCGTTCAGACTAAGATCCTGCGCGTGCCGTTCCTGTATACCGCGTCTGCCGCGCTGGAGGACCCGTTTTTGGTGCCGATGCTCGACGAATGCTCAACCGGATCGGCCGCTCTGCAGGGCGCGCAGGATGCGGCGTTTCCTCTGCTGTGTGCCGAGGAGCTTGCGGTGCTGGTACGCCGTATCTTCGACAGCTGGAATGGTAACTTTGAGACGCTCGACGTAGCCGATACCTTCCATCACACGGTGGGTGAGGTGGGCGACGCCTCAAGGCGCTGTTCCCAGGCTCTCAGTTGCCTATGGCGATTCTGCCGGCTACGCCCTGCCCGCCAGCGACGTCGCTCGCGTGCGCTATGGCTGGTTTCAGCGTTACGACTTGCTGCGCGACCTCTCGACCATTCAGGCTCGCTGGGATGCTGGTCGCGCAAAGAAGGTCAACCCCTTGCGCGCGGCCATCGACCGCATTCAAATGCGCACGCTGCCTGTCAAATGCCTGGAGACGGCAGCCGCCTGGGTGCTCTTTGAAGTGCTGGAGCGCTTGTTCTCCCAATCGACCCAGCTCAACGTGCTCGATTATCGCCTGCTCTACGTGGTGCTCATCGGCACGCTGTATGGCTTGGACTTTGGCCTGGTTGCGGCGCTGCTGGCGTCGGTGGGTTTGGCTGCGAGTTACTTTACTTTGTACGGCTATACCTTCCAGGGCCTGTTCTACGAGCCGTCCAACTGGCTGCCGTTTATCGCGTACTTTGTTGTGGGTGCCGTGTGCGGCTATGTGCAGCTGCGCAACAGCGAAGCCATTAGGGCGGAGCGCGATCAAAACGAGCTCGTGCGCAACCGCAATACGTTCCTTACGCAGCTCTACCATGACGCGATCGAGGACAAGCGCGCGTACAGGCGCCAGATCGTGGGTCGCCACGACAGCTTTGGCAAGATCTTTGCCGTAACGCAGGAGCTTGACGTCTTCAACCCACGCGACATCTATCGCAAGTGCTGCGAGCTTCTGGGCGAGATCCTCGAGAACGATTCGGTGGCGATCTACCATGTTTCGGGCGGAGCATTTGCACGGCTGGTGGCAGCAAGTCCCGCGATTGCCGAAGATGCCGCACGCTCGCTCACGCTTGAGCAGCTTGCACCTCTTTTGGGCGACGGGGGTCGTTCGAATCTGTGGGTGAACCGCGAGCTGACGCCGGGGCTTCCCATGTTTGGATACACGATCGAGCGCGATGGGGCACCCGCCGTGTTGATCTTTGTGCGTAGTGCGGCCGAAAACCAAATGACGCTCTATTACCAAAACCTGTTCCGCATCTTGTGCGGCCTGGTCGAAAGCGCGCTGGGCCGTGCCTTTGACTATGAGGCGGTGGCACAGGATAAACGCTGCGTTGACGGCACTTGCGTGCTCAAACAGGCTGCCTTTGGCCAAGAGCTCGCGGCCGAGCAGGCGCTGGCAGATGGCAAGATGGGCAGCTTTTTGCTCCTGCGCGTGGTACCGGGCATGGACTGTCGCGAGCGCGGTGGGCGGCAATTGGGTCGGCAATCCGCGAGAGCGATGCGGCGGGCTTGGTCGACGGCGACGTGCTTTACCTGCTTATGCGCCAGGCAAAGGCGTGCGATCTGCCCATTATCCGCGAGCGCCTGAGTGCAAAGCAGCTTGCGGTGGAGCCCGTCGACGGCGAGGACATCGTGGCGCTGCTGCGGCATATTGCTGACACCGGTGACGGTGAGGGGGGGGTGCCGCTTGATCTCGCTTGTCGTTGCCGCCGTCTTGTTGCTGATTCATGCGCTGGTTTGCCTGGTGCTGTGGACGCTTATGAAGTTGGGCCTGCTGCCGGTGCGCGGGCATATGCTGGCTGTGATAGTGCTGGTGCCGCTGTGGGGCCCGTTGCTGGTGGTTCTGCTATCGGTCCGCGGAACGGCGTTTGGCGAGGGGCTGAAAGAGTCTGCGCTGGAGTCGCTGCGCTTCAACGACGACCTGCATCGTAGTATGTCGGTACCGAGTGGTGAGGACGATGCAGGCGTAGTGCCGCTCGAGGAGGCGCTCATCATCAACGACCCGGCAGAACGGCGCCGCCTAATGCTCTCCATGCTCACCGAGGAGCCCGACGCTTACCTGGCGCAGCTGCAGGCGGCTAAGCTTAACGACGACGTTGAGGTGGCTCACTATGCCGCGACGGCGGTGGTGCAGATCTCCAGGGAGTCCGACCTTAAACTGCAGCAGCTGGAGCGTGCCTTTAAGACGGACCGAGTGCGCAAAACCTCAACGAATACTGCGATTTTCTTGGTGAATACTTGGGCTCGGGCCTGGCCGAGGGGCGCGTGGCTCAGATTCAGCGCCAACAGTACGCGCGTTTGCTTGCGCGTCGCTGCGAGCGCGAGGACACCCTTGAGCTTCGCATTCGATACGCGACGGCGCTGGCCGATGTCGGACAGATCGACGAGGCGCAGGCCGTGACCGACCAGCTGGTGCTCGATGTGCCCGAGGAGCAGGAGGTTTGGATGCTTTGTCTGCGCCTTGCGGTGATGCGCCGCGACGGTGACGAGGTCCACCGCGTGATCGATGCGATTGACAAACAGCATGTATACTTGAGCGCCGCCAACCGCGAGGAACTGGCGTTTTGGCGCAACGGAGAGGAGGCCCGATGAGCGTGGTACAGCATATCCGCGACCGTGCGGGCCATTTTCGCTGGATGGGGCTGCTTGTGGTGTGGGCGGTCTTTATTGCCATGGCGGCCGTGCTGCTGGTGGAGCGCGCCGGCGTGCAGTACAGTGCGGGCCAGCATAAGCTGGGGATGCTTGCCGCCAACGATGCGGTTCCGGCCTCCTCGCAATATTTGGCCAAAAGCCACGTGCCTGGTCATTACCGATTCCGATCAAGCTGGCGTCGAGGACGTAAAGGAGCAGTTCGACCAGATTCTGCTCGACATGAAGATCGCGCACCGCGACGTGGACCTTGCGCTGGACGGCGCGGATGCCATTCCCTCGCTGACCTCCTAGATCGCGTGATTTTGCTCATGCCGTCGCTCGATGGGCTCTGTACGCACCTGAGCGACATTATGAGTTGGGTGAGTGCCGGCGGTTCGCTTATGCTCGCCATGCCTCCGGATGACTCGGGCTATCTGCAAGTGATTGCTCCCAAGCTTGGCATTGAATCTGCCGGATATGACTATGTAAAAGCCGAAAGCATTGTGCCGAGCGAGGACTTTATGCTGGGCGGGGGAGAGCGCTACGAGCTCTCGGACCCCTTTGATTCGTCGCTTTCGGTTTCGCTGCGCGAGACGGCTCGTGTGTGGGCTAAGACCGGCGATGCGGGCGCCCCGCTCATTTGGTCGAATGACTGCGGTAGCGGTCGCACCGTGGTGTGCAATATCGGTATCTATGACAAGGTCATGCGCGGTTTTTACGCCGCGGCGATCAGCCTTCTGGCAATGCCACGGCCTATCCGGTCATCAACAGCGCCGTCTTCTATCTGGACGACTTTCCCAGCCCCGTGCCCTCGGGCGACGGCGCCTACATCAAGCGCGACTACGGCTTTCTATCGCCGACTTTTATGCCAAGGTCTGGTGGCCCGATCTGCAAAAGCTCGCGCAAAAATATGGCGTTCGCTTTACCGGCGTGATGATCGAAAACTACGAGGACGCGGTCAACCAGACCGAGCCCGCGCGCCAGGCCGATACCACGCAGTTCCGCTACTTTGGCGGCATGCTGCTGCAGATGGGCGGAGAGCTGGGTTTCCACGGCTACAACCATCAGCCGCTGGCGCTCTGGGATACCGACTATGGCACACTGTACGACTACAAGACGTGGAAGAACAAGGAGACGCTCGTCGCATCGCTCAACGAGCTTATAGCCTTCCAGGACGAGGTACTGCCCAACGCGCACGGCTCGGTCTATGTGCCACCGTCGAATATCCTTTCGGCCCGTGCGCGCAAGCTTATTGGCACCGACGTTCCGCGCATTAAGACCATCGCCAGTACGTATTTTGAGGATGGCACCGACTTGCCCTATGTGCAGGAGTTTGGCGTGGCGAGCGATGGCATTGTGGAGCAGCCACGTATTGTCTCGGGCGGCATGGTCAACGATTCCTATATGCGTCTGGCAGCCGTGTCCGAGCTCAACATGCACTACGTGAGTACGCACTTTATGCATCCGGACGACCTACTGGATCCCGGTCGCGGAGCCAAGGAGGCTGGGAGGTCTACAAGGGCGGTCTGACCAACTACCTGGAGTGGCTTACCAAGTCTGCGCCCGACCTGCGGCGCCAGACCGGTTCGGAATGCTCGGGCGCCATCCAGCGCTTTTCGTCCGTGACGGTGAGCGTGGATACAGACGCGAATGCCTGGACGCTCAGCCTGGGCAATTTCCACGACGAGGCTTGGCTCATGTTCCGCGCCAACAACGGCGAGCCGGGTGCAGTCACGGGTGGCGAGATTACGCATCTGACGGGCGATCTGTACCTGGTTAAAGCCACGGACAAGACGGTGACCATTGCACGCAAGGAGGGTGGCGACAAATGAGAATCTGTTTGGTACTCGAGGTTGCTACCCCTATGTGCACGGCGGCGTATCTACCTGGATGCATGGCTACATACAGGCCATGCCCGAGCACGAGTTTGTGCTGTGGGTGATTGGCGCGCATGCTGCCGACCGCGGCAAGTTTGTCTACGAGCTGCCCGGCAACGTGGTCGAGGTGCACGAGGTATTTCTGGATGACGCCCTGCGGCTTTCGGGCGAGCAAGAAGAGGCCGACTTTAACGACCGCGAGCGCGAGGCGCTGCGCCGCCTGGTGTCGCTTTCTAATCCGGACTGGGACGTGCTATTTGATATCTTCCAGCGCCGTCGCGTGCATCCGCTATCGTTTTTGCAGAGCCGCACGTTTATGGATATCTTTCGCGACGTGTGCCTGGCCGAGTACCCATACACGCCCTTTGCCGATGCATTCCACACCATGCGCTCCATGCTGCTGCCCGTGCTCTACCTTCTGGGCAGCGAGGTGCCGGTGGCCGATGTGTACCACGCCATCTCGACCGGCTACGGCGGCCTGCTCGCCTGTCTGGGCTCAAGCGTTCACCAGGCTCCGGTGCTGCTGACCGAGCACGGCATTTATACCCGCGAGCGCGAGGAAGAGATCATTCGTGCCGACTGGGTCGTGCCGTCGTTTAAGGACCGCTGGATCCGCTTTTTCTACCTGCTTTCGGAGGAGATCTACCGTCGCGCCTTCCGCGTGACCAGTTTGTTCCATAACGCCCGTAAGACGCAGATCGACATGGGCTGCGATGCGGACAAGTGCCTGGTCATCCCCAACGGCATCCAGTTCGATCGCTTTAAGGACATTCCCTTAAAGCCCGATGACGGCTGGGTGGATATTGGCGCGGTGGTGCGCCTGGCGCCCATCAAGGACGTCAAGACCATGATCTATGCCTTCTTTGAACTGCACGAGCGCCTGCCTAAGGTGCGCCTGCACATTATGGGCGGCGTGGACGACGAGGAGTACGGTGCCGAGTGTCACGCGCTGGTCGATACCCTGGGCGTGCGCGATCTGATCTTTACCGGGCGCGTCAACGTGGTCGAGTACATGGAAAAGCTCGACTTTACCATTTTGACGAGCATCTCCGAGGGCCAGCCGCTCAGCGTGCTGGAGTCGCTTGCAGCGCGCCGTCCCTGCGTGACGACCGAGGTGGGCTGCTGCCGCGAGCTGCTCGAAGGCGCCCCGGGCGACGACTTTGGCGTGGCGGGTTTTGTGACGCCGCCCATGTATCGCAAGGGCTTGGCCGATTCCATGGAGCGCATGTGCACAAGCCGCGCCCGTCGCATTGAGATGGGGGAGCGTGGCCAGCGTCGCGTTGCCACGTACTTTTTGCACGAGCAGATGCTCGCCAACTATCGCGCGCTGTACGACGTGACGGCGCGTGCGTTTGACCTGCCCAGAGAGGGGGAGTAGCCGGTGGCTGGAATCGGTTTTGAGCTCAAACGCCTATTTAGGCGCAAGGGTCTGTTTGCCACGATGCGCGCCTATGGCTACGCTGGCATTGTGTGCACGGGCCCCATGCTGCTGGGCGTGCTACTCCAGGTGGGTATCTTGGTGCTGTGCGGTCTGTGGGGCGTGGGGCGCGCCAACCAGGATCTGCTGGTGTGCATGGTGACCTATACACTGCTGGCCTCGCTTACGCTCACAAGCTTTTTCTCCATGCCGGTCACGCGCTTTTTGGCCGACATGCTCTTTGCCGAGCGCGAGGATGAGATCCTGCCTTCGTTTTGGGGATCTAATGCCATCATGCTCGTTGCGGGCACGGTGCTCTACGGCGTCTTTTTGCTGTTCTCGGGGGCCACGCTGCTGCAGGGGCTGCTGTGCCTGTGGCTCTTCAACATCATGATCGTCAACTGGAACGGCATGAGCTATCTCACGGCCATCAAAGATTATCGTGGCATTCTGTGCAGCTTTGCGGCCGCCATTGGCGTGGCGTGCCTGTGCGCCCTGGCAGCGCTGACGTTGGGACTGCCGCCGGTCGAGGGCCTGTTGGCGTCAATCGCCTAGGCTACGGCGTCATGCTTGCCTGGGATGTGGTACTGCTGTACCGGTATTTTCCACAGAGTGATCGGAGTCCCTGGCGTTTTTTGCGCTGGCTCGACCAATTTATGCCGCTTGCGCTTACGGGGCTGTTTACCAACTTGGGGCTTTTCGTACACCTGGTTATTATCTGGGCGGGCCCTATTGGCGTGCAGATCAAAGGCCTGTTTTACGGGGCTCCTTACCATGACGTTCCGGCACTCATTGCGTTTTTGACCACACTCGTCACGACCGTCAACTTTGTGGTGTCGGTCGAGGTCAATTTCTATCCGCGCTACCGTGACTACTACAGCCTGTTCAACGACGGCGGCGTGGTGGGCGATATTGTGGTGGCCGAGGAGGAGATGCTCTCCACGCTCAACAGCGAACTGCGCTTTTGCGCGCTCAAGCAGCTGTTTGTGACCGCGGCGGTCATCTCGCTCGAGACTACAGTGCTCTCGGCCCTGCCGCTGGGCTTTAACAATCTTATGCACGGGTATTTTCGCACGTTATGCGTAGGCTACGGCCTGTATGCCGTGGGCAACACGATCCTGCTTATCTTGCTGTACTTTACCGACTACAAGGGAGCCGTTCTGGCCTCGGGCCTGTTTGCCGGTGTGGCAGGGCTGGCGACCGCCGTGTCGTTGCTTTTGCCGCAGCAGTTTTACGGCTTTGGCTTTTTGTTGGGTGCGGTGGTGTTTTTTATCGTGGCGCTGCTGCGGCTCGATACCTATACCGCCAACTTACCGTATCGTATCCTGAGTCAGCAGCCCATTGTGGCGACCGACAAAACGGGTCGTTTTACACAGCTGGGCCGCTTGCTCGACCGTGCCGAGCAGCGCTATGAGGAGTGCCGCCGCAAGGGCGTGCCGCACGGCGCGTTTCAGCGCGCAGTAGTTCGCGTGTACCGTAACCATTGGGGAGGTTCTGATGACCGATAAGTTGATGTCTCGCCGCTGTCTGATCGAGCGGCTGCCGGCGCGCTGCTGCTTTCGGGCTGCTCATCTCAGGACGAATCCTCGACAAATAAGGTAAAAAAGCAGGACAAGATTAAAAAGGCCGAGGCCTCCGACCAGTCCAAGCATCTGCGCGATAAGGACGAGCTGTACGAGGTCTATGATGACTCGGGCATTGTGACCATGTATCTGACGGTCTCTCGCGGCAACAGCTCCGAGAACACGGACCATAGCTGGGCCGAGATCAACACGTACTCGGTGTATGACTATGCCGACATGGGCGTGACGCGCTATCAGGTTATGGGCCTGCTGCAGCCGGGCGACGAAGACGGCCCGGTGGCCGGCGAGGTTGGCTATGGCGAGGACGCGCCCAATGCCACCGTGCAGGTGCGCGGCCAGACATCGAGCTCCTACACGCAAAAGAATTACAAGGTGGAGCTCAAAAAAGGCAAGGGCACCTGGCGCCAGCAGCGCGCGATTGCGCTCAACAAGCACATGGGCGAGGGTATGCGTTTTCGCAACAAGATGGCCTACGACCTTATCCGCGGAATTCCCCAGATGATGGGCCTGCGCACGCAGTTTGTGCATCTGTGGGTGTGCGACCAGACCGAAAAGTCCAACGATACCTTTGAGGACTACGGCCTGTTTACGCAGGTGGAGCAGCTCAACAAGACGGCGCTTAAGGCACATGGCCTGGATAAGAGCGGGCACCTGTACAAGGTGAACAGCTTTGATTTCCATCGCTACGAGGACACCATTAAGCTTGCCGACGATCCCGACTACAACCAGGCAAACTTCGAGGGCATGCTCGAGATTAAGGGCGATTCGGACCACACCAAGCTCATCGAGATGCTCGATGCGCTCAACGACGAATCGCAAAAGATCGATAACGTGCTCGACACCTACTTTGATACCGAGAATCTGGTCTATTGGCTGGCGTTTCAGATCCTGACGGGCAACTGCGATACTCAGAACCGTAACTGTTATCTGTACAGCCCGCTCAACTCAAATACCTGGTACTTTTTAGATTGGGATAACGACGGAATGCTGCGTAAGCTGGAGCTTTCTCTTGCCGGGTTCTCGGACTATGCGAGCTGGGAGCGCGGCGTAAGCAACTACTGGGGCAACGTGCTATTCAATCGTGCGCTGCGCAGCAAATCGTTCCGCAGTGAGCTCGACCGCGCCGTAAAGGACCTGCGCTCGTATATGACCGAGGCGCGCCTGGCCAAGATGATTAGACATTATCGCGAGGTTACCGAATCGTTGGTCTTTGCTTCGCCCGATATCGACAATCTGCCTGTCACCAAGGACCAATACGAGCAAATCGCCGCGGCGATTCCCTCCGAGATCGAGGAGAACTACAAGAGCTTTCGCGAGAGCTATAAAAAGCCCATGCCGTTCTACATTGGCGTGCCGCAGATCGATAACGGTAAGCTGCGCATTAACTGGGATGCGTCCTACGATTTTAAGGCGCGCGACATTCGCTATACCGTGGAGCTGGCGCGTGACTATGCCATCAAGGACGTGTTTTTTAAGGCCGAGGACGTGCTGCTGCCTGAGGTGACCTGCGATGCGCCCGATACCGGCCAGTATTTTGTGCGCGTGCGTGCCACCAACTCAGACGGCTATACGCAAGATGCGTTTGACTACTATGTGACCGACGACGGCAAACACTACGGCATGAAGTGTTTTTACGTGCAGGACGGTGGTAAGGTCGTGGAGGACACGTATGAGGAGGGCTAGCGCGCTGCTTGAGCGCCTTGCGGCTCCGCCTGTGCGTGCCACGCAGGAGCGTTACCGCCACGAGCTCAAATATCTCATTAACGAGGGTGAGCACGCCGCGCTGGCCTGCCGCATGGCGCCGGTTTTCAAGCTAGACAAGCATGCGCAGGCGGGCGGCTATACCATTCGCAGCCTGTACTTTGACGACTACTACAACTCGGCCTACGAAGAAAAAGACGCCGGCATCCTCATGCGCAAAAAGTATCGCGTGCGCATCTACAACGGCAGCGACAAGGTGATTAAGCTCGAGCGCAAAAAGAAGTACGGCAGCTGGATCTACAAGGAGGACGCGCCGCTCACGCGAGGCGAGTTTGAGCAGATTCTGGCCGGTGACTATGACTTTTTTCTGAGGAGCCCCTATCCGCTCTGTCGCGAGTTCTACATCGAGTGCATCTGCAACATGATGCGCCCGCGGACCATCGTGGATTATGAGCGCGAGCCGTGGGTGATGGACGAGGGCACCGTGCGCATTACCTTTGATAGTAACGTGCGTGCGGCGGTGGGGAGTTTTGACATCTTTGATGCGACGCTGCCCGCGCTGCCGGTCTTGGAGCCCGGAAAGCTGGTGATGGAGGTCAAGTTTACCGAGTTTTGCCCGCAGCTGGTGCGCGATATGGTGCCGCCGGGTGCGGCCGAACTCACGGCGGTCTCTAAGTACTGCCTGTGTTATGACAAGACTGCTACCTGCACGGATTTACCTACTGGGAATCGGATTATGAGAACCGAGGGGATATTTAGACCATGAGCACAAGGGACTTTTTTAAGAACTCCGTCTTGGAGGCGTTCGGTCAGGTCGACCCTGCCAAGATCGGCCTGTCGCTGCTCGTGGCGCTCGCCATGGGCATCCTGATCTACTACGTGTACAAGCGCTTTTTTACCGGCGTGGTGTATTCGCGTAGCTTTGCCGTGACGCTCGTGGGCATGTGCGTGCTTACCTGCATGGTCACGCTCGCGATCTCGACGAACGTGGTCATCTCGCTCGGTATGGTCGGCGCTCTGTCCATCGTTCGCTACCGTACGGCGGTCAAGGACCCGCTCGACCTGCTGTATCTGTTTTGGTCCATTACCACGGGCATTACGGCGGGAGCCGGTATGTATGCGCTCGTGGGGCTCACGGCGGTGGTGATCGTGGTGATGATTGCCGGCTTTGCGAGCCACCAGGACAAGGCGCGCGTGTACATGATGGTCATCCACTACACGGGTCAGACCACCGGCGACGATATCGTGCGTGCATTTGGGCGCACCAAGTTTTCCGTCAAGTCCAAGACCATGCGCGGTGACAAGGTCGAGATGGCCGTCGAGGTGTTCTCGGACGGTGTGGATATGCCCTATGCCGACGCCATCCGCGCGCTCGATGGCGTGGAAGATCTAACGTTGATCCAATACAACGGCGAATATCACGGCTAGTTTGGTTTAGTTTTATTTAAGGGGCGGTGTCGCGTGGACGTGCAGCAGCTTGAAGAGACCTGGGCCGTAAGGGCCGGCGCACGTGAAACGTGCCTTGTTGCGGCCTCGCATGTGCCGGCGGCTCTGTCGCTACTGCGTATTGTGCGTCCCGGTGACCGCCTGGTGGCCTTTGCGGACGACTTTGCCGATGCGTTTGCGCGCGGCTTTGATGCCTGCGACGTTGTGCTCGTGGGGGAGCCGTCGGTTGCGGCGTTTACCGCCGCGTCCGAGGGCTTTGATGCTTCGTTTGATGCTGGCGGGTCGCATCTGTGGTGGTTCGTCAACTCCATCGGCGGGTTTGGTCTGCGTGTGCCCGATCTTCGTGCTCTGGGGCGCGCGGCTCGCGAGGCGCATGCGCTGCTCGTGGTGGATAACACCGTGGCGGGCGTCTTTGGGTGCAACCCGCTGCGTCTGGGCGCCGTGCTTTCGCTCGAGGCTCTCGACCGTGTGTGTGCCGGCGTTGCGCCGCGCAAACTCGTCGCCGCTTCGGTGGCGCGCTCGCGGCTTAAGCGCCATCGCGTGGATGCCGCCGCCGAGTGTGCGTATGCGCTTCTTGCGGATTGCGGTGCGTCTGCACTCGACCTTTCTGTTAATGAGGCTTGCATGCTGGAGCGGGGGCTGTCTTCGCTCGACGCTCGCATGCAGGCCCACTTCGACCGCGCCCGTGCGCTGGCCGAGTATCTGGCCGCCAACGAGATGGTACGCAACGTGCGCTATCCCGGGCTGACCTCGCATCCCGACCATGCCATCGCGACCGGCATCCTGGAGCACGGTTTTGGCCCGGCAGTTGAGTTTGACCTTATCGAGCGAAGTGCGGGTGAGCTGTTCGACACATTGCCGGGGGAGTTTCGCACATCACCCGCCGGCGGCTCAACAACGCGCCTTTCGGCCCCGCGCGGTAAGCAGGGGAGCGCCATCCGCCTCTTCGCCGGCACAGACGACCCTCTGCAGGTGGCTGCCACTCTCGATAACGCCCTTCGCAAGTAGCTAATCGGGGTCTGTGTCACGAAAACGGCCTATTTACTACGTTTAAGCAATAGGGGTCGACCACACCCGCCTATTTTGAAAATTACCAAGCTGTTTACCAGCGGTTTTAATTTCATAATGTCCGGTATGGTCGTGGGTATTCAACTAAACGTAGTAGATGGGCCCGTTTTGTGGCGCGATCCTCAATCCGAGGGCGCGCTGGACAACAATTCAGTCCCAAAAGGACTATCCTGCGTTGATGCTGGCGATGAGGTCGTTGGCTTTGGAGGCGATGACGTCGTTGATGTTGGTCTGCAGCTCCTCGTAGACCGCTATGGCTCGCTCGCCGGCGGGGGTGAGCGAGGATCCGCGGGCGCCGTCGCGCTCGATGAGTTTGCATCCCAGCTGCCCTTCGGCCTCGTTCACAATGCGCCAGGCTTTGGAATACGCCATGCCCATGCTCTTGGCGGCGCGGTTGAGCGAGTGCTCGCGGGCAATACCCTGCAGCAACAAGACGCAGCCGTGACCAAACACGCCCGGCAGATCTTTGTCGCACGCTTGAATGACCAACTTTGCCGTCGTCTTGTACTCCATGTGCCTTACGTCTCCCCGCTAAAGCGTTTGCTGGGCAAACGCAAAGCCTGCGTCAAGCCCTCGTGTGCTCTTCTTAAATCATGCATTGTAGCAGTCAAAGTGCGTTAAGATACTTCCCCAGTATTGGGCGCCCAAGGTTGGGCTGGGTCCTACGAGGCCTGCAGCCGACCGGTCGCATGGAAAAAGGAGAAACATGGCTACGTTCTTTCCCGGTGAGTCCCACACGTTTTCGGAGTATCTGCTGGTCCCTGGCTACTCGTCCTCGCAGTGCATCCCCAACAACGTCTCTCTTAAGACGCCGCTAACCCGCTTTAAGCGCGGTGAGAAGCCGGCAATCACCCTGAACATCCCCATGGTTTCCGCCATCATGCAATCCGTCTCGGGCGTCGACATGGGTGTCGCGCTCGCTACCGAGGGTGGCCTGTCCTTCATTTACGGTTCCCAGAGCGCCGAGTCCGAGGCCGCTATGGTCAAGGCCGTCAAGGATCACAAGGCCGGCTTCGTTCAGTCCGATTCCACGCTGACCCCCGACATGACCATGGAGCAGGTCATCGAGCTCAAGGAGAAGACCGGTCATTCCACCATGCCGGTCACCGACGACGGCACTCCCAAGGGTAAGCTCCTGGGCATCGTCACCAGCCGTGACTATCGCCCCAGTCGCGATGACCACCAGACGAAGGTCTCCGAGTTCATGACCCCGCGTGAGCAGCTCATCGTAGGCGACAAGAACATCAGCCTCAAGGTTGCCAACGACGTCATCTGGGACAACAAGCTCAACGCTCTGCCCATCGTCGACGACAACGATCACCTCATGGGCATCGTCTTCCGCAAGGACTACGACAGCCACAAGACCAACCCCAACGAGCTGCTCGATAACGACAAGCGCTACATGGTCGGTGCCGGCATCAACACCCGCGACTATGCCGAGCGCGTGCCGCTGCTCATCGAGGCCGGCGCCGATGTCCTGTGCATCGACTCTTCCGAGGGCTTCAGCGAGTGGCAGAAGCGCACCATCGAGTGGATCCGCGCCAACTATGGCGAGGACGTTAAGGTCGGTGCCGGCAATGTCGTCGACGCGAGGGCTTCCGCTTTTTGGCCGACTGCGGTGCCGACTTCATTAAGGTCGGTATCGGCGGTGGTCCATCTGCATTACCCGCGAGACCAAGGGCATCGGCCGTGGCCAGGCCACCGCGCTGATCGACGTCTGCCGCGCCCGTGATGAGTACTACGAGGAGACCGGTGTCTACGTGCCCGTGTGCTCCGACGGTGGCATCGTCTACGACTACCACATGACGCTCGCCCTTGCCATGGGTGCCGACTTTATGATGCTGGGCCGCTACTTCGCCCGCTTCGACGAGAGCCCGACCGAGCGCGTCAATGTGAACGGTCAGTACATGAAGGAATACTGGGGCGAGGGTTCTGCGCGTGCCCGCAACTGGCAGCGCTACGACCTGGGCGGCGCCGCGAAGCTCAGCTTCGTCGAGGGCGTCGACTCTTACGTTCCCTACGCCGGCTCCCTCAAGGACGGCGTGGGCGGCACGCTCTACAAGGTCAAGTCCACGATGTGCAACTGTGGTGCCCTCTCGATCCCCGAGCTCCAGGAAAAGGCACGCCTGACTCTTGTAAGCTCGACCTCGATCGTCGAAGGCGGAGCCCACGACGTAGTCGTGAAAGACTCCCAGCAGTCTGTGTCTTATCGATAGGCGGCTTTCCCAAGCACCGCATCTTGCCGTTCAAACCGTCGCTCGCGTACCAAAGTACGCGTCGCTCCTCTTTCACGGCAATCTGCGGCACTTGGAAAACCCGTCCATGCTAGGACTATTAACAAATAGCGGTTGAGTATCAACCACGTTATTTAGATAAAGCGAGATGCCTGCAAGTCGCAGGCATCTCGCTTCTCGTATTTGCTATCATCAGTCGAGTTAACCTTAGGGTCGGGCGGCTTAGCTTTGTTCGCTACAAGTTCCGCACGCAAAGAAGAGCACTTAATGTGCTCTTCGTCTTGCGCAGGACTGTCCGCAGTAGCGAACAAAGCTAAGCCGACCGACCCCATCTAAGATTAAAGGAGCTGATATGTGCGATTGCACAGATCATAAGGATGAGATCCCTGCCTACGACGCGCAGGCCATTGAGTCCAAGTGGATGAAGGCCTGGGAGGACTCCAATCTCTTTGCCGTCGACACCGACGACAGGAAGCCCAAGAAGTATGTGCTCGAGATGTTCCCGTATCCGTCGGGCGACCTGCACATGGGCCATGCGCGCAACTATACCATCGGCGATGCCATGGCCCGTCAGGCCCGCATGCGCGGCTTTGACGTGCTGCATCCCATCGGCTTTGACGCCTTTGGCCTGCCCGCCGAGAACGCGGCCATCAAGCACAATACGCAGGCTGCCGCCTGGACGTATAAGAACATGGACCAGGCGCTCACCACGATGAAGCGCATGGGCTTCTCCTACGATCTGGATCGCATGGTCAAGACCTGCAGCCCCGACTACTACCGCTGGGGTCAGTGGATTTTTGAGAAGCTGTGGGAAAAGGGCTTGGTCTACCGCAAGAAGAACCCGGTCAACTGGTGCCCCACCTGCAAGACCGTTCTGGCCAACGAGCAGGTCACCGAGGGCAAGTGCTGGCGCTGCGGCACCGAGCCCGAGAAGCGCGACCTTGAACAGTGGTACTTCAAGATCACCGAGTATTCCCAGGAGCTGCTCGATGATCTGGAGAGCTTCCCGGTTGGCCCGAGCGCGTCAAGCAGATGCAGGCCAACTGGATCGGTCGCTCCGAGGGTGCCGAGGTCGACTTTACCCTGTGCGACCAGGATGGCGAGCCCATCGAGGGCGATGAGGGCAAGATCACCGTCTTCACCACGCGTGCCGATACCCTCTTTGGCGTCTCCTTCTTTGTCCTGGCTCCCGAGTACGCTCGTCTGCACGAGCTCGTCGAGGGCACGGAGTACGAGGAGGCCGTCACCAAGATCGTCGAGGACTCCAAGCATATCTCTGCCGTCGAGCGTGCCCAGGCACCCTCGAGAAGCACGGTGCCTTTACCGGCCGCTACGTGGTGAACCCCGTGAACGGCGAGAAGGTCCCCGTGTGGGTTGCCGATTATGTCGTTGCCGACTACGGCACTGGCGCCGTCATGGCCGTTCCCTGCGGCGACCAGCGCGACTTTGAGTTTGCCCGCAAGTACGACCTGCCGATCGTGCCGATCATCCTGGACGATGACGACCGCGCTGCCGTCGAGGCCAGCGGCGAGACCATCGATACCTTCCATGCCGAGACCGTCGACTGGGACTGCGCCCACGCCGCCGAGGGCACGCTCGTCCAGTCCGGCAAGTACACCGGCATGCGCGGCGGTAAGCACTCCGAGGGCGAGGCTGCATCGTGGCCGACCTCGAGGCTATGGGCTGCGGCCGTCGCAAGGTCGAGTTCCGCCTGCGCGACTGGCTCATCAGCCGTCAGCGCTATTGGGGCAACCCCATCCCGGCCATCCACTGCGAGCACTGCGGCATTGTGCCCGTGCCCGAGGATCAGCTGCCGGTGACGCTGCCCGAGAACCTTGACCTGGGCGCCGGCGAGACCCTCGCCGAGTGCAAGGACTTTTACGAGACCACCTGCCCGGTCTGCGGCCGCCCGGCCAAGCGCGAGACCGATACCATGGACACCTTCACCTGCTCCAGCTGGTATTACCTGCGCTACACCGACCCGCACAACACCGAGCTGCCTTTCTCCCGCGAGGCGGCAGACCGTTGGATGCCCGTCGATAACTACATCGGTGGCATTGAGCACGCCATTCTGCACCTGCTCTACAGCCGCTTCTTTACCAAGGCGCTGCGCGACCTGGGCCTGTTGAGCGTTGACGAGCCCTTTACCAACTGCTGTGCCAGGGCATGGTCAAGGACGAGAACGGCGACACCATGTCCAAGTCCAAGGGCAATGTGGTGCCCCCGAGCTCGGTTATCGAGCCCTACGGCGCCGACACCATGCGTCTGGCGATCCTGTTTATCGCCCCGCCCGAGAAGGACTTCGACTGGGATCCCAAGGCCGTCGAGGGCGCCAACCGCTTTATCAAGCGCGCCTGGCGTATCGTGTGGCAGCTCGTCCAGTCGGGTGACGCCAACGTGGCCTTCGACAAGTCCGCGCTCGACGAGGTTGCGATGAAGCTCTATCGCGAGCGTCACCGCACCATTGCCAAGTGCACCGAGGACTTCGATCGCGGCCAGTTCAACACCGCGATCTCGGCCGTCATGGAGCTCGTCAACGCGGCGAGCGCCTACCTCAACGCCACCGAGGGCGCCGACCGCGACAAGGCCCTGTGCTACGGCGTGGCCAAGGACATCGTGAGCGTCCTGGCGCCCATCTGCCGTTCTGGGCCGACGAGCTGTGGCACGAGGCGCTCGGCTGCGAGGGCAACGCCTACACCGCCACCTGGCCCGAGTTCGACCTGGCCGAGTCCATCGAGGACACGGTGCAGATCGTCGTCCAGGTACTCGGCAAGGTCCGTGGCCGCATTGACGTTGCCCGCGATGCCTCCAACGAGGAGATGCAGCTGCCGCCGAGCTGCCGTCGCCAAGTGGACCGAGGCAAGACGGTCGTCAAGGCCATCTGCGTGCCCGGCAAGCTGGTCAACCTGGTGGTCAAGTAAGCACTGCGCGCTTAGCTGACGCATTAAAGACGAGGGGCGATCCGGTTGGGTCGTCCCTCGTTTTGTTTAGCCTGGCCGCGGTCAATTGTCCTATTCTTGTGGAGAAGCTGTGCGCACGCTGACCTGCAGATTCGTACTGTGCTTGCACGTTTTCGCAGCTATTGCTATAGTTTGCTTGCAAATGAAGTTGTAATTGAAAGAAGTGGGGTTTCGGCCCCGCTTCTTTTTTGTATGGATGGAGGTGCCGCAATGGTCAAGACTAAGACCGAGCAGGCGATCATCGACGCGCTCGAGGCCGTCGCTCCCCAGCACGATGTCGACATCGTCGACGTCGAGCTCGTGGGTGCCACCAAGGCCCCCTGCGTGCGCGTGCGTATCGAGGGTGCCGAGGGTCAGAGCCTGTCGCTCAACGACGTCACGGCCAATACCAAGTGGGTCGGCGACGTGATTGAGGAGCTCGACCCCATCTCTTCGAGCTATACGCTCGAGGTATCGAGCCCGGGTATGGCGCGCCCGCTGCGCCGTCCGCGCGACTTTGCCCGCTTTGTGGGCGAGGACTGCGAGCTCACCTCCACCGCCACCGAGGGCCGTCGCAAGTACGCCGGCAAGATTGCCGCCGCCACCGAGACGAACGTGACCCTCGAGCTCGAGGACGGCGAGTCCGTTACCCTCGATTTTTCTGATGTTAAAAAGTGCAAGTTGAAGCCCACCTACGACTTCAAGCCCGCGAAGGAAGGAAAGTAAGATGGCAGCATCCGACATGATGTCCGCCCTGATGGAGCTTTGCCAGGAGAAGCACATCGACCAGCTCTACCTGATCGACCGCCTGGAGCAGTCGCTCGCCAAGAGCTATGCCGAGATCCTGCATCTTGAGTGGGGCGCCAAGGTGACCATCGACCGCACCACCGGCAAGATCTACGTCTACCGCTTGGAGCCGATCGACGATTCCATGGACGAGGAGGGCAATTTCACCGAGTTCGAGGAGATCGACGTCACCCCCAAGAACACGAGTCGCATCGCTGCCCAGCACGCCAAGGCCGAGATCAACGCCATCGTGCGCAACTCCGCCCGCGAGCAAATCTACGAGGAGTTCTCCTGCCGCATCGGTGACCTCATCAGCGGTACCGTGCTGCAGTCCACGCCCGACTTCACGATCGTCAAGATCCGCGAGGGCGTCGAGGCCGAGCTGCCGCACTTCGATCAGCGTCGTTACGAGAACGAGCGCAACGAGCGTCCGATGGGCGAGCGCTACCTGCACAACCAGCACATCAAGGCCGTGATCATCGACGTTCGCGACCCCAACTCCAACCTGCAGCCGGTTCGTGGCGAGCACAGCCGTCCGCCGATTGTCATCTCCCGTACCCACCCCGAGCTCATGCGTCGTCTGTTTGAGCAGGAGGTGCCCGAGATCTATGAGGCACCGTCCAGATCAAGTCGATCGCCCGCGAGCCCGGCCAGCGCTCCAAGGTCGCCGTCCACTCGCTCGACGACCGCCTGGATCCCGTGGGCGCTGCGTCGGCCCCAAGGGCAGCCGTGTTCGCGCTGTCGTGGGCGAGCTCCGCGGCGAGCGCGTCGACGTCATCCTGTGGGATGCCGATCCTGCCGTCTACGTCGCCAACGCCCTGTCGCCCGCTAAGGTCACCCGCGTCCTCATCGACGAGGAGAAGGCCTACGCCGGCGTCATCGTGCCCGACGACCAGCTGTCCCTCGCCATCGGCAAGGAGGGCCAGAACGCTCGCCTCGCCGCGCGCCTGACCGGCTGGCACATCGACATCAAGTCCGAGACGCTTGCCGCCGACATCCTCAAGAACGTTCCCGTTCACGAGGAGCCCGCCGCCGACCTGATCGGTGACGAGGAGGACGAGGACGTCCACCGCTGCGAGTACGTGTCCGAGGACGGCATCCAGTGCCGCAACCAGGCTCGTCCCGGCTCCCGTTTCTGCGGTGTCCACGACACCGACGCCTTCGATGATGCGGAGGACCTGATCTAGCGCGCGGTCGCGCCGGGCAGGTCCCGGCGCATCTCCCACGCTCGTTCAGTCTCTAGGCACCCAAGGTGCCAGAAAGGTAGGTGAAGTCATATGGCAAAAGTCCGTGTGTCCACCCTGGCCAAAGAGTTCGGCATGACCTCCAAGGAACTGATGGGTCATCTCGCCGATATGAAGATTCCCGCTAAGTCCGCTTCCTCAACCCTGGAGACGCCTACGTTGCCATGGTCCGCAAGCAGCTCGCCTCGGTGATCGAGGCCCGCGCCCAGGAAGTCCGAGGCCGCCAAGCAGGCCGAGGAGGAGGCCAAGCCCGGCCCGAC
>ENA-OQBJ01000181-OQBJ01000181.1-human-gut-metagenome-genome-assembly--contig:-NODE-181-length-33725-cov-2.884279_pt1 | contig 33725 bp, 40 predicted proteins | sample MGYA00242743_ERZ504545 | MGnify/ENA primary metagenome ERZ504545 (study PRJEB26092, sample SAMD00036252) | human gut metagenome | host: Homo sapiens | study: EMG produced TPA metagenomics assembly of... | reverse complement strand
TTCAATATCTCTATTTAGACTACGAAAACCTTCTATATTCATAATAGCATTCATTGCGTCTTCATTATTAAGAAGTCTCTGCAAGGTTTCATTATCTACATTTACAAGTAACGCAGATTCCAGCGCCGTGCCAGTAATGTCGCTGACGTACCGGCCATCGTAATATCGAGAATATCCGATGCAGAAACAGCAGTCATCGTACTTCCATCAAAAGCCAGAACAGGGAGAAAATGGATGAAATTGGCAACCTTTTTTTCCGGATTTGATTCTCGAATATTTAACCTACAACTGTAGTCAGAAATCTGTCGAAGTGCACGATCGAGCGCAAAATCAAAAATGTAGGAATTTTCTTTCATAATTTCTTCCGTCCCGTCTTCCTTCTTAACGGTCCAAGGAGATTGCACACGAAAGGCTGCCTGGAAATAGGTTTCAGGAGAAGATAAATTACGCAACATAAAAATACCGGTCCACGGTTTAATAGTTACACCCGTTGTCAATTTACCACAAGAAGTGTGATTGTCTTGGTTCAAGTGGCGATCCATAGAAGTACGTACCGGTCCAAGAGCTTCCAGCCCGACACCTGCTGCCGCTCCAGCACAGACATTTACATAGTAGTCATGATAGAAGACATTTTGTGCTTCCGCAAGTAGATTTGCCATAGCATAACACGAAGCTACATTCGGTAAAAACCATAAAGTATGATTTAAAACAGAAAGCATTCGAGTATCAGAATATGGCATAACAGGTTTTGCATTCTGACCTAGTTTCAAATCATCAAGCGATGAAGGAAGATAGCACCACGAATCAGGTTAAGCCATTTCTGAACAGAGTCCTTATAAATAAAACTGTGCAGTTTCAACCTTACCCTTCTATTGCCGGTTGCTGCAAAAAATACATTTAAATCAAATTCATTGAAATCTTCATTATATGCAATACGTCTGATTTCATCAGGAATTCGGTACGTCATTAAAACAATTTGGGGCATAGATGCATAGGGATTAGGCCCATCATGATAATCCCAGTTTTGTTTTGCATTTTGTTCATCAGAATAAGTCCAAGAGAAGATTTGATCTTCCATAAACTCACCTGTGTTCAATGCACGAAAAGGAGTTCCCGATAGAAATAGATAATAATTCGTAGTAATTGGTAAAAAAGTTTCGTTTATAGCATTGTCAGCCTCATCGTTCTTATATTTTTCAAGATCAAGTTCATCATAGCTATCATCATCTTCGTTTTCAAAAAGCTTCTTTGCATTTTCGCGCCAGGCACCGAAATGATATTCATCAAAAATGACCAAGTCCCAATTCGTAGTGTGCACCCATTCATTTTTGACTTTTATACCACCTGCAACATTAGTTCCTAAGAAATCCTGAAATGATCCAAAACAAACAATGGGTTTATCAGGATTCATATCCTCTGGCTTTACTCCTGTCCTCCAAGACAAATCTCGAGAGTAAAATTGCCAGCCTTCAAAATCCACATGTGTATTCAAGTCGGTTTCCCAAGACTCTTCTACAGCAGGTTTAAAAGTAAGAATTAACACACGTTTCAAATTCATTATCTTAGCCAGTTCATAAGCAGTAAAGGTTTTACCAAATCGCATCTTAGCATTCCAAAGAAATTTTGCCGAATGATTTGGATTTTCTCTTTTTTGCGATTCAAAATATGCTTTCGTCATTCGAACAGCACGAGCTTGTTCTGGACGCATAGAGAAGTTTTGTACTCGGTGCGTAATATTTGTTTTATAATGCTTGACTGCATATATCGCTTCCTTGACCTGCTGAACAGAACATTTAAACCATTCTGTTTTTTTACCGTCCTGATCTTTGAGGGCATGAATATGATTTGCTTCCAGTAATTTATGCACTGCGTGGTCATAAAATATCTCTCCAGCTGCATTTAAAGCGGATTCGGTATATTCAACTTTATAAGAACACCCAGGAGTAAGAGTCGGATAATGCTCATGCATACGGTCTTTTACGGGACGGTCGGTATAACCAATTTTCAAACATCCAGGGAATCGAGTATCGGAGTATACATATAGGCTAGGATTAATATCTTTTTTGGGATGAACATATTGATCAAAAATATCAGGCATCAGCGACTACCTCCAATATTAGCTATCTTTGAATCTATAAACAACCACTCATCATCGTTAATATCCCATTTTTTGCAGAGCATCTCATCTGTATACACACCTGAATATTTCTCTAAATGCGGCACAAAACGAAATTTTTCTCTGGTAACATCTTGTGAAACTACACATTGCAATAAAAGGAATCTTGCAACTTTTGTATAAATATAACTTTTAAAAGATTCAACTTCCGCTTTGGTAGTCGCGGAAAAAAGAACTATAAATGACTCGGTGCAGCAAGTTCCTGGGGGAACTATTCTGGTATTACCATCATAATAAAAGCTTACTGGTTTAGTAAAATCTGTTTGTCCTGCAATAGGAGAACGTGGTGCCAAAAACTTCCATTTATCAAGAATATTTCCACTATCAGTCACATCCTGAGGGTCTGCATATTTTAAGCCTATCTTTTGAATAAATTGACATGGTATCCCGTGACTTTTGGGTTTATAAAATGTACGTAATCCAAAAGGCTTTGATGGAGATACAGTCTCATTCATGTATTTACCTTTATGATGCTTTACTATCTTCCTTACAATATCGACAGCTTTATTAGAGCGGATAAAAACATCATATTCATCAAGCAACCTAGTCTGAGAAATATCCTGATGATTACTTGCACAATTCACAACTTCACATAGACCATCATGGTTTCTATCCCATAGGAAATAACAAGCTCCACCAGCTAAATCAACCCCTGGAAAAACATCCTTAAAGCTCTCATAATCAACAAGTTTCGAAATTCGTTTGTCCTGCAGCATCATTTTTCTAAATTTTTCTAATCCCCTGCCACCGGAAAACCATCTTGACGGAATTATCATTGAAAGATATCTTGGATTTAATTTTAGAGCTTGCTGCACGAAATGTTGATAAATAGGCATCGCACTTTTCCCGTGTCCACCGTCCTCTAATTGATAGGGTGGATTACTGATGATTACATCAAACTTCATTCCAAAAATCTCCTCTGGTTTTAATGTATGAATGAATTCATATGCATGATTTTCCATTCCTTCACGCATTACATCATTTAATTGATTGCTATAGTTTATACCGCAAAAAATGCAATGTCCCTTTGAATTAGTTTTATCCCACTTATGCTTAACTTTATGGAACAGAATATTCCCATATACACTATCGAATTTAGTAAGCGAAAATGGACTATTTGCATATTTAGAGCAATATATAGAACGCCTAGATAGGAGTGAGGTCAACTCGGTTATAGCAATTCCATATAGCTGGTTCTTAAAAATCCAGTCACAGCGTTCCTGCAAATTTGGGATTTTATCTGCCAGTCCGACAATTAATCTTTTTGCAATTTCCCGTAAAAACACACCTGACTTACAGGCTGGATCTAAAAATTTTGTATCCAGACTGCGAAAAAGTTCTTGAGGCAATATATCGAGCATATCATTTGCTACATCGGGTGAAGTAAAAACCTCGTCATTGGACAAATCCGCCAGACAAGAAAGCACGTCTGGTTTATAAATACTCGTAAATAAATCAGGATTAAGTGGCATATTGCACCTCCCAAAAATCTATAAGTGGATACTCTTTAATTGGAGCGGGTATCCATTCTTTCATTTCCTCGTCATATTCCCAGCCTACCATATCAAAGGACATTTGTACTTGCTGAACTCTCATTAACGCATCAAGTGTATAATCCCTTCGTTTTATCTTATTACCAGTAATGAAATCCCACTGAGCAAATACGATAGGTGTCCCATCATTTTTCAGAAGCGTCAATGCATCGCCACATAAAATATTTTTACCAAGGATATATTTTGCAGCAGTTCTTACTTCATCCATTATGTCTTCTTTACACTGAGTAAGATAATCTTTATCCCAGATTTTGAACAACCGTTCGCGGCATTCTTCTACATTATCCTCTAAAATATCAATCCCATAAATACTAGTAAGTGCCAGAAAAGAATTTTTCGTATATTCCAAATTATTCCTTGTATATTGTCGTTTTACCCTAACAAGTTTTCGCCTTAAAATCTCCGCTAAAAAGTTTCCATTACCACAGGCCGGTTCTAAAAAACGGCTTTCAATACGGTCAGTTTCATCTTTAACAAGGTCAAGCATCGCATTAACTTCTTGTTCGTTTGTAAATACTTCTCCATGATAAGATACACGATTCTTCGACTTTATCTGTTTTGTCACGTAAAAATTTCACCTCAAGTCACTCTATAAAGACTTTTAAAAGATTATTTATCAGCCACGGTTTCCACAATTTCGTTTATATTGCAATCTAGTGCTTCACAAACCTTAAGAAGCACATCCGTAGTAAGATTTTCGCCCTTGCCTAATTTGGCAAGAGATGCAGTGCTGATACCACTTTTTTCACGCAACTCTTTTTTAGTCATTTCTCTTTTGGCCAATAATACCCACAAAGGTCTATAGCTTATATGCATTAATACCTCCATAAATGCTCTTATTGCAACATCTTAACCATCGAACCGTCTAATCGAAATAAAAGTTAGTAGATTTTCTGAAAAATACGAAGCCCCCTTTTTACCATAACGGTTAATTCCCAATTAAGACGCAAACAAAAGTATGTACAGCTGTGTTTTGGATTAATTTTTCTCAATTCGTTAAATATACTTAAATCGAAAAAGAAATTTTCAATCCACAACTCTTTGTTTAAATTATATCTAATGATTATCCGATGGTCAATTTTAAATTTGTATTCATAAACTTTAAATTGACCATTAAATAATATTCTTCCCGTAAAACACGTGACTCGACTAACAGCCATAGACCTTTATGGCTAAAAACCCGCTTTCAAAGACTTGCCTTTCAATTCATTCAAACAAATATGTATTTCACACATTACATTTCCCTAAAAGAATTTTGATTACTTCTCAAGTAATCAAAAAAGTGACCTAACAAAATCCGGTACAAGACATCATTATCAGATGACCTGTACCGGATTTTCTCATGCAGCATCCAATTTTATGAAACTTATCAGTCTTCCGTCCTTTCGGGGATTATGGTTCTTAACGTTGGTCATTGACCAACAGAAGTACTTCAGTTTTAAGGTGTTTCCGTCCTTTCGGGGATTGTGGTTCTTAACAGCCCCCTTACGGATGGCATAACCAAGCCATCGATTTTGCCGTTTGCGGGGCGGATTTTATTTTTCTACTATTTCCGGTATTATCTGTGAAAACTTCTATCATAAAGGCTTAAAACCTGCATGTTCATCATATCGGGGCAGAATGTTATAAAATCCATTGGTTTCTTTACATTATACCATATTTTTAATCTTCAAGAAAAATCCAGTACAGCCTTTCTTAAGGATTTCAGTCACCTATTAATCAGATCCTTTTATAGAAGAAGTGCCATCAAGGTGGGAAAAATGGTAATGCGACGAAAAAGACGTTGCTTCTTCACAGATGCCCCTAATCGGGCACAGGAACTCTTTCCATATCTTGGTCGTCAGTTTTTATTAATCGACTTCAACAGGCCTTCTAATTCGCGCCTATGAGGGTTTTCTCCTATATAAAAAGAAGGCTGTACGTCGTGAAAAAAATTCATACGTACAGCCCTTATATGGGGAAGTCTCCCCTCCTAATATACAAGGACGTTTCAATCCACGCACCCTAAGGGTGCGACTGCGAAAGACTATATGTTTCGCTTTTTCTTATAAAAAAGGACGTCCCATGACAGGAGTCACGGAACATCCTTTTTGTTCGGAGTCAAACGATGATCTTATTTGCCTTCAAAGGTCGGTTTACGTTTTTCTACGAAAGCAGCCATGCCTTCTTTCTGGTCGTTCGTGGAGAAGCAGAGACCGAAGACTTCAGCTTCGTAAGCGATGCCGGTTACGACGTCGCAGTTGATGCCGCGGTTGATGGCAGCTTTGGAGAGCTGTACAGCGACCGGAGCGTTCTTAGCGATCTTGCCAGCCAATTTGAGAACGGTCGGCATTAATTCTTCCTGAGGAACGACTTTGTTTACGAGGCCGATAGCTTTTGCTTCTTCAGCACCGATCATGCCGCCGGTGTAGATGAGTTCTTTAGCCTGGCCGCGGCCAACGACGCGGGTCAAGCGCTGGGTGCCGCCGAAGCCCGGGGTAATACCGAGACCAACTTCAGGCTGGCCGAATTTTGCGTTTTCTGCTGCATAGCGGATGTCGCAAGCGCAGGAAAGTTCGCAGCCGCCGCCGAGGCAGAAGCCGTTGATAGCAGCGATAACGGGCTGAGGCATGTTTTCGATTTCCGTGAAGACGTTCTGACCGAACTGGCCCCATTCGCGGCCTTCAGCCGGAGTCTTGGTAGCCATTTCTTTGATGTCTGCGCCAGCTACGAAGGATTTTTCGCCAGCACCGGTGATAACGACGACTTTAACGGCTTTGTCGACAGCGATCTTTTCGATAGCGTCTTTTAATTCCGTAACCGTGTCGAGGTTCAAAGCGTTCAAAGCTTTCGGACGATTGATGGTAATCGTTGCAATACCGTTTTCTACTGCACAAAGAATGTTCTGGTAATCCATGAGATAAACCTCCTAAAACAACTGATATAAAGAATAGTATAGAATGAGTATAGAAAACGACTGTCTTTTCCAGAATGGACTCCAACAGGCCGGACCGCCCCCGGGATGTTGGAAAGATACGCCGTTTTATGGACTAAAGTTTAAAAATAATACGGGGTGTGATAGTCACGCCCCGTATTCAATTAGCACAATGCTAACTTATTTCGTGTAATCGTAGAACCTTTGCCAGTCTTACGGCCGAGGTAACCAGCCTGGACGTATTTTTTGAGCAGCGGGCACGGACGATATTTGGGATCGCCAAAGCCTTCATAAAGAACTTCCATGACGTGGAGAACAACGTCGTTACCGATAAGGTCGCAGAGAGCCAGAGGTCCCATGGGATGGTTGAAGCCGAGTTTGCAGACGTTATCGATGTCTTCTTTAGAAGCAACGCCTTCCATCAAAGCCTGGATAGCTTCGTTGAGCATCGGAATGACGATACGGTTGCCGGCGAAGCCCGGGAAGTCGTTAACTTTAACCGGAGTTTTGCCGAGTCTTTCGACAACTGTTCGATCTTAGCGTAAGTTTCATCAGAGGTTGCGATGCCGTTGATGAGTTCGAGCAACTTCATGACCGGAGCCGGGTTGAAGAAGTGCATGCCGATAACTTTATCCGGGCGTTTCGTAGCAGCGCCGATCTGAGTGATAGCCAGGGACGACGTGTTGGAAGCGAGGATCGTGTGTTCCGGGCAGAGTTCGTCAAGTTCTTTGAAGATAGCCGATTTGATCTTCAAGTCTTCGATAGCAGCTTCGACGACGAGGTCGATGTCTTTCATGTTTTCAGGTGTACGGGTTACGAAGCCAGTAATGCGAGCCATCGTTGCATCTTTTTCTTCCTGAGTCATTTTTTCTTTAGCAACTAATTTGGTCAGAGATTTGTCGATTTTGGCCTGGCCGCCAGCGATGAATTCGTCTTTAATATCGTTCAAGACAACGTCCCAACCGTGCGTAGCGAAAACCTGTGCAATGCCGGAACCCATCGTACCAGCGCCAATAACCATTACTTTACTCATGTTTAACTCCTCCTTCGTCGCGTGATTTTTTTCACTAGATTATCCTAAAAAAAAAGTCACACGCCTCATAAATAAGATTCACTGCTTACATTGATAGTATACCACACACACCAAAAAAATCCACTAAAAAACGGCACTTTTTTCATTTTTTCACATTTATTACATGCATTTTATGCAAGTCGTTTTAAGTCAAGTTACTTATTATCATTCTTTAATACAATTATATCATAGAAATACGTTACGTTATGAACTTATGTTATAAAAGTTACGTCTATTTTTCACAAAGTGAATCGGTATCCATAACCAATGGGAATTATCGGTCAATCCGGCCGGAGTTTTCCCTAGGACACCGATAAAAAAGTGCCGCATCCGGCAAAGCGGTACGGCACTTGATCTGTCTTATTTTCCCCCATTGAGGCTTTTAAGAGGGCGCCCCGTTTTTCATAGGAAGCGCGGTACATCTTGGTATTTTCTTCATCGGGAACATAAGTGGCTTTAACTTCCAGCTGGCGTTCGAGGGCTTTCTTCAAGTCTTTGATATCGCCGGCCGCGTAGGCTGCGACGATGCAGTTGGTCGGTACGGCTCCGCCGGCAACTTTCAAGGTAACGACCGTCGTATCGAGCATGTCGGCTTGATCTGGTTCCACAGTTCGTCCCGACTGCCGCCTTCGGTAATGGTCAGGTGCTTTAAGCCGATACCGGCTGCCCGGTACTGGTCGGTGACTTCCATGTAGTCGTAGCCGATGCCTTCGAGGACGCAGCGCCACATGGCCCCTTGGTCGGAGTCGAGGGTAAGTCCCGTAAAGGTCCCGCGGACGTTGGGATAGGCGCTGTCGCCGCCGGTAAGGTAAGGCAGGAACATGGCCCCTTCGCAGCCCGGTTTATGGCGCTTGGCCAGTTCGTCGAGGGTTCCGTAGTAGTCGTCCCCTTCTTGTCTGGCAATGCTGTCTTTGAACCAGCGAAGAGCCAAACCGCCCGTGCGGACCATGCCCCAGTAGAAGTACGTGCCCGGCAGTGTCCCGGAGTTAAAGATCAGGTTGCTTCCGGGGACGGACAGTTCAGGCATGATGCCGTCCGTTGCGGCGCAGAACATGGCACAGGTCCCGGCGACGTCGACGGCGTTGCCCGCTTCCAAGATGCCGCTGCCATCATGGATTCCATCGTATCACCGGCACCGGCGCAGATGGGAATGCCTGCGGGAAAGCCTGTTTCCATAGCGTCTTCTTCACAGAGATGACCGATGATGTCCCAAGGCTTTACGATGCGCGGCATGAAGTCTTCGGAAATGCCAGAATATCGAGCTGTTCCTTGGACCATTCTTTTTGACGACATCATAGCCGAGGCCCCATCCAGACATGGTACCCCAATCGATGAAGGCGTCTTTGCCTTTAAGGCCTGCCAGGTGCATCAATACGTAGGGGCAGTTATGGACGAACTTGACGCCCTTTTCTTTCCAGGCCGGGACGTTTTTCATGAACCAGCGGGCAAACATGGCCGGGAACATCATGTTCGGTTCGGCATTGCCCGTTTCCCGTCCCCAGATATCGAGGTTCTTGGCTTTCAGGCTTCTACATCGTCGCGGGTACGGCTGTCGAGGTAGTTGACGTAAGGCGTAATGGCCTTTCCGTCTTCGTCGATGCCGGCGATGCCGCAGATGATGCCGTCGCCCATGATGGCCCGGACGTTACCGACGTCCCAGCCTTTTTCTTCCATCTGCCGGCTGCAGGACGCCATGCACTGTTTGATGAGGCGGTAATATTCATCGACGTCCATCTGAACCCAGCCGGGCTGGGGATAAGCCAAATGGGTCTTGGCCGTATCCATGGCCAGGCAATGCTGTTCGTCGTCGTAAACGGCTACTTTGACGCTCTGTGTACCGGCGTCGAATCCGAGATAATACTTATCACTCATTGATACCACAATCCTTTCTTATCAGCCGTGGCAGTCCTTGACCATGCCGCCGATGCGCCCGACAAGGCCCGTCGTCGATTGGTTTGGCTTGGGAAAGCGCTTGAGGCTGGTCAGGGCTTCGACGTAACAGAAGTATTCTTCCATCGCCGTTTCGATGGCCGAAAGGGTCTGTCCGTCGATGTGTTCAATGAGGCCAAATCGTGCTGTTCATAGCGGTTGATGTAGCCGTAAAGCGAGGTAAAGGTACCGGTATGTTTGGTATAAGAACAGAAGAAACAATACTCGATGACGGCGTCGCATTTTTTCAGCGTCTGCTGCTCTGCCGTACTGGAAAATTCCGGTCGGTCCTGGATGATGGTCTTGATCCAGTTGTTGATAACGCCTTCAAAAAAGGTAAATAACGACAACAGTGCCGCCCGATAGTACCGGCGGGATAAAAAGATGCCTTTCTTCGTTTCCTTTTCTTGCTGCATGACAGCCCGTTGTTTAAATGTACAGTAGTCTTTCCACAGTTCTTCGTAGATCGAAGCCTGCAGTATATCCATATCACCGTTTTTGAAAATGGTGACGTCAATCTTGGCCTTCATGAAATCGGCTGTCCTCCTACTTCGATAGTTTTAAAAAATCTGGTTCTTTCTCGGCCATGCGGCTGAGGATCTTTTCGTACCCGCCGCTGCCGTATACGAGACAGCGCTTGATACGGCTGATGGTCGCCGTGCTGGCGCCGGTCTTTTGGACGATATCTTCGTAGATGTCGCCGGCTTTGAGCATGCGGGCTACTTCGAGCCGAGCCGAAATGGCTTTCATTTCCTGAATGGTGCAGATGTCTTCGAAAAATTCATAGCATTCGTCGACGCTCTTGAGTTCCAGTATGGCCCGAAACAGCTGGTCGTGCAGGTGATCCCGTAATTTTTCATTCACTGCCACGATATATCCCTTCTTTCGCTTACAGATTTTGTCTTGCTGAGGCCGTTCCTTTAGTCGGCTAAATACAAGAATTATTATACGGCAATACGGTCAATCTGTCGAGAGAAAAAGCCCCTCCTAAGGGAGAGGCTCTGTTTCTTATAGGCTCGTTTACATGGCAAAGAGATCGATTTGTTCGTCTTCCGGAAGGTCGCCTAAGCAGCCTTCTTCGCTCATGGTGTCGATGAGCGACTGGGATACCTTGCCGCGCATCTTGAGGTCGGCTTTGGAACTGAACGGGGCAGCCTCTCTTGCGGCAACGATCTGTTCGGCAACATTGGCCCCCAGGCCGTCGATGGCCGTAAAGGGCGGCAGGATCTTGCCGTCGCAGATGGTGAATTTCGTCGCTGCCGAGCGGTTGAGGTCGACGTTCAGGAAGGAGAAGCCGCGAAGGCTCATTTCCTTGGCCAGTTCCAGGGCCGAATAGAGGTCCTGTTCGATCTTGGACGCGCTCTTGCCCTTGGCGGCGATGGTTTTCATGGCCCGTTCCTGCCCTTCAAGACCGTGGATCATGGCCGACAGTTTGAAGGCCTTGGCCCGGATGGTGAAGTAGGCGCAGTAGTAGGCCAGGGGCTGGTTGATCTTATACCAGGCGATGCGGAAGGCCATCATGACGTAGGCGACGGCGTGGGCTCTCGGGAAGAGGTAGCCGATTTTCTGGCACGATTCGATGAACCACTGAGGAATGTGCCCTTCTTTCAATTCGCCTTCGTAGTCCGTCGTCTTTTGGCCGAGTTTGTTGGGCTTATCGATGCCCTTGCCCTTACGGACGTTTTCCATGACTTTAAAGCTCGTCTTGGGTTTGATGCCGTGTTCGATGAGATAGTTCATGATGTCGTCACGGGTCGAAACGGCTTCCTTCAAGGGAACCGTCCCCGACGTGATGAGGTCCTGGGCGTTGTTCAGCCAGACGTCGGTACCGTGGGAGAAACCGGAAATACGGACCAATTCCGAGAAGGTCTTGGGCTTGGTATCGACCAGCATCTGACGGACGAAGACGTCCCGAATTCGGGGATGCCCAGGCTTCCGACTTTGGAACCAGTTCTTCCGGCGTGACGCCGAGGGCCTTGGTCGAGCTGAACAGGCTCATCGTCGCCGGATCGTCGAAAGGAATGGTCGTGGCCTTGATATGGGTCATATCTTCGAGCATGCGGATGACCGTCGGATCATCATGGCCGAGGATGTCGAGCTTGACCAGACGGCCTCGATGGAGTGGTAGTCGAAGTGGGTCGTGATGATGCCGCTGTCTTTCTTGTTGGCCGGGTACTGGACGGGGGTAAAGTGATGGACGTCCATGTCGCGGGGGATAACCATGACCCCACCGGGATGCTGGCCCGTCGTGTTCTTGATGCCCGTGCAGCCCGAAACGAGGCTGTTGACGTAGGCGTCGTTGACTTTGATGCCCTTGGCTTCGGCCCATTTCATGACGTAGCCGTAGGCCGTCTTATCCTTGACGGCGCCGATGGTACCGGCGCGGAAGACGTTGTCTTTCCCGAAGAGTTCTTCCGTATATTTATGAGCCTTGGGATGGTATTCGCCGGAGAAGTTGAGGTCGATATCAGGGACCTTGTCGCCGTCGAAACCGAGGAAGATGGCAAAAGGAATGTTGTGGCCGTTCTTTAAGAGCGGTTCGCCGCATTCGGGGCAGGTCTTATCGGGCAGGTCGAAACCGCCGCCGTATTCCCCTTTGGTGTAGAAATGACTCCAATGCACTTGGGGCAGACGTAGTGCGGCGGCAAAGGATTGACTTCGGTGATGCCTGACATGGTGGCCACGAAGGACGAGCCGACGGACCCACGGGACCCTACGAGGTAACCGTCGTCGTTGGAGTGTTTTACCAGTTTATGGGCGATGTAATAGAGGACGCCGAAACCGTGGCCGAGGATGGATGTGAATTCTTCTTCCAACCGATCTTCGACGACCTTCGGAAGCGGCGTGCCGTAGATTTCATGAGCCTTTTCGTAGCACATGTGCTTCAAGGCTTCCGACGAGCCGGCGATCTGCGGGAAGTACAGCGTTTCCTTCGGGATCGGGCGGCAGTCGTCAATCATGTCGTTGACCTTATTGGGATTGGTAATGACGACTTCCCGCGCCCGGTCTTCGCCGAGGTAGGAAAATTCTTCCAGCATTTCGTCCGTCGTCCTGAGGTACAGGTCGGGCTGGAATTCGGCATCTTTAAAGCCCTTGCCAGTCATGAGGATTTCCCGATAGATCTTGTCTTCGGGGTTCATGAAGTGGGCATCGCAGGTGGCGACGGTCATTTTCCCCAATTCGTCGCCGATTTTTAAGATCGTCCGGTTGATGTCGCGCAGCCCTTCTTCATCGGCCACATAGCCTTCGCGGACTAAGAAGCCGTTGTTGGTCAGGGGCTGGATTTCCAGGTAATCGTAGTAATCGGCGATCTTCTTCAATTCTTCGTAGGGCAGTTTCTTCTGGACCATGGAGCGGACCAGTTCGCCGGCTTCGCAGGCAGAACCTAAGATGAGCCTTCGCGGTATTCGTCGAGAACGGCCCGGGGAATGCGGGGACGGCCGCGGTAGATGTATTTCAGGTGAGAGATACTGACCAATTTGTACAGGTTGCGGATACCGGTCTGGTTCTTGGCCAGGATGATGATGTGGTACGACTGGTCGATCTTGTCGTCAAAGAGGTAGCCTTCGACGCCGTAAATGACCTTGACGCCGTTGCTCTTATCGGTCGAGATTTCCTGCAGCAGCGGGAAGGACTGGACGACGCCGTGGTCGGTGACGGCAACGGTGGATGATGCCATTTTTTGACGGTCTTGATGAGCTGTTTGACCGTGATCAAGGCGTCCATATCGCTCATGACCGTATGCAGGTGGAGCTCGACGCGAGGCGTCGGGTTGTTGTCTTCCCGTTCGACGGTCCCGCCGTCGGCAGCCATCATGTCATAGGCCATGAAGACGTAGTCGTTTTGGTAGTTGTCATATTGGATATTGCCGTGGATGCGGACGTAGGCGCCGGGCTGCAGTTTCGTTTTCAAGCAGTCGTATTCTTCCGGCGTCATGGTATTCTTGCGGCGGAACTTGCCGCCCCCGCCCTGATTGCTGACGTCGAGGAATTTTTTGGCCGAAATACCGTTGGTGCTGTCGGCCATCTGGAAGGTCAGGAGGATGCGCTTCGATTTCAATTCCCGGAACTCGACTTTGACGACCTTGCCCTGGAGGACGACGTCGTTCTGCTCTTCGCCGAGGACGTCGTTGATGGGAACCGGCTGACCGCCAAAGGCACGGCCCATCCAAACCCGGCTGTCGCCGCCGGTCTTGGTGCCGCTTCCCTTGCTTTCTTTGGTGACGCTGCACGAGGAAACGGAAGCGCACTGGCAGGCCTTCTTATAGTCTTCATCCTGATATAATTCTTCGTCGACGTCGTAGAGGGCTTCGTACGAATCCTCATGGGGAATGCCGTAGCCTTCGAGGTCATCCGTCGAGATGTCGGCAATCTGCCGCAGGGGATCGTTTTCCGGTACCGCCAGCGACATGTCGCCGCCGTGGAAGACGGACGTCACCTGGTGTTCGACAGAGACGTTGCCTTCAAGGCCCAGTTTCCGGCAGACCCGGTCGCGGAGGAGGTCCATATCGCCGAGGGCATAAGACGACTCGGTCTTGACCTTCCACCAGTGACCTTCGACGTCAGCTGCAATGGAGGCAACGGCGACGGTCTGACCGCCGTCGACGGGAATCAAAATATCATTTTTGGGAACAATATGCCAAACCTTCATAAACTATCCTTTCTTTCAGGCACGGTGATCAGGCTACTCTTCGTCGTAGTCTTCGTCAGCGTTTTCGTCGCCATTCGGGTCATCGCCGGCAGGCGCTGCCGTGACGTTGAATTCCATCATATCGTGCGGCGCGTTGAGGAGCGGATCCTGAGGCTGGAGATCCGCCGTGCTGACGACTTCTTCACTGTCTCCGTCGGGCGTCAAGACGATGGCGTCGTTGGGATCGTAGTGCGACGTAATGAGGTCGATATGACGGTCGCCGTCGCTGTAGGTTACGGTCCGGCGGATGGTGATGTCGTGGCCGTCGTAGCCAAACTGCTTCAGCGTGTCGTCACTGACACTGTCATCGTGCTTCTTTATGATCTTGTGAGGTAAATTCTGGAGATGTGTCGTTTCAAAGGTGACCGTACTGGTATCGGCGTGGTTGCCTAAGATGTACGTCGTCACCGTATTGGCCCCGACAACGGTATAGACGGCGACGGGGTGCTGGAAGGGTTGGTAAAGGCGAAATCAAGGCCGTCATCGGCAACGGTGGCATCCATGCCGACAGGGACATAGCTGCCGGAGCGAAATGCGGTTCCCGACTGGCGATGAAGAGGCCGGCCCGGAGGCTGCGTTGAATAAGGTTGTGCTGACCTGGCAGACGCCGCCGCCGACGGATTGTTCCAACCGGTTTTCAAAGTAAGACGGGGCCTGTTTATAGCCTTTATCTGCCGTTCGCGTGCCGACGTATTTATTGAATGAAAAGTCCTGTTGGCTGGCAACGAAGGCATGATTCAGCCGTTCCTGGGCCAATTTGATATTCGTATTGCGGTCAGGATTGCTGTTGTCGAAATGGGTCGTGTAATAGGACAACACCGTATCGATGTCCTTTAAGTCACCGCTCTTGACATCGGCCTGCTGCGACTGTCAATGGGCACGTCGATGTCGCCGGTCTGGCCTTTATGCAGGCTGTCGGTAATGGAATCCTTGAGGCCTGCCGTATTGATGACGATGCGGTCTTTTTCCGGTTCGACGGCGACGGTCTTATTGTCTTCCTTGACATAGGCAAAGGCATTTTCCGGATCCTTATCGTGTTTATCGTGAAGATCCGTCAGGGCCTTGTCGAGTTTTTCTTCATCGACGGCAATGGCCAGGGGGATGTCCTTGCCATGCATCAAGGTCGTCGCGACGTCAGCCACGCGCTCCCAGGGCATGCCTGCCGGCCGATGAGATGGAGTTCATCGTCGATGTAATCGCGGTCGAGTTTGGCACCGAGTTCATCGAGGCTCAGCGTCGTATCGACGCCGTCGGCTGCCAGGTGGAGCTTGCGCCCTTCGATATCTTTGGCATGGAGATCGAGATAGTTGGCAATATCCTCTTCGGTCATATCCTGAACGGAATGGCCGTCGAGGGTCACCATCTGTTCGGCCCGCGTCTGGGCGGCAAAGAACCCGCCGAATCCCAGGATGCACAGGGCCACGACTGCACCGCCTATTTTCTTCCATGACCGAGACTTCGGAGCCGGCAGCCCATGCTTTTCACGATACCGGCGGCGGTATTCCTTCATTCTCTCTTTTCGTTCCTTTTCTGCTTCCGTCACGCTCTAACCTACCTTTTCAGACTACAATAAAGACAAATAAGGGCTCCCATATCGGCCGGCGACGCCTTCCCGCTGCGGATATGGAGCTGTAAGGTAAAAATATTACATATACAACGTTCTAACTCTTCTATTGTCCAATAAGATGCGACTTTTTGCAAGTGATATATGACATATTTCGCACTTCGCCCCTTATTGACAGCCGTCAGGACCTGTTCGCGCTGGTGCTGACCGGCGTGGGCCCGTAACAGTTCTTTATACGACAAGAGGAGCCGCAGGCGCGACAGCATATATCCCGTGTTCTTTAAAAAGGCATCCTGCTTACTGAACAAGCCTTCGACAAAGGGCAGGGTCTTCTCCCCATTGCGGCGAAGGAAGGCATCCATGAAGGTGAAGAGGTTCTTTTCCATGGTGCCGGCAAAGAGGTCGGCCAAATCGTCGGGGCCGATGCTCTTTTTCCCGTCAGGGAGGGTGATGCACAATTTATCGAGCTCGGAAAAGACGTAGAGCAAGGATATGCTGCCCCAGGTTTGAAAGAGGTCCTGCAAAAAGACGACGCCGTCGCGGCTAAGGCTTCGGCCCCGATCTTTAAGATAGGCTGTCACATAGGGCATGACCGTCTTTTCCGTCACCGCTTCGGCAGCGACGACCTCAGCCATGGGCTTCAAGGCCTTAAAGAAAGCGCTTCCCGTATCGACGTTGCCCTTACTGTAAAATAAGAGGCTGTTGCCGTCGTCGAGGTGTCCAGCTTCATCGAGAAACCACTGTTCTTCTTTCGATATTTTACTCCGCGACCGGCCGCCCTTCTTCAAGGGCAAAAAGGGACAGTCGTACCAGACGGTGATCGTACCGCTGCTAAAGAGGCTCGTCCCCTGGAAGGATTCGACGACCGTCGCCGCGGCGGCATCCTTTTGAAAGGTCTGCACTTCGGCATCGCCGCCGGATCGTTTGCGGGCCGCTGCGAAAAACTTCTTCCGCCCCTCTTCCATGAGGTAGGCTTCGGTCCCGTAGATGATCATGATGTTCTTGGTAGTACTCATAAATCTTCCTCAATAAATGTAGATAGGCGCCACTGACCGCGATGGCGAAAGAGGCGCAGTTGTCCGTCCCGAGACGGGATATAGGCAGGAACGCCGTAGCTATCGGCCGCTTCGCCCCACTCGGCGGCAGCGCCTTGGCCGCGGAACCCTTCATAAACGACGGTTCCTAAAGCCGATGCGGGAAAGGATTTTCCGTCCCAAGCGTCAAGGGACCGCAGTTCCCAAAGGAGGGGTTCGCCCGAAAAAGTCTGGGGCACGGCCGTTACGCCGCGATAGGGAATCTCCCCTTTCCCCGGTCCTTTTAGGAAGGTAAATGCTTTTTGGAACAAGGCTTCGGTGTAAGCCCTTTCCTCCCCTTCGACGACGCACCGGCGAAGGCGGAAGATGCCGTTGGCCCGAAGGGCCGGAATGACGACGACGGCCGCCTGATCGGGATTGGAGAATCTCGATTTATTATACCATAAATCGGCCGATCTATCTTCATAAATAATGGCCGTAGCCTGATCGCGGCCGGCGTCAAAAATGAGCACTCCCGGCCCGGATGGCCGCATCATCCAACTGACCGCCAAGGAGATGATTAGGGGCAGAAAAATTTTCTTTCGAAGGCTCCGAAAAAAGACGAATCCCACCAAAAGATACCACGAAAACCAAGCCCAAAGGGACGGCTGTCCGGCCCACAGGCGGCTCCCCGGAAGGGCGGCGATAAAGGCGTTTCCTTTTAAGGCCAGAGCCAACAAAGGCTTTACCCCAAAGAGTATGAGATCGGCACCGGCGTCGTACAAGAGGGATAATACAGAAGCGCCGAGGCCGAGGACCATGACCAGGTCGAGGACCGGCGCCACGACGACGTTGGCCAGTAACGAGTAGACGGGAAAGGAAAAGAAGGCTCCCAAGAGGAGGGGCACGACGAGGACCTGAGCTGACAGAGAGACAGACAGGCAGTTTCGCAAAAATTCCGGCAGAAACGAAAGGATTGTCGTAATCCGTTTATAACATAAGACGATGCCCGCCGACGCACTGCACGACAGGCGAAAGCTCAGGTCAAAAAAGAGGTAGGGGCTGTAGAGCAGCATGGCCATGACGCTAAGGCCAAAGCATGGCCTGCCGTATAGTCGCGCCGTGCCGTCAGGCTGAAGGCACTGAGACTTCCCATGATGGACGCCCGGACGACGGGCGACGTAAAGTCAGCTAAGGCGCTGTAAAGGAGGAGAAAGGCGGCCGATAAGACAAAGAGCGGCGTCCCGCGAAGGCCAGCGGCCCGGCCGATCACTTGCAGAACGGCTAAGAGCAGGGCCACGTGAGAGCCCGACACGGAGAGGATATGAATGAGGCCCGTCGTGCTGAAGGCCTCGAGAAGACCCGGCGGCAGTTCGTCGTAATGACCGCCAAAGAGGAGGCTCGACAGGACCGGTGCATAGTCCGGCCCGAGGACGGCGTCGTAACGCTTAGTCAAAGCCGTTTTCAGGTCTTGTAGCAAGCGCGGATGCCCACGGGCTCTGAAAGGACCTGAACGGCCCCACCCTCTTTGCCAAAGATCCGCAGCCAGATGTCCTTTTCCCGGTCGCGGTGACGGGCGTCGTACATGCCGTCGTTTTTATAATACGTCAAGGGTTTGCTCTGGCCCGTAATCCGCAGGGTGTCACCAACGTCAGGCCCATCGGGGACGGTCACATAAGCCCGCCCCTTTCCGGGATACGTCCGGTCGTCATCGCCATACCGATAAGACGTAAGATCCATGACGTAGCGTCCCATGGTTCCCCCTTCACCGGTAAAGGTACCCCGTTTTTCCGAAAGGGTTCCCTCAACGACGAGGTTGGCGCCAGCGGCCTGATGGGGCAAGGCGTCGTAGCCGTCAGCGGCCAGTTGAAGCCGCATGCCTCCGAGGCAAAAGAGGGCCGGAATCAGGAAGAAGATCAAGGCCATTCTCCGATAGAAGGCACACAATCCAGTTCCAAAAAGGGACAAAAGAAAAAAGGCCCCCCACCAAGGAAGGGGCAGTGAAAATCGGTCAGCTGCAGCAATGCCGGCACAAAGGGCCAGTGCCAACGACAGGCTGAGCCACAGAGGCCGCATAGAAAGGGCTTTCATAAGCCGACCTGGTCCTTTAATTTTTGGAACTTAGCCGGCCCGATACCCTTGACCTGCTTCAGCTCGTCAATGTTGGTAAAGGCACCGTGTTCCCGGCGGTAGGCGATGATATTGTCGGCCATGGCCGGCCCGATACCTGGCAGGGTCATGAGTTGTTCGGCATCGGCCTGATTTAACGACACCTTTCCGTCATCGACAGACGGCGGCGGTACGCCGTTCCAGTCATAAGGGATGTGGATATGCATGCCGTCGACGGCCTTTCCGGCCAGATTCACCGCTGCCGTATCAGCATAGGCCGCCATGCCCCCTGCCGTCGCTACGGCTTCACCGACGGTCTGTCCCCCATCGAGGGCATAGAGACCGGGCTTCTGGACGGCACCGGTGACGTAGATAAAGGCTTTCTCGGGCAAGGCTTCTTCGACGACCGGTACCGGTTCGGCCACGACCGGAAAGAGGGCGTCACTAAATTGACTGACGGCCAAAAAAGCGGCTATGGCGCCAAAGACGGCGATTTTCTTCATGTTCGTCCCTCCTATCATAAGGCTATACGTACAGTGTGCCTTACTCAGAGGACGCCGAGGAGAAGTTTAATCGATTTTTAACCGATATTCTTTTTATTCAGGAAGGATTTACCTACCAGCTGCCCTTCGACTTCCAGAAGTTCTTCTGGAGCATGACCAAGAGGGTGAACATTTCCAGTCGCCCTAAGAGCATGGACAGGCAGAGGATGGACTTTGAAAATAGGGACAGTTCGGCATAGGTCGACGTCGCCCCGGTGATGCCGAAGGCCGGGCCGATACAGCCCATGGTCGAGACGCTGATGCCGATAGCATCGAAGACGGTGATGCCGTCAAAGGTCAACAGCAGGGCCCAGAGGGCGATGAACATGACGTATAGGAAACAGAACTGGGCGACGCGGACGACCGTATCGTCGCCGATGCGGTGGCCGTTGATGGTCATGCCCAGGACCTGATTGGGATGAAGTTTGGTCTTGGCCGCATGCCAGATGTACTGGGCCATGATGACTACGCGGGAGACCTTTAAGCCTGCCGCCGTCGAGCCGGCACAACCGCCGGAAATCATGAGCATCAACAAGATCCCCTTAGAAAAGGTCGGCCAGCGGTCAAAGTCGGCCGAGACGAAGCCCGTCGTAGCGATGGACGCCGCCTGGAAAGACGAGTAGCGAAGGGCCGTCGTCGGACCTTCTCCTAAAGAGCTCATGAGATTGAGGCCGATGAGGATCGTCGCCGCGGCCACGATCAAGAGATAGACCCGAAATTCCATATTTTCCCACAGGACGCCCCAGCCCTTCTGCCAGGCCCGGTAATAGAGGGCGTAGTTGCCGCCGGTGAGGACCATGAAAAAGGTCATCCAGCCTTCGACGGCCGGACTTTCAAAGTGGGCGGCGCTGGCATTATACGTCGAAAAGCCGCCGGCCGAGACCGTCGACAAGGCGTGGTTGGCCGCATCGAGAAAATCCATGCCGCAGATGACGAAAATGACGAAGGCCGTCGCCGTAAAGGCCAGGTAGATGCGAAACAGCACCTTGGTCATGTCGTGAAGCCTGGGCAGGACGCGTTCCCTTGTCGGCCCTGTCGATTCGGCATTATACATGTAAAACACCGCCGACTGACCGGCTTCGGGCAAGAGGGCGATGAATATGACGATAATCCCGAGCCGCCGAGCCAGTGGGTCATGCTGCGCCAAAGGAGCAGGCTCTGAGGCAGGATTTCTAAGTCCGTAATGACCGTCGCCCCGGTCCCGGTAAAGCCGGAGACGCTCTCAAAGAGGCCGTCGAAATACGACAAATAGCCGCCGAGGCAATAAGGAAGCATGCCCAGAAAGGTGGCCAGCATCCAGCCGATGCCGGTAATGGCAATACCTTCGCGCATGGTCAGTTTCTGCGTCCGCACGCGGCCGTAGTTCAGGCAGCTCATGCCGACTAAGCCGCAGAGAATGATGCTGCCCACAAAAGGCAGCCAGCTCGATTCCCCCATGATGATGGCCATGGCCAGGGGCAAAAACAGGACGCCGCCTTCGGCCAAGGCTATTTTTCCTAAAAATCGAGAAATGACGCGTAAGTCCATAAGATCCCCTTCACAAAAAATATTTTCTCTATTATACCATGAGGCTTTCAGAAAACCAAAAGCATGGCCGCCCTTATCTATGATATAATAACAGGATCACAAAATTTATCCCCAAGAAAGGATGATCGTCATGTCCCGTGACTCTATCGATACCTTATTGAACTTCATTGACCGCTCCCCGTCGCCGTACCACACCGTCGCCGCCTCCAAAAAGCTTCTCGACGAAGCCGGCTTTACGGCCCTCGTGCCGGAAGAGACACTGTGGCAATTGAAGGCTGACCGTGCCTACTACGTCCCGGTCTACGGATCGGGCCTCGTCGCCTTCCGGACGGGCCGGGATATCCGCCGTCATCTGCGCCTCAGTGCGGCCCACACCGATTTTCCCGCCCTTCGCATCAAGCAGCGGCCGGAAATCCGCGAAAAGGGCTATCTGAAACTCAATGCCGAAACCTACGGCGGCCTCATCCGTGAATCGTGGCTCGACCGGCCTCTTTCCCTGGCCGGTGCCGTCGCCCTTGAAAGCGACGATCCCTTCCGGCCCAAACTGCGCCTCATCGACCTTGAAAAGCCGGTCCTCACCATCCCCCGCCTGGCCATCCACATGAACCGCAAGACCAATCAGGCATCGAACTCAATCCGCAAAAGGACCTCCTGCCCGTTCTCGGTCTCGACGGCAAAGACGTGACTAAACACTTCTTCCTCGACTTTTTATCCGAAACCTGCCGCTGCCTGCCTGAAGCCATTTTATCGTACGAACTGACGGTCTATCCGGCAGAATCGGGCTGCCGCCTCGCTGGCACGACGAATTCGTCTCGTCGCCCCGCCTGGACAACCTGACGTCGGTCCTGGCCTCCCTCTTGGCCCTCGTAGGCGCCGACGAAGCCGACGGTTTGAACGTCGTCGCCCTCTTTGACAACGAAGAAGTGGGCAGCCATACGAAACAAGGCGCCGATTCCGCCGTCCTGTCCCGGATCCTGGGCCGCATCTACCACGCCTTCGAGCTGACCGATGACGATCTCTCGGCCGACCTTGCCAAGGGCTTCATGCTGTCCGTCGACGTGGCTCACGCCATCCATCCCAACGTCCCTGAAAAATGCGACATCACCAACCAGCCTCAAATGGGACGCGGCGTCGCCCTCAAGATTGCCAGCAGCCAATCTTATGCCGGAGATGCCGAAGCCGTGGCCGTCTTAAAAGGCTTGTGCCGCAAAGCCGACATCCCCTATCAGATTTTCATGAACCGGTCCGACCTTCCCGGCGGCTCGACCTTGGGCTCCCTGTTATCGGCCAACCTCCCCATCCGGACCATGGACATCGGCATTCCCATTACGGCCATGCATTCCTGCCGCGAATTGATGGCGCCGCCGACCAGGATGCCCTGACCGACCTCATTACGGCCTTCTTCAGTCATTCCTAAATATCTCGAAATATTTATTTTCTATCCTAGTTTGTCAGCATTGACACGTTTTGTTTTACATCTTATAATGACAAGTGTATAATACAGCATACTGTATAGTATACAGAAAGAGTGGATATGAATGACTCTAGGACAAGAAATTAAGTACTATCGCAAGAAAAACGGCTTAACCCAGACAGCTTTCGGCGACCTCTTCGGTATGTCAAAGCAAGCCGTCTACTCTTGGGAAACAGGTCTTTATTCACCAGATATTTCAGTATTGCTGAAAATGGCTGATTTTTTCCAAATTCCATCTGTGTCCTTGTCGGCCGGCCCGGCATGTATTGCCAAAAGAGCGACGACACCCGCAGCAACTGCGACTACTGTGCGCCCATCACCGACGAAGACTGTCTCGTCATCCGGGCCCTTCACGCCTTGCCCCCGGAAAAACAGCAGGCCGTCAAGACACTCCTCAATATCAAACCGAAAAAAAACGGCAGCTCCGACGTAGGAGACAACTGACAACGCGGTATTGATGTATAAAAAATCGGACCCGATCCATCGAGGGTCCGATTTTTATGCCCTTTTCTTGCCAGGGCCTGACAAATAGGCTATGATGAGAAAAAACGAAAAGGAACGATATGCTATGGAATCTCTTCTCCGCTCGGTCTACGGCCGGGCCGAAGCCGAATATGTCATCAAAAAATCCCGCTTCATCGCCACCGTCTGTGAAGTGAAGACGGAAGCCGAAGCGGCAGCCTTCATCGAAAGCGTGCGCAAGCACTATTGGGACGCCCGGCACAACTGCTCGGCCTTCCAAATCGGAGCCGGCGGTCAGATCCAGCGCTCCAGCGACGACGGCGAACCGTCGGGAACGGCAGGCCGCCCCATTTTGGAAGTCTTAAAGAAACGGGACCTTACCAATACGGCCGTCGTCGTCACCCGCTATTTCGGCGGCATCAAACTCGGCGCCAGCGGCCTCATCCGGGCTTACAGCCACGCCGCAGCGCTGGCCCTTGACGAAGCTCCGTCGTCGACTACACGCCCTTCACGGTCCTTACGGCGACCGTCGCCTATCCCCTGGTCAGCACCCTTGAACGCTTTGCCGAAAGTCACGGCGTCCTCATCACCGACCGGGCCTTTGCCGCCGACGTGACCTTCACCTTTGAAGTCCCAGAGGGTAACAGCGCCGCCTTTATGGCCGATCTGACCAATACCACCAACGGCCGCGCAAGCTTACAAAAAACGGGTACCGTCGTAAAACCGGTACCCGTTACAGAGTCTTAACAGCTGACCTCAGGCCTTATAGCCCGTCGTAAGATCGACAATATTTTCCAATTTTTCGCCGGCCAGGAACCGTTTCAGGTTGTCAACGGCGATACGGGCGATGTAGTCGTGCGTCGCCTGCAGGTGGTAGCCGCCGGAAATGTGCGGCGTAATGTAGATGCCTTTCGTCTGCCACAAAGGATCCGTCGACGGCAGCGGTTCCGGATCGGTAACATCCAGCCCGGCACCTGCCAAATGACCGGACAGGACGGCTTCGCGCAACGCTTCCTGGTCGACGTTGCTGCCGCGGCCGACGTTGACAAAGAAAGCGCCTTTCTTCATAGCCATGAAGCGTTCCTTATTGTAAATCCGATACGTTTCCGGCGTATCGGGCAGGCAGGACGCTACGATGTCCGCCCGGGAAAGATAGTCTTCAAAATGAGCATATCCCCATTTCATCGGCTTCCGGCGGTACTTCGCCCTTGCGGCGGCGCAGGCCGATAACCTGAGCACCCAAGCCTTTACGCGACGGCCAAAGTTGCGGCCGATATCGCCAAAACCGACGACGACGACCGTGGCCCCGTAAAAGGACGTGACCGGACCTTCATCCTGCCACAAGGATTGATGCTGATTGTCATGATATACGTAAAGCTTCTTCATCATGGCCATAGTCAAGGCCAGCATGTGCTCGGACAACGCCAGGCCATAGGCACCGGTCGCATTGGTAAGTAAGACGCCGTCCGGCAGAATACCGGGCTGGCAGTACGTATTGGCACCGGCACTGTTGAGCTGGAGCCATTTCAAATTCTTAGCCTTGCTGACCAGTTTCGGTTCGACGTTGCCGATAATGACGTCGGCTTCTTCGAGAGCCGCACCGGCATCGCTTCCATCACCGGGACAGAAGGTCACCTTGGCACCTTCCGCAGCCGTTTCAAACCACTGTCGCTGTTTTGCATCCGTATCCATGACAACTAGAATATTCAACAGAATCACTCCTTATTATATTTTGTGTTGGCGGCAATTTCCTTCACCGTTTCTAATGGGCATTTTGCGATGTGGGCAATAAATTCATAGGTTACATCTTCCTGCAAGAGCTCCGTAACCAGACGAACTACGCTGCCCTCTTCGCCGTCCATGTTAACGAATTGTCCCATGTCCGCCTCCTCTGCACTATCTGCACAACCAAAAGGTCCCGCATCACCTGGGAAACAAGACCATTTTCGTAAAAATAAACGCTGTATTTACGTTTTAATTATAGCCTGTATATACTGAAAAAGATAGGCAACGGCGCCACTTGTGACAAAACTGTTCAGCGGAGGTGGAAATATATCAACTATCTGTTACTGATAGGCCCAAAAAAGGATTTATTGTTACTAAATAGACAGCCCCTGTCATCAGAGCATGTAAGTCTGACGACAGGGGCCAGTCCCAATAAGCAATCTTATTCAGTTCGTGCCGCCTTATTTGGCCATAAGCGAGGCGACTTTATTGGCAAAGGCAACGGGATCATCGGGCATGATGCCTTCCAGGAGCAGAGCCTGATCGTAGAGCAGCTGGCAGTAATCCTTGAAGTCTTGGCCATCTTTACCAGCCTGATGAACGGCGGCCAGTTTTCCGAACAGTTCATGGTCCGGATTGATTTCCAGGATCCGGCGGGCTTTGAACATGGGGTTATTGGCGGCAGCAAAGGCCTGTTCCATAGCCAGTGACGGACCGGCCGCATCGGCGACGAGGCAGACGGCACCGCTCTTTAAGCGGTTCGACAGGCGGACGTCGGCGACCTTATCGCCTAAGGTGCTCTTCATGTCAGAGAGGAGGCCTTCATTGTCTTTGGCCAGGTCTTCGTTCTTCTTCTTTTCGGCCTTAAAGGCGTCGTCTTCGAGGTCGAGATCGCCGCGGCTGACGGAATGGAAGCGATGGCCTTCGTATTCACCGATGGCTTCGACGGCAAATTCATCGACGGGATCGGTCATGTACAGGACTTCGATATCGCGGTCGCGGAGGAGTTCCATCTGGGGCAGGCCTTCGATGGCTTCCTTATCCTTGCCCGTTGCGTAATAGATCTTCTGCTGGCCGTCTTTCATGGCGTCGACGTATTCCTTGATGGTGCGGAGTTTTCCGTCTTTGGAGGACATGAACAACAACAGGTCCTTCAGCTTTTCAACGTTGTTTTCACCGGTCATCATGCCGCTGTAGACGCCGATTTTCAGGGATTTACCGTATTCGGCCCAGAATTTTTCATACTTTTCACGGTTCTTTTCAAGATCCCGCTTCAAGGACTTGAGGATCGTCTTTTCCAGGTTGCGGCCGATGAGGTTCAGTTCACGGCTCTTCTGCAGGAGTTCACGAGAAATGTTGAGCGACAGGTCCGGCGAATCGACGAGGCCTTTGACGAAGCGCAGGTAATCCGGCAGGAGGTCCTTGCATTTATCCATGATGAAGATATGCCGCGAATAGAGCTGGATGCCCGGTTCATAGTCGGCATAGTAGAGGTTGAACGGCGCCTTGCCGGGGATGAATAACAAGGCCGTGTAATCGACGGCGCCTTCGGCACGGTTGTGGAAGATGTCCATCGGTTCGTCCCATTCATAGAACTGGTGCTGGAAAAATTCGTGGTATTCTTCCGGTTTGATATCCGATTTATTCCGCGTCCACAAGGGCTGCATAGAGTTCAAGGTCCGCGTTTCTGTCTTTTCTTCTTCCGGTGCATCTTCGATGGTCTTTCCGTCTTCGTCCTTAGGCTTTACCTTGGTCGTAAAGTCCATGGTGATCGGGTAGCGGATGTAGTCGGAATACTTCTTGACCAGGCTCTGGAGGATCATCTGGTCGGTGTAGTTTTCTTCGCTATCGTCGCCATAGAATTCGCTGTTCAAATGGAGGATGATCGTCGTCCCGTGCTTCGGTTTCTGGCATTCTTCGAGGGTATATTCGCCGCTGCCCGTCGATTCCCACTTGTAAGCCTGCGTTTCGCCGGCCTTGCGGGTAACGACGGTGACCGTATCGGCGACCATGAAGGCCGAATAGAAGCCGACACCGAACTGGCCGATGAGGTCCTTATTCGTATCGCCGCCGTCCTGGGATTCCTTCAGCTTTTCGAGGAAGGCCTTGGTCCCGGACTGGGCGATAGTGCCGAGGTTATCCATCAGATCCTTTTTATCCATGCCCAGGCCGTTGTCGGAAATGGTCAGCGTATGGCCGTCAGCATCGGGCGTCAGGTGGATTTCAAAGCCCGTGTCCCCTTCGAGGAGATCGCCGTTGGTCAGGGATTGATAATGGAGTTTATCGATCGCATCGGAGGCGTTGGAAATCAGTTCCCGCAGGAAGATTTCGTGATTTGTATAAATAGAGTGGACCATGAGGTCCAGCAGCTGCTTCGTTTCAGCTTGAAATTCATGGGTTTCTTTTGCCATGGTAAAACACTCCTTTGTATCCGTTTTCCGTACCGTCAGCGGCAGCTGAGGTACTTTCACATCACTATCATACCGCAAAAAGTCAAATAGTCAAGTATTTTTTCAGCATAAGCTATCCCATGGCAAAGGACAAAGCCCGGCCTCATTCCCAGGTTTGAACCGGGCCCATTTTGACCGCTCCGCCCATAAAAATCTGCTGCAGATTCCCCTCGTCATCGACACTGGCCGCAATGGCAATAGTCCCGCCGGGCTGCTTCAGATAAGCGGCGACCCGCTTGCGCGTCGTACAGGCCAAAGCTGCTGCCACGGCGGCAGACCCGCTGCCGCAGCTGTTTTCCCAGTACAGGGTGTCGGTCTGGCTGACGTAGACGGCTGGCACCATCTCCTGGGTCTTGGAATCGCAGAGGATGAGGCCGTAAGCTGGAAAATCTTCGCCGTCGACATAGTCTTTTAAGGCCTGCCAATAGACGTCCTTATCGAGCCGTCAAACGTCTCGATGAAGTGGACAAAGTGCGTAATTCCCGGCAGGTCGACGCGGAAGAAGCGGGCCGGCTGACCGTCGACGTCGACTAAAAGAGCCCCGACGCCGTCGGGATAAGGCATCTCGATAAAGCTTCGTAGTCACCGCCGCCCTTATGATTGACCTTGACCGGCAGGATTTCGTCACAGCCCGAACAGGATACGCCGTAGACGCCCTGCTCTTTCCCGTCACAGGACAAGGCGTAAGCTGCCGCCGCCCGCGAGGCATTGCCGCAAAATTCGCCGCCCATCATGTCGACCCGCAGTTTTTCCCTCGACACAGGTCACATAGCCGACCTGTTCGGCATCGATGTCGGATCGGGCCAGTAACTGCGCCGCCAGGTACTGTGCTGCTCCTTGGGAACCGGCGTCAGTACCAAAATCGTCTTATTGCCGCTGGGGTCGGCCAATAGATAGTCTAGTTTCATCATGTTCTCCTTTTCGTGCGGACTGTCTCCGTCGCGATGTAAAGTCTCTTCTGCTATTTTATCACGCCTTCCCCGATCATAGAATATAAGTCCGGCTTTTTTATCCTTATTTACCGCAGGATTTCGTCTCCATACTATCCTTTTGGGTACTATGCCACTTAAAAGTGCATTCTTCCTAAAAAGGATGGTTTACGATACAATAAGCCCATCAGCTGATACAGAACATTGCGATAAAAAAAGACGCTATGGCCCTGACCTTGTCAGGCCCCATCTTAGGTCACAATAAAGGAGATATACTATGTTACACGAAATCAACTGGCCCCACCCATACCTGCCGGGCACGACCGACAATTTTGCTTCGAACGAAGTCATCATCCAGGGCGTTACTGCCAAAGAAGCCTTTGAAAATTTGATTGACACGGCGATCTGGCCGACGTACTATGACAATGTATCCGACGTCGAATTCGACAACACGAAGGGCACGAAGCTTGCCGCCGATACGCGATTTCGCTTCAAGACCTTCGGCTTCCCCATCGAAGCCGAAATCACGGAATTCGTCGCTCCTAAGGGCGATCAGCGGGGAGACTTTCCTGGCACGGCTGGCCGAAGGCGACGCGGATCACCGCCTCGACGTCATCCACGCCTGGCTCCTCGAAGACCTGTCGGAAAACCGCCTGCGCATCCTGACCCAGGAATCGCAGATTGGAAAACCGGCAGCCGAACTCCACCGCGACCAGTCGGACCCGATGAACGTCGGCCACCAAAACTGGCTCCGCGGCCTGGCAGCGACCTTGCTGGCAAATAAAGGCCGCTAATATCAACTTTGTCTATTAGGGAAGGAATGTTTTATGGCTAGCAAAAATTCAATGTTTCAATGTCCCGTCGAGGCGGCCTTAAGCCTCCTGGGCGGCAAATATAAGTGCATCATCCTCTGGCACCTCTTAGAAGGCACCCACCGCTACAGCGAGCTCCAGCACGTCATCCCCCAGGCCACGCCGAAGATGCTGACCCAACAGCTGCGCGAACTGGAAGACGCCGGCGTCATTTCCCGCAAAGTCTATCCCGTCGTGCCGCCTAAGACCGAATACAGCCTGACCGAATTCGGCCGGACCTTATCGCCCATCATCGAAGCCATGTGCGACTGGGGCAAAACGTATATGGCCGACCGGATTTTGCCAAAAAATATTCCGTCTAAATAAATATGAATCAAAAAAATATAAATGTAAAATTGATAACTGCTTAACAAGGCGGCTTGAAGACCGAAAATGGGACTTCAAGCGCCTTTTGTAAACTCATAAAGTCAGGTACCTTATTGTATCAGAATAAATAGTAATTTATCTCATTATGGAAGATTCCTTTCACCGTCAGGACTAGGGACCGATATAGGCCGAGCTCGGGCACAGCCGACCTTTTTCTCACGAAAAAAGCCATGCCCGAACGGCATCCGTCCGGAACATGGCCCTATGGAAAAAAGGATTAGAATGTAATTTCAACGCCCGTGCGCCAAATGCGGCCGTCGAGGTAGATGGCGTCGATTTTTTTATTGAAGACGTTGTCGACACCGGCAAAGAGGCGCGTCTTTTCATTGAACTTACGGTTGACGACGAAGTTAAAGGTCTGATAGGTGTAGGCTTTATTGGTATCGCTTTCATAGTAATTATTGACCACTGTTCCCAAATCGTGGCATTCCAGCCCGTCGTCTTGTGATCGTCATAGGTGAGCTGCAGGGTCGTAATATTGTCGGCAATGCCGTCGACACCGTGAGCAGAGGCTTCGGCCGACGCCGATTTATTGCTGGCCGACGTCCAGTTGCTGGTCAACTTCGTATCCCAGCGGTCGGACAGTTTGCGGCCTAAGGTCAGTTCGACGCCGTGAGTCTTGGTCGTGCCGTCGATGTTGTAGTACTGGCTCCAACCGCTGCGGCCGCTGCCGACGGTATGGGTGGAAATCATGTTTTCGATATCGTTATGGAAGTAGGTCAATTTCCCGAAGGTCTTGCCCCATTCCCCTTCATAGCTGATATCCCAGTTCTTCGATTCTTCAGGCTTTAAGTCCGGGTTGCCTAAGGTCAGGACGCCCATGTGGGTGTAGTCCATGTAGAGTTCGCTGACGCTCGGCGCCTTATAGCCTTCACCCCAATTGGCCTTGAAGCGGTTGTTGTCATTGAGGAAATATGTCGCGCCGATGTGGGGCGTCGTCTTGCTGCCGAACTGGCTGTGGTGGTCGTAGCGGACAGCGGATGATGACCCATTTATCGCCGATGAGCCATTCGTCCTGGACGTAAGCCGCGTAGGTGCTGACGTCTTTGCCGTCAGTGCCGCTGGTACCGAAGTTGACGCCGTCGACGCTGTAGCGGTCGTATTCCGTGCCGTAGGTCAAGGTGTGGTCACCGTTGATCTTATGGCTGTTCTTACCTTCAATGCCCCAAATGCTGTAGTTGTTCGTTTCGCCGTATTCCTTGGCCAGGGCCGTATAGGGCAGGAAGCGGAACTTATTCAGCTTGCTGTAGAAGGTACGGACCATGTAATCGTCCTTGTCATTCTTTCCGGTCAGGCTCAGGCTGGCGTCGCGCCGTTCCGTTTCCAGCTTGGCATCTTCCAGGCGGACGATGCGCCCCAGGCGCCGAGGTTGTATTCCTTGTGGCTCCAGTCGCCGGTCAGTTTATCCTTATAATATCCGAGGTCGAGGTTGAGGTTTTTGTTTTCCCCGAGTTCATAGGTACCGCTGAAGTTGTAGCTCTGTTTCGGCCCTTCGAGATTCTTGACCGGCAGGCCCGATACTTCGTGTTCCGTCCACTGGCGGTCCTTGGAGAAATTCATATCGAAGGTGCTGCTGAACTTGCCCTGTTTCCCGAGATCGATGTGGTAGTAGTTAGAGATGTTCGTCGTCCCCGTAGCCACGCCCATAGTCACCGACGGTTCGCCGGAAGACTTCTTGGTGATAATGTTGATGACGCCGGACAGGGCGTCGGAACCGTACTGGGCCGAGGCTGCGCCGCGGACGATTTCGATGCGTTCGATGGTATGGACGTTCAAGCGGTCCAGGGCCAGGAGGTTCTGCGTCGTCGACGTATCTTCAATGGCCGTCCGCTGGCCGTTGATCAAGATGAGGCGCTGTTGCTGGCCATGCCCCGCATAGAGATGCGATGGCCAAAGCCGGTGCTGGTATTCATGATCTGGATGTTATCGGCCAGGCGCAGAGCCGAATAAACGTCGGTAGCCCCTAATTTTTCAATATCCTCTGCCGTAATGACTTCCACCGTCTGCGGTACGGTCTTGACTTCCGCTTCCGTTCTCGTCGCCGTAACGACGCGTCTTTAGTCGTCACCGCCGAATCCGCATCCTGTACATCTGCCGCATAGGCTGGCAGGGACAGGGCCATCAGTATACCCCAGGTTATATAAGCGCTCTGTTATGTCTCATCGTTCGATAAGTCCCTTCTTTCACTGTTAATTTTGAAAATCTTTCGCAATAAAAGAGTACCATATCTCAGGGTCACCTTCTACTCCATTTAGCCAAAAAGTACTCCATTACGACATTTTTTTCACAAATAGGGACATTTGCGAGCGGCCTATCGCAAAGATTGATGCTTCGTTCCTATCAGGCCTCCAACCGGTCCTGGAACACCTGCTGCTTTCGGTATTCCCGCGGAAGGCAGCCGGCCATCTTTTTGAAGGCGACGGCAAATTTACTGCTATTTTCATAGCCCACGCAGTTGGCGACTTCGAGGACGCTCTTCTCCGTTTTCACCAACAGTTCCATGGCTTTGGCCATGCGCAGTTCCTTCTGATACTGGTACATCGTCGTGCCGTAGACGTCTTTGAAGCAGCGCTTGAGCGACGTCGGCGCCATGTTGTAGCGTTCAGCCATGGCTTCTATGGTGCAGTGGCAGCTCAGATCGGCGACTAATTCCTGATGAACGGCCTTTACGGTCTCGACCTGGCGCCGCGTCAAGTACGGGCGGTCAAGGCGCATCTTGCCTTGAAAGGTGCTGAGGAAGAGAAAAATTTCCAAGATTTTCAGGCGGAAGTAGCGATTGCGAATGGCCGGCGGCACGTGGTAGAGTTCATAGAATAAGTGCTTCATGGCCTCGTTTTCCTGGACGATGATGCCGAAGTCGGAGTCGCTGCAAAAGCGGTCGCACAAGGAAACCAGGGAAAAGCTTTCCTGTTCCAAGAGGCGGTCGATGATGGACTGGGCCCGTTTTTCATCGACTAAGATGGATAGGCCGTGATAATGGGACGAGGGAAAATAAGCCATGTGGCAGTAGTCGCTGCAGCTGCGGCGGCCGACGGACATGTCGCCCTTGCCCATATACAGGTATTCTCCGTTTTTGAACCGGCATTCGATGCGCCCTTCTTCGCAGTGATTGATGGCAAAGACGTCAGGCCGAAGGGTGCATAACAAGAAAATTCTTCCATATGTGCCTCGAGATAGCTGAGGGTGATGCGGGATAGACTTCCCAATTGTTCATTTCGGCCGTCCCCGTCTCATTTTCCAGGGATAAGACGGTCAATGGCCCGTCATGGCGAACCATCTTAATCGTCGTCGTATAGTCCATGATAACCTCCTTAAGATAGGTAATAAATCTGCCGCAAAGGTGTTTCCGTTCGGCAAAACCGGACCAGACAAAGGTCAGCCGCCGGGGCGTCAATTCGATACCGTGCAGGGTGACGGCCAGGCTATCGAGCCGCTTCTGGGAAATCCCTTTGGCCGCAGCCGCCGTCACATAGGCCGGGTCGTCCCCTTCCAGCAGACGTACAGAACCTTCGATCTGAAGACCGCCCAAGTGGCGTACATCGGTAAAGCTGTCGAAGACGGCAAAGGCCGCCTGAGGATTCCGGTAGAGATGGATGAATTTTTCCCCACCTTCGCTGAAAAAATAGAGTTTTTGCTGAACGAAGACGTATTCGATGGGCGTCGCCCGCAAAATGCCGTCGCTGCCGGTCGTCAAGACGCCCGTATTATGGCGGACGAGAAAATCTTCCATAGCCTGCAGGGCTTCTTCATCGGCCAAAGGCTCCGGACGCAGGGCTTTGATGTGCCGCGCCGCTTCGATGGCATCTTCGAGAAAATTTCACGAGAAAGGCGAAAAGACGCCGTTAAGGACCGTCCCAATCCCTCTTCGACAGCCCGGAGGCCTTCCTTCCAGTCAGCGTCGGTCTTGACCGCAGCCACAAGGATCACCGATTTTCTAGAAAGAGCCTCCCGCCATTCGCCAAGAGACGAGAGCAGGCTGCCTCTTTCCCCCAGAATCAGGACGACCTGACCGTAGTGCTGCCACGGCCGCGGCGATTTATAAGAAGCGCAGGCTCCCATGCCGACCATAGGCTGACCATCCGGCTATTTTCTCGCTGACATCATCCTCATAGAGATAGAGTGTATTCATCAGAGCCTCCTTTGTTAATAATATTGACTCTCATTATAATTTTAATAGAGACGTATCCTCTGTCAAATCAAAGTAATCAAAACCACCAGTTTAACTGGTGGTTTGCTCGGGCCTATAGGCGTATCTCTTGTGGTTGCACTCTAAAGAGTGCACTGAATAAAGTCTGGCAATCACATTTCTATTACTGGCAGCCCCCTACTCGGGGGCTCTTGTTTTGCCTACTTTTTCTG
>ENA-OQBJ01000180-OQBJ01000180.1-human-gut-metagenome-genome-assembly--contig:-NODE-180-length-33760-cov-8.532542_pt1 | contig 33760 bp, 41 predicted proteins | sample MGYA00242743_ERZ504545 | MGnify/ENA primary metagenome ERZ504545 (study PRJEB26092, sample SAMD00036252) | human gut metagenome | host: Homo sapiens | study: EMG produced TPA metagenomics assembly of... | reverse complement strand
TCTTCTAAGCTCATATCTTTCAAGTTTTTACCTTGCTTTAAGCTATGATCTTCTACGTAGTTAAAACGGCGGATAAACTTCTGGTTGGTTTTCTCCAGCGCATTATCCGGATTGAGTTTATAGAGACGTGCTGCATTGATTACTGAGAAGATGAAATCGCCCAATTCCTGGTAGAATTCTCTTTGTCGCCTTTAGCCAGTTCCACCTTGAGTTCTTCCAGTTCCTCCTGCACTTTGTCCCACACATCTTCTTTTTCTTTCCAGTCGAAGCCTACATTTCTAGCCTTGTCCTGAATGCGATAAGCCTTGATAAGAGACGGAAGAGAATGAGGAACACCGCTCAACACCCGCTCATTTCCATCCTTCTCCTGCTGCTTGATCTGTTCCCAGGTTTTCTCAACAGAAGTAGCAGTTTTCGGCTTGCTGGCGCCAAGAGCCAAGGTTTCTTCCGAACTGGCAGTTCCTGCTTCCCGGTTTCTGCTTCTTCAGACTCTCTATATACCACCTGTCCCTCATCGTTGATATACATATCAGGATTCGAAACCGTCCAATTTCCCTCTTCCTTCCAGTTGATGAAAGGATGGCGGAACATCAGCTTGTCAGCCTCCTGATTGCAAACATCGCAAATATCGAACTCGCCGTCTTCTCTGCCGATGATGCTATAGAACATCACGTGCTCCAACACATCGCCCAACTCCTTCTTGATATCCTTGTAATCGCGCTTCATCAAGGCGTCACAAAGCTCGAAAGTCTCCTCAATCGTATTCGGACGAAGACTCTCGAATGTCTGCTTTTTATCCCATGGACACTGCAGGCGCAAACGGTCCTGCACATCCAGCAAGCGGCTGAACGCCGCCAGTTTTTCTTCTTTCGTATGTCCTTTTCCTGTATTACTAACCATCGTTTTGTGCAAAAATTAATAATTTTGATGCAAAGATAGTATTTTTCGCCCAAAAATTAGTATCTTTGCACCGTTTTTTAAAGAAAAAGAATAAAAATTAGATATAAACAATGGAATTAGCAAGTAAATACGATCCACAAGCAGTGGAAAGTAAATGGTATCAGTACTGGCTCGACAACAAGCTTTTCAGTTCTAAGCCAGATGGTCGTGAACCTTATACAGTGGTTATCCCACCACCAAACGTAACGGGTGTGCTCCACATGGGACACATGCTCAACAATACTATCCAGGATATTCTCGTTCGCCGTGCTCGCATGGAGGGCAAGAACGCATGTTGGGTACCAGGTACCGACCATGCCAGTATCGCTACCGAGGCAAAGGTTGTAAACCGCCTCGCTCAGCAGGGCATCAAGAAGACCGACCTTACCCGCGAGGAGTTCCTCAAGCACGCTTGGGACTGGACTCACGAGCATGGTGGCATCATCCTCAAACAGCTCCGCAAACTCGGTGCCAGCTGCGATTGGGACCGCACAGCATTCACCATGGACGAGACCCGCTCTCGTGCCGTCATCCACGTATTCTGCGACCTTTACCAGAAGGGACTCATCTATCGTGGCGTGCGCATGGTTAACTGGGACCCTAAGGCTCAGACTGCACTCTCTGACGAGGAGGTTATCTACAAGGACGAGCACTCTAAGCTCTACCACTTGAAGTATTATGTAGTAGAACAGGACTGCCAGCAGGTGGATGAGGAGAACGTGATGCACAAGGATGAGAAGGGATACTATGCAGTAGTAGCAACCACCCGTCCTGAGACCATCATGGGCGACTCTGCCATGTGTATCAACCCAGAGGATAAGAAGAATACCTGGCTGAAGGGTAAGCACGTTATCGTGCCTCTCGTAAACCGCGAGATTCCTGTCATCGAGGATACATACGTAGATATCGAGTTCGGTACTGGTTGCTTGAAGGTAACTCCAGCTCACGATATCAACGACCACGCCCTCGGTTTGAAGCACGGTTTGGAAACCATCGATATCTTCAACGACAATGGTACCATCAGCGAGGCAGCAGGTCTCTATGTAGGTATGGACCGCATGGATGTGCGCAAACAGATTTCCATCGACCTTCAGAACGCCGGTCTGATGGAGAAGATTGAGGACTATAATAATAAGGTGGGCTTCTCTGAGCGTACCAATGTGCCTATCGAGCCAAAGCTCTCTACACAGTGGTTCCTCAAGATGCAGCACTTTGCCGACATCGCCCTTCCTCCAGTAATGGACGATGATATCGAGTTCTATCCTAAGAAGTACAAGAATACCTATCGCCACTGGTTGGAGAACATCAAGGACTGGTGTATCAGCCGCCAGCTCTGGTGGGGTCACCGCATCCCAGCTTACTACTTCGACAATGCCGGCAAGAAGGATTTCGTGGTAGCTGAGACTGCAGAGGAGGCTCTGAAACTCGCTCAGGAGAAGAATGCCAACATCAAGGCTGAGGATCTTGAGCAGGAGAGCGACTGCCTCGACACCTGGTTCTCTTCATGGTTGTGGCCTATCTCTCTGTTTGATGGTATCGAGCATCCTGACAATGAGGAGATCAACTACTACTACCCTACTTCCGACCTCGTAACTGGTCCGGATATCATCTTCTTCTGGGTAGCACGTATGATCATGGCTGGCTACGAGTATCGTGGCAAGATGCCATTCAAGCACGTATATTTCACAGGTATCGTTCGCGATAAGCTCGGCCGCAAGATGAGCAAGAGTCTCGGCAACTCACCAGACCCACTGGTTCTGATTGACAAGTTTGGTGCCGATGGTGTTCGTATGGGTATGATGCTCAGTGCTCCAGCAGGCAACGACATTCTCTTCGACGAGAGCCTCTGCGAGCAGGGACGTAACTTCAACAATAAGATCTGGAATGCCTTCCGCCTCGTGAAGGGTTGGGAAACTGCAGATATCGAGCAGCCTAAGAGTGCAGAAATCGCCGTGAAGTGGTTTGATGCCAAGCTCAAGGAGGTGAACGAGGAGATGCAGAAGCAGTTTAAGGACTACCGTATCTCTGAGGCATTGATGACTGTATATAAGCTGTTCTGGGATGAGTTCTCATCCTGGTACCTGGAGATGGTGAAGCCAGCTTACGGCCAGCCTATCGACCAGAAGAGCTACGACGCTACCCTCCGCTTCTTCGATGCCCTTCTGAAGATGTTGCATCCATTCATGCCATTCATCACCGAGGAATTGTGGCAGCACATCTACGACCGCAAGGATGGCGAGAGCATCATGCGCGAGAAGCTGGATATTCCTGCACCTACAACCGAGGAGCAGAAGTTGGCAGCCGACATTGAGGCTGTGAAGCAGATTATCGCCGGTGTTCGTACCGTTCGCAACCAGAAGAACATTGCCCAGAAGGAACAGTTGTCTCTCCAGGTAGTAGGCAAGAACGATTTCGAGGCTTACAACGACGTAACGCTGAAGATGGCGAACCTCGATAAGATTGAGGTCATCGCAGAGAAGAGTGCCGATGCGTCAAGCTTCATGGTAGGTACCGACGAGTTTGCCGTACCATTGGGCGACCTGATTGACGTAGCTGCCGAGATTGAGAAGCAGAGGCTCAGCTCAAGCACTTGGAAGGCTTCCTGATGGGCGTACGCAAGAAGCTCAGCAACGAGAACTTCGTAGCTCACGCACCTGAGAAGGTAGTAGCCCTGGAGCGCAAGAAGGAAAGCGACTCTGTTGAGAAGATTGCTGCCCTCAAGGCAACCATCGAGGAACTCAAGAAGAAATAATAGTTTAATATTTATCATGTTAAGTGCGGAATGTTAAGTGTAAGAACTTAGCATTTCACACTTAACATTTCATATTTTCAAGAGAAACATGATCAAGAAGCTTTTCACCTTATTTATATGTACGCTATCTCTAGCAGCAACTTTCACCAGTTGTGGCGATGAAGCTATTGATGTAGAAAGCGTCAATAAGCAGACTATCTTCGTCTTCTATCCTTGGACGGGTGGAACCAACACTTCCGGTCTCACAAGTTTTTTGGAAAACAACGTTGACAGTATCTGCGAAGGTATTGTTGCCAAGAAAGGCTTGAATAATTCGCGTGTAATGGTCTTCATGAGCCAGAATTACAGGAAGAGCTATCTTATAGATCTCCAATATGACGGCAATACGAAAACCGTAATTCGCGACACTTTGAAAACATACGATGAAGCTACATATACTACAGCAGAAGGATTTGCAGAGATTCTGAATGAGGTGAAACGCCGTGCTGAAGCCCTGAATTATTCGCTCATCATCGGAGCTCATGGCTGCGGATGGACCTACAAAAGCGATTGGGTAAACTATCCTTATATGGCAAGACCTAATGCCGGTTTTGCTCAGAAAGGAAGCACCAGCTACCCTACCGCTACCGGCAATTTCAGCGGAATACAGTATGGTCCCGATCCCAACAAACCTATCACCCGTTTCTTCGGAAGCGTAAGTTTAGAAGAAAACGCTCTCGACGTTCCTACCCTTGCCGAAGGAATCAAACTCAGCGGCACAAAGATGCAATACATTCTCTTCGATGCATGCTATATGGGCAATGTAGAGACTGCATACGAACTGAAAGACGTCACTAATTTCATGATCAGTTCAAGTAGCGAAGTAATGGGAGCCGGCGTTCCATACAAAACCATATGGAGTTACCTCAACAGTTCTGCACCCAACTACTCAGGATTTGTCAACGGAGTTGTCAATTTCTACAAGAATAGTAGCGATCCATTCTGCAACATGGCGGCCATCGACTGCAGACAGATGGACAATCTAGCCCAAGTGATGAAGGAAATCAATAGCAAATATACCCTCTCATCATCCGTTCCGCTCGATTCCATACAGCCTTTGGATGGTTTCTCTCCCAACCTCTTCTACGATATGAGTGTATACATAGACAGTCTTGTTCCGAGCGGCTATCTGAAAGACAAATATACTTCACAGATGAAACTCACTATCAAAGCTGCTGCTCATACCGAACAGGCTTATACAGGGTTAATGAGTTATAGAGGTACAACCTTTAAAGTGAAAAATTATTGCGGTCTTTCCATCTCCGACCCTAGCCAGCACAGCGTAGCTATCAAGGCAGAGAGAAAACCGGTTGGTGGAAAGCTACACACTAATAAGCAATGAAGAGTGAAAGAAACTCCTTATTGGCTTTTAAGAAAAATATTATATAAAAGAATACATGATGGAATATTTTATCATTGAGAATAACGGACAGCAAGCGGGTCCATTCAGCCTGGAGCAACTCGTCCAGAAGGCTATCACACCCGAGACCCTTGTTTGGGCACAAGGCATGAAAGACTGGACTCCAGCTTGGAAAATAGCAGAACTGAAGACTGTTCTTGAAACTGTAGAAGCTATCAAGGCTAATGCTAACAAAGAAAATGCAGAAGGAACATCAGCAGATGCAGCCGGCAACAACGGGACAGAAGCAGCAAACTTTCAGGCTGCAAACCAGCAGGGTTTCCAGCAGGCACAGCAGGAAGCTTACCAGCAAGGCTTTCAGCACGGCGCAGCAATGAACCAGGGCTACAGACAGGAACCGGAAAAGAAAAAATCGAGCAAGACCCTCTGGAAAATCATCTTAGGTCTTATCGTACTTCTCTTCCTGGTTTTCGCCATAACCAATCCAGGACCTGATGCCCACAAAGAAAAGGTAAAGACTGAGGCAGCCAAGGCTATCGACAAGGCTACAGAAACTAGTGATAACAACTTCTTCACCCAAAGCATCCGTTCCATTGCCAAGATAATGGCAGGAAGCGCTATCGATGAAGTGATGAACCAGCTCTTCGAATACCACAACTATATCGTATGCTCTAAGGGAACCGTTGAGTTTAATGGCAAGCAGCACACCGTAAGCTTCGGAATCCTTGGCAGCGTTTACACGATGAATGCTGATGATATGGTGAAGGCGCTGGAAGGTGCCGACAATCTGCAGATAGAAGAAACCACCAGCTCATCAACCGATGAATCCCCTTCGGTAAGCGATAATAACAGCGATGGTTCAGAAGAAGACGGACTGGGCGCTTCTGTTCAGAAAAAACTGGAAGACAAGGCAAACCAGGCCATGGATCAGGCTGCCGACAAGGTAAGCAAGAAACTGGAAGAGAAAATCAACCAAAAACTCGATGAAGCAACCGATTCTTCAACCGTAGAAAAGATTCTCGACAAGATTCTGGAACTGATCTAGCATCAGAAATCCGAAGAAACATAAGAAATATGACACATTTCTCAATATGACAGCATGGCGGCTTGACGTATATCAAGCGCCATTGCTGTTTAGTTGACGTGTATCAAAAAAAGCCCCTTTTTCATCATTTTGTCATGTCTTTGTGACAGATATTCAAGAAAAAGGCATTACCTTTGCACCAGAAAACAGTGAGATTGTAATAAGGATAATGTAAAACAGGAGACCTCACATGGAGGCTCCACAAAAGAAAGAAAAGGAAACAAATTATGATGACGACAGTAATGATTCTTACAGTTGTGGCAGCTATGATTGCCAAGGCTGTAAATGTAAACAACAACATGGAGATGGGCAAGTAAAATTGACCACCGTTCATGAACAAAAGGAAAAAGAAAATGGCAGAAATGCCAAGTATTAATTTTAAAAAAAAGGATAACGATTATGAAAACAATGTATGCAAACATCAAGAAGGCCTTGAAGGCTATTCTTGCAAATTACATGACCGCAATGGAAATGTATGGTGAGGCTTTGAACAGAAGCCGTGGTTGTGCTTGCGTATAAGGGTTCCAATCCCTTCATGCTGCGGCATAAACTAGATTGAAAGCAAAAAGTAATTACGTTTAAATAAAGAAAAAGCGTGTAAGTTACCATACTTACACGCTTTTTTTGTATCTTTGCAACCGGTTAGTAAAGATTTTAAAAAGAAGAAACGATGAACTCACAAGATATGATCAGCAGGCTGGAATCGAAAGGCATTCGGCCAACCGCCAACCGCATACTCGTAATGAAGACCCTGATGGGCGAACAGAACCCGCAGAGTCTGAGCAATCTGGAACGAAAGATGGTTTCGATGGATAAGTCGAGCATCTTCCGTACCCTTACCCTCTTTCTGGAACATGATGTGGTACATGCCTTCGAAGATGGGCGAGGCGTACTCTGCTACGAACTCTGCGAAGAAAAAGGGGCTTGCGATCATCACGACGGGCATATTCATTTCTACTGCGAATCTTGCCAGCGTTCCTTCTGTATGGAGGATATCCATATTCCAAGTTTCGAGCTGCCCGAAGGCTTTTACCCCCACTCTATTTCCTTTGTCATCAAAGGCGAATGCCCGGATTGCAGAAAGAAACACCAGTAAAGCGAAAGGTGCATTCTGCGTTAATTTAGCATAAATATTTTTGAAATTCTATTGCTTTTCCGATATTATCATTACTTTTGCAAGCGATTATCACGGGGTGCTGAAAGATTCGGCTGAGATGATACCCATAGAACCTGATACAGGTAATGCTGTCGCAGGGATATTTGATAGCGCTTTATTCTTTCTCTTAAGGCTTTCATCTGGAAGTTCACCGTGTTTGATTACATATTTGCTTATCATCGCTTTCGGGCGATAGAAAAGCGTAAACAAACGGATTATTCATCATATAAAACGAACAGAATATGAAAGTAACTATCAACAACAAAGAGACCGAGACACAGGCTAAAACCATCAGGGAGTTAGCCCAGGAACTCGATTTGCCAGCTACAGGAGTTGCAGTAGCTATCAGTAACGAAATGGTGCCTCGTGATGAATGGGAAAACACAATCATCGCAGAAGGAGCAGACATCGTTATCGTAAAAGCGTTCTGCGGAGGATAACGGTCCCAGAATACTGCGGAAAAGAATCACCCAAAAGTACTTTTCCTACAGAAATGAAAACAAAAATAACAACTCTATAATAAAACAATGGAAAAATTAGTAATCGCAGGCAGAGAGTTTAACTCACGCCTCTTCTTGGGCACAGGAAAGTTTAACAACAATGCCCTCATGCTGAAGCCATCAAAGCATCAGAAACAGAAATGGTTACTGTTGCAATGAAACGTATCGAACTCGAAGACAAGCAGGACGACCTGCTCTCTCATATAGTGCAGAACCCAAATATCCAGCTCCTTCCAAACACCAGTGGCGTGCGCAACGCCGAGGAGGCTGTCTTCGCAGCACAGATGGCTCGCGAGGCTTTTGGAACCAACTGGCTCAAGCTCGAAATCCACCCAGACCCTCGCTATCTTCTTCCAGACTCTGTCGAGACGCTGAAGCTACCGAGAAACTGGTAAAACTCGGTTTCGTGGTATTGCCATATTGCCAGGCAGACCCTACCCTCTGCAAGCACCTCGAAGAGGCTGGTGCTGCTACCGTGATGCCACTTGCTGCACCTATCGGTACTAACAAGGGATTGAGAATGAAGGACTTCCTGCAGATCATCATCGAGCAGGCTACTGTTCCAGTTGTAGTAGATGCAGGTATCGGTGCACCTAGCCACGCTGCCGAAGCCATGGAGATGGGTGCCAGTGCTTGCTTGGTTAACACAGCTATCGCCGTTGCCGGTGACCCTGTAGAGATGGCTAAGGCATTCAAGGAAGCAGTAGTATGCGGTCGCCGTGCTTACGAGGCAGGTCTCGGAGCCATCAGCGATTGTGCTGAGGCAAGTTCTCCTCTCACCGCATTCCTCAACGATTAATTATAATATAGATAATAAAAGGCATGAAGGATGAAGGCAAAGAAGCAAGAACGCTCTTTTTACCTTTTTACCCTTTTACCTTTTTACCTTAAAAAAATTATGCCAAACGATAAGAAAGCTTACGCCCAGAGAGAAAAGGCGTATATGCAGGGAAAACTCTTCCCACAGATCAAGGTTGGAATGACCAAGGTTAACCTCACTCCTACTGTTGTGAAGGATGAGCGCGGCATTCCTCATACTGAGCCAAACGCTCCGGTTTACATCTACGATACCAGCGGTCCTTACAGCGACCCTAACTATCAGGTAGATTTGAAGAAAGGCTTGCCAAGAATGCGCGAGCAGTGGATTCTCGACCGCAACGATACCGAGCAGCTCAAGGAGGTTACCAGCGAGTATGGCAAGCAGCGCCTTGCTGACCATAGCCTTGACCACCTCCGCTTCGAGCACATCCAGTTGCCTCGCCGTGCTCAGGCTGGCAAGCACATCACCCAGATGGCTTACGCCAAGGCTGGCATCATCACTCCAGAGATGGAGTACGTAGCTATCCGCGAGAACATGAACTGCCAGGAGTTGGGCATCGATACCCATATCACTCCTGAGTATGTGCGTGATGAGATTGCACGCGGACGTGCCGTTCTTCCAGCCAACATCAACCACCCGGAGAGCGAACCGATGATCATCGGCCGCAACTTCCTCGTGAAGATCAATACCAACATCGGTAACTCTGCCACTACCTCCAGCATCGAGGAAGAGGTAGATAAGGCTGTATGGTCTTGCAAGTGGGGAGGCGATACATTGATGGACCTCTCTACTGGCGACAATATCCACGAAACCCGTGAATGGATTGTGCGCAACTGTCCTGTGCCAGTAGGAACCGTGCCTATCTACCAGGCTTTGGAGAAGGTAAACGGCAAGGTAGAGGATCTGAACTGGGAGGTATTCCGTGATACCCTCATCGAGCAGTGCGAGCAGGGTGTTGACTACTTCACCATCCATGCCGGCATCCGTCGTCACAACGTGCATCTCGCCGATAGCCGTCTCTGCGGAATCGTGAGCCGTGGCGGTAGTATCATGAGCAAGTGGTGTCTCTATCACGACCAGGAAAGTTTCCTCTATGAGCACTTCGACGATATCTGCGACATCGTGGCACAGTACGACGTAGCCCTTTCTTTGGGCGATGGTCTGCGCCCAGGCTGTATAGCCGATGCCAACGATGCAGCCCAGTTTGCCGAGTTGGATACCATGGGCGAGCTTGTTACCCGTGCCTGGGACAAGAACGTGCAGGCATTCATCGAGGGTCCTGGTCACGTGCCATTGCAGAAGATCAAGGAGAACATGGAGCGCCAGCTCGACCACTGTCACGAGGCACCATTCTACACCCTCGGCCCATTGGTTACCGATATCGCTCCAGGTTACGACCACATCACATCAGCCATCGGTGGCGCCCAGATAGCATGGCTCGGCACCGCCATGCTCTGCTATGTAACACCTAAGGAGCACCTCGCCTTGCCTAACAAGGAAGATGTGCGCACAGGTGTGGTAACCTATAAGATTGCCGCTCATGCAGCCGATTTGGCAAAGGGTCATCCAGGTGCAACCATCCGCGACAACGCCCTCTCCAAGGCACGTTTCGAGTTCCGCTGGAGAGACCAGTTCCACCTCTCTCTCGACCCAGAGCTTGCCTTGAAGTATTTCGAGGAGGCAGGTCATACAGATGGTGAGTACTGCACCATGTGTGGTCCAAACTTCTGCGCAGCCAAGTTGACACACGATTTGAGAAAGTTTAAAAAGTAAGAAAATGTTTTCAGACGAATTAAAGAATATCAGTTGGGAGGAGACCACGGAGCGAATAGCTCGAATGACCGATAATGATGTGCGTCGTGCCCTTGCCAAGGACCATTGCGATGTGAACGACTTCATGGCGCTGATTTCACCTGCAGCCGAGCCATACTTGGAGGTAATGGCGCGTCTTTCCCGCAAATATACCGAGGAGCGCTTCGGCAAGACCATGTCGATGTTCATTCCTCTCTACATCACCAATTCATGCTCTAACTCCTGCGTGTATTGCGGTTTCCATCGTGAGAATCCGATGCTCGTACCATCCTCACCCCAGAGCAGATTGAGAACGAGTATAAAGCCATCAAGCAGCTGGCTCCATTCGAGAACATCCTTCTCGTTACGGGCGAGAACCCAGCCAAGGCTGGCACCCCATATCTTGCCAAGCAATCGACATCGCCAAGAAGTATTTCTCTAACGTGAAGATAGAGGTAATGCCGCTCTCTACAGAGGATTACAAGACCCTCGCCGACCACGGTATGAACGGCGTCATCTGCTTCCAGGAGACCTACAACCACGAGCACTACAAGCTCTACCACCCACGTGGCATGAAGAGCAAGTTTGAGTGGCGCTGCGACGGTTTCGACCGCATGGGTATGGCAGGCGTTCACTCCATCGGTATGGGTGTGCTCATCGGCTTGGAGAAGGAATGGCGCACAGATGTTGTGATGATGGCTCATCACCTGCGCTACCTGCAGAAGCATTACTGGAAGACCAAGTACAGCGTGAACTTCCCTCGTATGCGCCCTGCACAGAACGAAGGTTTCCAGCCAAACTGCTTCATGACCGATAAGCAGTTGGCACAGGCAACTTTCGCCATGCGTATCTTCGACCACGATGTAGATATCTCCTACTCTACCCGTGAGCCAGCCTACATCCGTGACAACATGGCAACACTGGGTGTCACCACCATGTCGGCAGAATCAAAGGTAAATCCTGGCGGTTATCATACCTATCCTCAGGCATTGGAGCAGTTCACCGTAAGCGATGAGCGTACCGCAAGGTAATCAATGCGAGATTGAAGGAATTGGGCAGAGAGCCAGTCTGGAAGGATTGGGATGCCTCATTCGATTTCTTCGGAAATATCGCAAACGGATAAAGAAGATGTAATTAAACAGAATAAAAAAAGAGTGTATCATAAATTCATGACACACTCTTTTTGTTAATATTCTCAGACTGACGCCCCCTATAATAGATCATTTCAGATAGATGGTCTGTGTTTTCCCCGTGATATCAGTTACCACGGCGATCCCTCCATCACGAATCTCGACCTTCTCATATTTGGCATCAACTATCACCTTGCCTTTTAAGGTCATAATACCCCAATAACTTGGAATCTCTTCAAAGGCACAATAGGCACCAACAGGTTGCGCTATGCTGCGATAAAGGGGTGGCACGACAACTCTGCCATCCACTTTTATACCCCATTTCTTTCCAGCCTGATATAATTCCACATGTCCTGCTACAGACTTTTCATGCAAAAGAATCATCTCGCTTGCTTCCTTTTTCTTCTCCTGTAACATCATCTCATCATAGTATTTCTTGCCAAGGCGAGGCATTACAAAATGAAGATCTTCATTTTCATTCTTTGGGTTATTGCATCCAATATAGGTCTTCTTCAAATATGAATCCACCAGGTAGTAGTCCTGCTTGCTGTCCATAACCACGATACAACCACAACGAAGAGTGGCACACTTCCAATACACATGTTCATAATCACCACGTAAGAAACATACTCGATTACTATCTATAGTAGCCTTCATCATCAAGCCATTGCCTCCTTCATAATAGTACCATTCCTGGCAACCACTATCTACTAAATAATTATAACGATATATCAGGTAATCCCCAAAATTGAACAGGTCATATTTGGAAGGGCAATATGGCCAAGAGAAATGTTCGTAGGTGCGAGACATATAAACATCTCCATATTTGATGAACTCCCAACCTTCTAGCGTAACCACCTTTGGAACATCGTAAACATTGGGACCATCGTCAATAATAGCTCCAGACAACAGGTCATAATAGCAGACCTCCTTTCTGCAATGTCGGTAGAACAGGATGTTGCCATCCAACAGTTTCATGTCATAGTAATCGCCTGGCTCCAAGACTTGTTCTCCTTGTCGGTTCACTACCGTCATCTTCCCATCAGGAAGCTTGATGATGGCAAACTCCCCTCGACTGTCCACAAACTCACGATACTGTATCGTTTGGAGCAATTCTTCATGGCTCATCACCATCATCATTTCTGAGTCTGGATGAATCTGAATATCGTCTTGCTTCTCGTTCTTCAGGAAAAACTCTCTATCCTTCGGAGTCTCCTTTCTCTTGCCAACTTTCAGTTTTCCCTCGAACATCGCATTCCAGTTCCATACTTGCGAAGGCAACCCGAACACCCGATATAGTCCCACATTATCTATAATTACGCAGTTCTTCTTTCCCTTAGCCACTCGCAATCCTCGTCCCACCATCTGCAGGTACTTGGCAAGCGACAGCGTTGGTCGAGCCAACTGTACAAACTCCACATCCGGGCAGTCAAATCCCTCCGAGAAGATGTCCACATTCACCAATACTTGTATAGGAGCAGCCCCATCAGCAGCCCGCAAGCAAGTAGCCCCCAGTCCATCACCAGCTCGCAAGCAAGTATCAGTAAGGCGGTCCCATCCCGCACAATCTGGCGAGACCTTTGATGGTCCGCCAACCTTAGAGCGAAGCGGTTCCGAGCACCGAGTAGGGCGGTTTCCTCCCTCTCCCTGAGGGTGAGAGGGTCGGGGTGAGAGGTGGAGCCTCTTTAAGGGTAAAGAGGGACGGGGTGATTTTCGAAAAAGATAAGGAAGAAGCTTTGAATCTTTCAATCAGCATTCTGCGCTCACTCGCAGGAGTCTTACTATCAATAGCAACAGCCGCGATGCCGTGTTCTCTATAGAACTCGGCAATAGCATTAGCATGACTGATATTGATAGCATAGACGATGCCCTTTCTTTCTTTACCAAATTCTTCCAAACTCCGATAGAGCCTTTCGATGCTCGGCTTTTTATTCAGCAACATATCCATTTCCTTGTTCTGATAGTCACCATCAGCCCTCGCTTCTGCAAGGAGTCGATGAGCCGTTGCGTCACACCATCCGATTTGATGCTCACGAAATCGTATGTTGCCAATCTTCCCTTGCTGATAAACTCAGGAACACTCCACGACTGCACCAAGACATCAAACAGATCAGTGAATCCCTTACCATTCAATCGGCAAGGTGTTGCTGTCAGTCCCAGGAATTTAGCTTTCGGGAATCTCTCCCACATTTCCTTATAGGTCTTGGCAAGCGCATGGTGCGCCTCGTCAATCACTATCATTCCCGGTTCTTCCTCTATCTCGTCATAGTGTTTCGACAACCACTGTATCGACACAGCCTTGATAGGAACATTGAATGCGCTAGCCGACAAACAATCTGGCGAGACCTTTGATGCTCCACTCATCCCCAGGCGGTCCCATCCCGCACAATCTGGCGAGACCTTTGATGGTCCGCCAACCTTAGAGCGAAGCGGTTCCGAGCACCGAGTAGGGCGGTTTCCTCCCTCTCCCCTGAGGGTGAGAGGGCCGGGGTGAGAGGTGGAGCCTCTTTAAGGGTAAAGAGGGACGGGGTGATTTTCGAAGAATTGACAGGGTGGTTCGAAAAATCCTCTTTTATGGTAAGGGAGGACGGGTGGGTTTTAGAAAAAACTCTTTCAATAGTTTCTTGAATCTGAGAAACCAGCTCCCTTCTATGGGCAACAATCCAAACATTGCAATTGGAATGTTCCCTCAAAAACGATTCTACGACCGAAGCGAGTAGAACTGTTTTTCCCGTACCCGTTGGCATTTGTGCCATCACGGACCGATGAAGGCGCAACGCTTCTCAATCCGTTCCTTCATATCCTCTTGGTAATCAAAAAGCTTGATTACATTCATATTTTCAAATTATAATTAAATATTGTTATTTTTTCGCCTTATCGGTTGACTACTCCATATAATTTTACTATCTTTGTCAACCAGAAGATAGAATGATTAATTATGGAACTAAAAGATATATTTTCTAAGCGACTGCGCAACGCACGTCTGATGCGAGGCTTGTCCATGCAACAACTCTGTGTGATGATGAATGATATTGTCACCAAACAATCCGTGTCCAAATACGAACGAGGCGAGAGTATGCCAGACAGTACCATTCTCATCGCATTATGCAAAGCCCTGAACATTTCCCCCGACTATCTGTTTCGTGAAAATCGTTCAGCTCTCAATAATGTTCATTACCGCAAACTAACTCGCCTGAGTGCTAAGGAAGAGAAATCCATCAATCTCATGGTGGAAGATACCATTGAACGCATCAATGAAATAGAAGACATTTGTGGCATCGAAAGACATTTTGATGCTTCCTCCTTTACTTGCCAAGTAAAGTCTTTAAATGATGTTTTCAGCGCTGCAACCAAACTCCGCACCGATTGGAATATTGGCAATGCCGCTATTACAAACGTCATCAACATCTTAGAGACCAATGGTATCATTGTGGTAGAAGTAGAAGCTTCTGACGCTTTCTCTGGTCTCAATGGCACATTGGAAAATGGGACTCCTGTCATTGTCATTAACAAACAGATGAGCACCGAGCGTAAGCGTTTCACTGCGCTTCATGAATTAGGTCATGCATTGCTTCATTTTCCAGAAGACATGGATGAAAAGATGGAAGAACAATACTGCAATATTTTTGCCAATGAAGTTTTGATGCCAAGACAAACTTTCTTTCAGTCTATTGGTGAGAAACGTCACGACATAGCTTTAGTTGAGTTGAAGAACCTTCAATCAGAATTTGGAATATCCGTTGATGCCTTGATGTATAAGGCAAGATATCTTGATGTCATATCAGAAAATCGCTATACAACCTATTGGAAGAAGAAAAATTTCGATTCCAATTTCAAATCACAGGTAGAGAAAAGCATCATTGATGACGAGCACAGCACCAGATTCGAGAACCTTATCTATCGTGCCCTGTCAAGTGGCTTGATTACAGAATCCAAGGCTGCCGTCTTACTCAACAAGACGACAGAGGAAGTATTACATAATTTCGTTCTTGCCTAATGGAAATAGTAATCAGCGATACCAAGACGAACTTCTTCACCATGATATTCTATCGAAAGAAAAATATATAACCAAGCTTAAAGCCTTGCTGGAGTCCAACCATCGCCTTCCGACCAAGGAAATTATGAAACGAATCGAGGATTCTCTTTGATAATGTTTTGATAACAGACATAGAAAGTCAACCTTTGAAATTTAAGCGTTATGATACAGAACAAATTATTCCGTGATTGCCTCGCTGCGATACCTGCCGAGCAAAAGGCAGAGTTCGATTTGTCTTTCGGTATTGCCGAGCGCATTAGTGAGATTCTGAAAGCCAAGGGTCTCACCCAAAAGGATTTCGCCCGCTTGCTCAACAAGCGAGACTCAGAAATCTCGAAATGGCTAACAGGCAGACATAACTTCACAACTCAAACCATTGCTCGTATAGAAACAGCTTTGGGTAGTAAACTCATCAGCATAGCCCATTGATTGGGCTATGCCAATAAGCATATTCTAAAACGCTCCCTCTTCTACCCGTACCCGTTGGCATTTGTGCCATCACGGACCAATGAAGGCGCAACAGCTTTTCTTCCCTTATCTGGAGTTCAATATCTCTGAACTCAGGTGTATTCATCACCTCTGCCTTCAGATGCTTCTTGATGACTTTTGTCAGATACCGTCGCCATGCCTCCTTGTTCTCCTCGATAACGAATGGCGGGCATTGCTCTCCGTAGAAGGTGTGCCAGGTGAATGGCTCGAAGTCGATGTGCCAGAGGAAGGATTTGTGTTGTGGATTTCTTTGTTCCATATTTTTTAGGGATATGCTTATACTTCTTAAAATTAGCCTTTCTTCCAATAGCGTACTAAACGCTCATTGATTTTCTTATTTGGAGTAAATTCTTTCAGTACCCTAATGTCTACACTTGTATTTTTTAGATAATCAACCAATCCTCTACTCAGTATCTTGCATTTATCCCATTTATCTATAAAATAGGATATAGAAGTAAAGCAACTAATTCTATTCCATTTTTTTTTCGTCCAACTGATTTTGCTTAGCGCAATATATATGTGATAAAAGCTATGCTTAAGCATTTCTATCGCTATAACATCATGCCAATTGTGTGCAAGAATATATAGGTATATATAGAAATCAATGTTCTTATTTTCATTGTCTTGATTCAAAAAAGCTTTCCATACTGATGAAGAATTACTTTTCAAATCATAATCATTCGGCTCTATATTATATAACAAGAATCGCTCAACTCGTTCATTAATGATTTCTTGCGACTTCATCCATATGAATATATCTTGCTTTTTTAACAAACAAGCCTGCAATAAAGAAGACGATACAAAATGGTGGCTATCACTATTTGCAGCTTCAAAGATAATCCTAACCGCATTTTTTGCCTTCTCTATGATTTTTTTTGAGACATCCTCACCAACAAGAGTTTCTGCATCAATAGCCTTATTCAGCAATCCATCCCAATATATGAATTTATCAAATAGTTTTTGGCTGAACAGTAAAAATATGGTATTAAATTTATCATTAGAAACTTTAAGCCACCAACCTGATTCAAAGAATCTATCGTTAGAGCTAATAAAAGGCAATAATTTTTCCCATTCTTTGTCAATAAGATTATATAATTCTTGTTCTTCCATATTATTAATGGCATAGTGCAAGGCTTTACAAGCGGTGTCATTAGGGTGAGGCAATGCTGCAATCTTGGTGATTAAATCTATGTAACCTGCATGGTCCTCTTTATCCAACTCCATTAAACGACTTTCAAACTGTGTTTCTTCTGGGTATAAAAAAGAATCATTTTTCAATGATGCAATTTGATAGAGATAATCTTTTTCTGTTCCATATAAACTGGAAATTTTCTTTGACAAGAAATTACACTTCAATCGAACTCCATCGTATATAGTTGGAAATGATTCTTCTAACAAATGAAGAACCTCCGCATATTGTTCTGCCCCAACATTCTCCGTCAAAGCTGTATCAAGTTTTTTCATTAATACAGCAAAAGCCATGAGCTTATCTTTATCTTCACGTATATCCTCACGAAAAAGCCTTATCAAACTAGGAAATGGGTCATTTAATGTTTTTGATTGTTCAAAGATATATTGCAATCCAATATAAAAGTTCGTCTTATCAAATTTTCCGTTCCATGGAGCATTAGACAAAGATATATTGGCAGTATTGTCTGTGAATTGTATGGAAAAGTCTATATCTCCAATTTTTCTCTTAGAAACAGAACCTGTGCTCAGTCCAATGTTTTTCAGCATATCCAAAGGCATATATTGCAGTAGATAAAAGCACAACACATCGTATACCCCGTGGTCTTTATCCATGTATATAAATAGATTTTTATTGTTACCAAGCAACAATAAATAGAGAACCATCAAAGAAGTATCATCGAATTGCTCAAATACAGCATTTGAGTTTCCATTCTCAAATGTGTCTATTTCTATTTTTTGGTAATAGAAGTCATATTTGTCTTTTAGAGGTCGTCTGAAATAATTTTCCAGAGTTCTAAAGTCAAAATTCCTATCCAACTTTTTTAAATCAACAATAAGTGTATGCGTCCAGACACATCCAGGACGTTCCATTTCCTCGGCATACCAAGTTTTAGCAAACGCATACTTTTCGCCATTAGACAGAGGATAGAATGTCATATACGAGTCTTCTCCTAACTCATTTCTATAGCCAGTCCAATCACTTAGGACTGACATCAAAGAAGAATCATCATTAGGTTTTACCGGAAATGAACTCGCCAACAATCCATGTCCTTTGTTATAGCCGTGTAAAGTCTGTTCTATTATCATTCCTTTATAAGTAAATATAATGGTAAAGACAAATCGTGTATAATATCATCTCCAACCTCAACAAAAGATCTTTTACCTTCTCTTGTTTTCGCTTTTATTTCCTTTTTTGTTGCTTCGTAGCTTTCTTCATTTTCTTTTGGATACTCCAAACCTTGTGAACTCAAGCCAATAATATCAGCATTTGGAATATAGCATTCTATGAAATTATATAATGCTGGCGATTCATCTCTGAGATAATCCTTTGGATTTTTTGGTATTGTTCCATTTGCAGTATTTTCATCCCACCAAGAAAGTACAATTACGACTTTTCTGAATTTCTTTTTGCTCAACAAAGATTTCAATACCATGATATTCATTGCTACAGCGGAAATATCTGTAATGGTAAATGGAGCAATATCTTTAGCAGGCAATGGTTCTTCGTCATCTTCTGGACCATGGTCATCTTCGAATTCTGGCGGAATGACTTCGTTCATAAAATATACTAAGGTATCTGTATTCTTCAACCATTTAGAAACAAGTTCTGATTCTTTAAAAACAATAAAATCGCGAAAGTTTTCTCCAAGGAAATCGGGTATTTCCACTTGTATTTTTTTATCAGAACCTGCTTCTTTAAGATTTATCAGAACGGTCTCATTTTGATTAGAATAATTGCGGTCTATAAGCTTCATATTCTTATAAGCTTCACTCAATCTGTTTAGCACTGTAAGATCATCTGCAAGATTCATCTTATCAGCAACTAATTTTATATTACCGACTTTTTCAGGATGCATTAAACAATACCATAAAGCACCTATATAGGTGGATTTTCCAGAACCTGGCAATCCCGCTATCATACATTTTGTTATACTCATATGCTCTTCATTATTCATTCAACAATGTTTGCACCCAATTGGATTCTTCGTATTGACAATTTGTATGGCTATTCAAAGTATTAACAATATACTTGAAAACATCTTTCAGCCCTTGGTCTTTCATATCATTTGATATAATTTCAAACCTGTTTGAGATGTTTATGCCATAATCATTCTTCATTCTATTTTCAAAATCTAGACTTTGCTTCGAAAACAATTCTTTTACCTCGTCCGTTTTGAATCAAGTCTATCTTATTGTATATAATGTCATACACTTTTGGTATATTTAAAACCCCTGCTGATGCCATACGGCTAAGTAGAAGTTGAAAATCATCACAAAAATCGTTATAATCATCTTCGTTATTGACAGATGATGAATCTATAAAAAATATAATATGATGCGAATTGATCAAGCCTTTATCCTGCTTTACTTGTGACAAATTACTAGTATAGCTATTCTTGTATGTTTCTCCAGCTCTGTCTGAAATGATAAGTTTATTTAGTATATCATCCTTAGACAAAGTTAAAGTTAGGAATTGTCCTTCCATCATCGTCGTTCTGGAATTCCTCTTGGAAGTTTTTAAAGACTCATTGCGAATATAAGCTCTACGTTCAAATCCTACATAAGTGTCTGAGTCTATGAATTTGTACCCATCGATTTCTCCAGTACACATAAACTCATGATACAAAGAAGCTACAAACGTTGATTTTCCTACCTCAGAAAATCCTACTAAAGTCACAAGATGGGTATTGTAATCACCTAATATATCATTGATATTTTCATCAGTCATGGAATCGCAATAGTATTGCGCTATATTTTCTATTGCATCATCCTTTATAACATTGTCGTGCTTTAGCTGTGCAACACCTGCTAAAGACTCTAATATGTCTTTTTTATCTTCCATTGCGTTATTCCTTTAATAAGTCTTCTAATAACAGTTCATGATAGAGATAAACAAAGAACTCTTTTGGACTCAGTTCGAAGTCTTTCAGATAATCACCATATTCATTATCCCTTGCATTTTCAATTTCATGCAATAGCAAAGATGAATCTGATTTGATTTCATCTACAAGGCATACGTCCGTTTCCGCCAAGTTTTTAAGAATTTTCTCTATCTTTTGCCTTTGCCCATTTCCGCCACGTGGAAAAATACGTTGCATTAACTCTATAAAATCTTCTTTTTGAGGTATCTGCGGCTTATTGATAAAATAATGTTCCAATATCAATTGAATTTTCAAGAAATCATTTGTTTCCTTTAATCCTTTTATGAATTGCGACATTTCTGCATCCCAGGCCATCAATGCCAAAGACTGTATTTTATCAGTCATATCCTCGGAGATGGTCTCACCCTGTCGAAAACTATCAATAAACATTGATTGAACAAAGTCTCTTGGATATTTCTTTTCACCGATTACTTCTCCCTCTGCATATTGATTATATTTAAAATATAGCTTATAGAGTACATCTTGATAATTTAATTTCTCCCAATTTCCATGCACTTGAATCATAACGTTTTGCAACGATAATGATCGCAATGCAGCGTCCTTGTCATCTTGCTTTCTTCTATAGCCAAATAGATGCAATAGAAAACAAGTGCGCATTTTATACGTTTGGGAAAATTATAGTTTCCCAAGTCATTGTTTGAAATGTATTCTGTCACGAAATCGTTCAACTCTTTACATTCCCGATTTGTCACATAGCAATCAGCCAATTCCTCAAAATCATCGAAAGTGAACGACTCATTACCAATGTATTCGGAACAGGCTTTTGCCAATACGTCTGTTTCAGTCTCTTCAAGTGGTACAATAAGACCACATTGCATGAGAATATTGTTTAGTACATTATTCATCACTTTATCATTTTATAAAGTTTAACCCACCTGTTGTCTTTCCTAATTTTTTCCAAGAACACCTGATTTCTCATATAGGCAGAGCCTGTACAATCAATCTGTGGTACATTCTTTTTATTATCTCTTTTGAATTTGGACATTGTTTAAACATATGTCTAACATCACGTTTGGACAATCCGTCTGGAAGTTTCTGTTCCATGGCTTCCGCAGTTTTATTACAATTTTTCCAACCATCATGTTTTTTCAATGTAACCTTGAATGGTTTGGATTGTTCTTCATCCTTCACAAACTGTTCCCCATCATACTTCTGAACCCTCAAATCCACTTTCAATACATCGTTTTCATTATCATGCTTTTCAATGGAGAGTTCTATGATATTATAGACTGGTTTATATGTGTTATCATTCACATCTCCAGGATTTAAAGAGCCAGAGTATATATGCACTGCATTGTTATTTATGTCACTGTTGGCTATATGAACATGTCCATATAGCTGCAAAGCATATCTTTTATCCAAATCTTTGGCTATTGTATCTTTATTCAGCAAGAAATCTAATGGATGATGACACATCAGTATGTTAATGATACCATCCTTACATTTTGCACCACGATACGCTATTTGGGGAAGGAAAAGACGATGGCCTTCTTTTCTATTCGGAGCTGGGTCATAATCATTTAAATCACTAATCAATGCTGAGTTCACGCCATACAAATTGACTTGATAGCCTTCGAGGTCATCTTCAAATTCAGAATGCCAAAACATTTCTGCATCATTATGTTTATCAACATCCATTTCTAAAGCTCTAAGCATAAAAGGTTCAGCATTGTCTCTCTCGTCATTACAGAAGTTATTGTATTCTTTAAAAGGGGTATACAATTTCTTGATGAAAGAAAAATCTTCGTCAATCATCTTATTCCACAACCAATCACAATCATTCCAGCGATTAGATATAGCTTGATGAATGAATTCTCTCACGCATTTGGGATGTTCATTTACATTCTTGTCATGGTTGCCAGGAACGGTATAAACTTCTTCGCTTTTACAAGCAACGGTTTTACACAGGTCTCTGATAAATGAATTAGCTCGTTTATACTCATCTACAGAACCGCTGAATGCTATGTCTCCACAAATGAGGATTTTATCAAAACTATTACCTGTTTCTTGACAGTAATAATTCAAATCCTGTAACATTTTGTCTCTGATGTCAGTATAATCATCGGCAGCATCACGTTGCTTTTTCCAGTGAATATCAGAAAGTTGTAGTATTCGTATTGTTTTCATACGTAAATTATTATCGTCCTACATTACTGTAGAACATATGTTTTACACTAAATTTATATTTATGTGAGTATTAGACACAAGAAAGAATAGCACTCCTGTCAAATAACTCGTGAAGGTGTCAAAAGTGCGAGTCTCCTTACGAATGCCCACACCATCAATTTTTGCCACCACCACCTTCAAGTGGACGTCGATACCACACCTCGCTGGATCAACTGAGGGAATGTTACGTTAGTCATAATTGCTCAATGTTGGTTTAACGTAACAAAGAAAGCATTTTATTTCCAATTTACATTCGCTTTGGCGTGATTTTTTAGCTTATGATTATTTCATTTTCTAAAATTTATATGATTGATTAATGTAAACTCAAAAATTCCTCATGACAAGCAACTCGCATCAAAAAATGTTTTTCTTTATATCTCAGCATACTTGCACTTATGTAAGTATCCGCTCAACTCCGTATTGCATATCTCAAAAAAATATTGTACCTTTGCACGGCGGCATCATTTTTCTAAATTTTGAGACAAAAAAATGCAATTTAGCCTCCATCAGCACAAGCTAATGGAAGTTATACCTTAATTTGACTAAATATTAAATTCATTTTTATTGTTCCTCATCTTCCCAGAACTCAGGAAGAAGAGTATAATACTTATCCTCAGGCGTAGAATCTATGTGCTTCAACACATAACAAAGCCAACGCTCAGGATTTTTATCTAGCACCTTACATGCTCCAAACAAGGAGTACATCATTGCTGCACGCTTACAAGCATCCAAGTCACGGCAGAACAAATAAGCCTTCTTACCCATCACCATGTCACGGATCAGGCGTTCGGTATCATTATTGTCCAAAGGCATGTCTGGGATGTCTATATAATTGGTCAGCTCTGTATAGTTGCGCAACATATAGTTCAATGCCTGGTATATATTGCTGTCTTTTGGCACATCCAAGATGGCACTTGCAGCCCATAGCTTGAAGTCCTCCCATAGCGGCTCGGCATGGTCCTTCCTGAACTGTGCCTTCTCCTCGCCCTCAAGTTTCTTCTCCTTTATCATTTCCTCAATCAGGTTAATGTTCTGGTAGAAGAGAATACCTATCTTTGCAAGATTAGGATTTTCCTTCAAGGCTCGTTCCATTGGTCTTCGGGCATGAACGACACAACGACACAATATGCGACCATTTATCTTCTTCAGCCAATCATAGCCGGAGTAACCATCACACATCAGCGCCACACCTTTCCAATCTTTGAGGTTGTCCATGATGTCAGCAGTACCCCTACCATGCTTGTTTTTCGTATTAACCATGAAGATTGGGATGCCAGTTGCCACAGAACGATACTGAATCAAGTAATGATCTACTGTCTTATGCTTCTCGCAGTCCAATATCGGGAATGGAGAGCCATCAGCGCCAAGCAGCAAACTGGACATTACCCGATCCTTCTGCAGATTGTAGAGAGGTTCTATCTTGTCGCATACACCTGATGCCAGTCATCGACTGTTGAAGGAGCGAGTATCAAGCCATCCTGTTTCATCTTCTTTATCTGCCGGTTAAACGGCTGATGAAGGACATACTTATTACACTCTAACTGCGCCAACAACTCAGCGGACGCATAACTCTTCCAAAATACGTCCTCATAGCAAGGAGACTGCAAGAGATTCTGCATTGGATCATCCTTGCGACGAACAACAGGACGACGATATGGCTGAACAAAGTAGCGTACTTTGGCTGGCACGATAAACTCCTGCACCTTGCCTTGGTAAACAATTACATATTCATCCTCATGTCCTATGTAGCCTTCAGGCCAAAGTACCTTTTCCTCCAAGCGAGGCATATCCTCCGGTATAGGATTTCGTCCATGTCCCTTCTGTTCCTTTTGGCTATTCAAAAGTTTCTTTATAGCCTTGCGCTTGCGATACTCCTCACAGAAATCCCGACACTCCTGGTAACGTTTCTTTTCCTCATCAGTGAACTCAACTGATGCCATTACCTCATCATAGATGGTATCACGTTCTTCCTTACTAAAGACTACCCGCTCACGCTTTTGAGTAAATATCATTCTGACAAGAGAGGCTATCTGCTCGGTCTTAGACTTGCTTTTAGCTTCAACCTTGGCCAGTTTATCCTTGATTTCATCCGTCAAAGACCCATGCGCTTCCTTTGCCGCAAGCTGATACTTCTGCAACAGTTCCTGACCTTTGGAAGAATCCTTGTCACCAAGGGCGATGAACGCCTGCATGAACATGTCAAACATATCAGCCAAACGATTCAGCGCAGTTTTCTCGAAACGGGTTTTAGCTGCAGACATCTGCTGGCGAACCTGTTCACTTACATTTTGGGCGATTGTCTCCGCTTTCTTATCTACATCAGACTCACGCTTATCCAAAGCCTTATTACGTTCCTCCAATTCCTTGGTCTTATCTGCTAATTGAGCTTCCAACTCTTTTCTGATACGTTCTTCTGCTTCAGCAACACGGCGAGCCACCTCCTCGTCAATCAAGTCTTGACGAGTGATGCGCTCCACCAGCAGGTCATGCTCAGCATGCGCTGCCCGATCATTGGCATCGGACAACTGGCCTACGGCATTGGCATATTTCTCTGCCAAAGACGTACTTTTCCCTGTATTTTGTTGCTGTTCAAACATATCGTTTACCTTATTGTTTACCATTTTTTCCTCGCATGTTGACTGGCTCCATGCACAAGTAGTACTTCAGGTCATCCGTCAACTGACAAACTCTAGCCATAAGCCTACACTGTTATACTAATGTAGGCTCGAAGCTTTTCGATACTGATGTCAGCAGGGAGAATTAGTGTCACACCATTGGGATAGCTTAATTTTAAATAAGGATTGCGACGGTTCCGAATTTTTGCAGACTCACGCATCTCCTTCGCCTCATTGTCGCCGATTACAACCTCGGCGAACTTTGGCTTGCTGTTTAATTGTTTCTTACCTTGTACCATAATTTGAATAATTAAAAATCATGGTGCAAAGGTACGAAACTTTATCTAGGCGCACAATACGGCATTCACCGAATACTTACAATGGATCCTTGATACTTCTATCAACGTGGCTCTCGGCAGCGAGATGGATGATGCCATCCACCTTGTAGTCCTGCATCAGTTTCAACATCAGGTCGAAATCGCAGATATCACCCTTAACGAAAGTATAGTTAGGCTTGTCCTCGATGTCCTTGAGGTTAGCCAGGTTGCCTGCGTATGTCAACTTGTCGAGATTGATGATGTGATACTCAGGATATTTGTTCACGAAAAGTCTTACTACGTGTGAGCCGATGAAACCAGCACCGCCCGTTATTACAATATTCTTCATTCTAATCAATGTATATATTCGAACACAAATTACACGAATCATTCAGGAGAAACTATAACCTCTATATTCGTGTTATTCGTAAGATTCGTGTTCAAAAAAATTAATATTCTAAATTCTTCTTCAAGGAAGAACTATTCTCTTCAAGGATTGAAAGGAGATATTTGCCATAGTCATTCTTCAGCATTGGCTGAGCATTCTCACGCAACGTATCACTATCTATCCATCCTTGGCGATAAGCAATACCTTCCAAGCAAGCAACCTTCAAGCCCTGGCGCTTTTCCAAGACTTCGATATATGCTTAGCCACTTCCACCACCTTATTAGGATAGAAGTATAAGCCAACTACAGCATAATTGCTCTTTGGATGCTCAGGCTTCTCTTCAATGCTCAGGCAATTGCCTTGCTCATCAAACTCTGCCACGCCATATCGCTCAGAATCACTTACTCGATAACCAAATACAGTAGCTTTGTTATTGATAATATATCATCGGTTTATCGAAGATAGGAATCAGCTGCTTGCTGATACCCTTTGTAATAGGATACAAACGAGTACCGCTACCACCTGCTAATACGATTCCCTTCATATTTATTGATTATTATTTTAAACCCTGTCTGTCATTATCCTCGAACCAGTCAGCGAGAGCTTCCTCAAAACTCCACTTAAACTGATAACCACAGTTCTTCAACTTCTCACCACAGATATTGGTCGAAATCTGGAGCTTCTTCACTCTCGCAGGACAGATACCCATTGGCGAGCAAGAAGCATGGCAGTTCTAGCATAGGCATGATAACCCAGTTAGGAATATCAGGCACAAACTGAGTTAAACCTGTTACCTTCTTCATAGCCTCAACAATATGCTGAATAGTATAAGCAGGCTCGAAGCAACAGTTATAAATCTCCACGCCCTTAGCAGACTTCACGTCTGCCCCATTCGTGTTATTCGAGTTATTCGTGTTCACCCCTTCTTCCGCCTTCCATAGCATGAAGCGGACCAACTCCTTTACATAGATACAAGCCTTGATGGTATCCTTTCTGCCTGGGTAAGCAAACTTATGACCACGGATTGCCCAATACAATCTGGTGAAGTTACCATTCCCCCTCCGAATACCACACTAGGGCGAACAATGGTAAGCAGGCGATTTGATGCGCCAGAAATTGAAAAAATAGATTACCTTTGCAAATTGAAAAGCAGAACTGAAATCTTGGTACCGATTGCAGCGATAGCATGGTACCGATTACACCGCTACGCTTGATACCGATACAACGCTATCGTCATTTACTCTCGTAGATAAAAAATTAGTTTAATTTTATTTCAAATAACTCCATACCTCCTATCTGTTTTCAACTGACTGAGCATCCTCATTGACATGTGGACTTACTGGCATCGTACATTTAAACTTTCCTGCTAGTTCTAGCGATTGACCTTTAGCTGTATCAGCATTAGGAACCTTCAGTACATAGTTTCTTTGTTTTCCATTACGATAATCAGGATTCTCCATACGAGTAGAGGTATATGATACGCCCATCAAATTAGAACACTCACTGACAACTTGGAAAAGCAATTGTGGAATGACGTATTCTGGCTTAAACGGTTTATTCTCTTCTTTTACTTTCAAACCACATGCAAAAATCAATGGATAAAACAATACTAGGCTATATCGTTCCCAAAAGGACAACTTTCTGCTTGGTAGAGACAAATCTATACATTGCAAAATTTCATTACTTCTGAAAAGCATGACAGAATATTGATTATCAATAATTCGACTCTCCGCCAATGCAGTTTCAATGCTACCAGCCAAATATAAAGAAGGATATCCCAATATGCTATACCGATAGCTACCACAAATGTTTCTTAACTCAAAAGGTGTATGAAACAAATCTTTCTGTGCGCTTAGATTTCGTACACCACGCACACGATAAAGAGGCCCAAGATATTGGATTTGTGGAAGAGTCTTCAATAAATGGAAATTCTTATCAGCAAAGGTATGTTCCAATATCCTATAAGCCATATTTGGAGAACCATTAAAATATGCACTTAGTGATTTTATTATTGAATCCATGAGCATTTTACATTCTGCAACTAAATCAAAATCGACCAATGGCCCACTATTATGGTTTATAAATACACTCATACAACTATTGACAAACTCCCACGTATCAGAATCTATATTTTCTAAACACTGGAGATATCGTTGAAAAAAAGTTTTTATAAAAATCAATTAAGCTACCAGTATAATTAATATACACATCAAACGGGGGAGCCAGATTAGCTATTGCTCCTCCTGCTAAAGCATTAGCAAAAGTATCAAAAGGCTGTCCTTTCATCCTAAGCCAATTGTCCAAATCCTCTTTGCTCATTTGATGCAACAATTGTTCAAATTCAGTATCTGTCATAATCTTATCTCCTATTATTTAGTTTATTAACATGCAGCCAAAGTTACACCTTTTTCTTGAAACCTCCAATAAAATCGCAAGAAATCTGCAAATTTTCAGCCAATTGTCCCAAATCAGTAATCTATAATCCCATTATTGTAAGCCCACCCTAAGCAGGCTACACCTTTAGCAAAGCTCCCATCCCGCACAACATGGCGTGGGTACAGACAGTACTCTAGGAAAATTATCTTTTCCTTTTATTATCAGTTTCTCCTTATAAGCAGAAAACTTATATGTTCCATTCAAACATCTGCTAGCTATATCATCCAGTTCTTTTGCATAATGCTTCCAAAAGGTTGTAGCGTTAAGTCATCAAGCCCTCCTCCTTTTTTGCATTTCAACTTCTCGTTATAAAATCGAGTAAAATAAACCGGATTAAAATAATCGGATACCATCTTCATTTCAGTAAAGTTCATTACCAAATTTTACTTTATTGGAAAACTATATGATAATCTTTGATAATATCGAAAGCTGATAACATTGTTATCGAAGACTCTATAGAATGCTTAAAGTATTTATATGTCGGTTCTTCATATGTCAAAAATATAGTCTTCACTTCATAGGATTCGTCAATGTCCTTATAATAGAATTTAAATAAATCCGGTGTGCCCGACACCATTCATCCCTACGTATAACCTTTGGCAATGCTTTCTCTATCTTTATGTTTTGTGAGAGCATATCATAAATCGTTCTAGCACAATAATAATCCTTTGCCTCAATACACACTATCTTCTTGCGCCTTGAGTCGATTAATAAAACATCAATATCACCAAGATTTTCTTCTGCACACAAAGGTTTACCAGGACATATTTGAACCTCAATGTTTACCTTTAAATCTTCTTCTTCCAATGATTTGAAAAAATCACGCAAATTTTGTGTGAAAAGATGTCCCTTTTTCTCACTTATTTTTCCGATATAATTTCTCATCAAGTTGGAATTATGCTTTATAGTACCAGCATCAACCCTTTCTAGAAGAATTTGACAACTAACATATATACTTTTGACTGAGTATAAGATTTTATCTTCATATAGCACCCAAGGTCTTGATGACAATTGTACACTACGATTATACCTTTGCAGTAAGCATCCAACCCCTATGACAATACAACTCCATCCCCAGTGTTTACTGGGGATACAGGGTATTTTAAGAAATTGGACTTTTCTGATTTTTAAACAGGTTTAACTAAAAGTGCCTCTGTCATCAAGGCATAATCCCTTCTTCCAGCTACAATCATGTCAAAGAATCCCCTGAAGAAATCCAGTGGAGCCATTGCCATTAGCTTGCAGGTTTCAACGAAAGTAAGGAAGGCCGCTGTAACTCTGGCACCCTGCTCACTGCTAAATCCACCGAAGTTCTTTCGGAGATTTGTGAATGGGCGGACTGCGCGTTCACAACAGTTGTTGTCTATCAAGACGCTACCTATCTTCGTATATGCCATCAGCTCTTCCCAATGCTTGGTCATATATGTCAAGGCTTGTTGCAACTTAGCAGAGAGCTTAATCTCGTTTTTCTCAAACTGTTTCAACAGTGCCGTCGCTTGCTGATAGAGGTCGTGTAAAACTGGTAGGGATTCCTCACCTCGATGCTTGACTATCTCTTTTTCTGTGCGACCCAACACTTGATTTTCAACTTCGACCTTATATAATATACCGATCAAGTCTATGAATGCCTGTGCCAAGGTATCCTTGTAGTCACGACTCGCCGAGACAAACAGTCTTCTAACGTGCGACCAGCAACATACATGAGTACAGTCCTTCAACTTATTGAAGTAAAGGTATGCAGCATAGGCATCGGTCATCAACGTGCCCTTGAAGTCACCAAGAAACTCCTTGATAACCTCTTTCTTACGACTGCCATACAGATAATAGCAGACCTTGGTGGTCAAGTTGACAATGACCCACATATATCGTTTCTTATAATGCACCTCACCATTGGCATCCGTCACCTTGGTGTCAACCCAGGACTCATCACAATAAATCGTTGAGCCAGGTTTCAATAGCCATTGTTTGATGGTCTCCTGACAATTCTCCAAGAACTCTGCCCCATGTCGCAACCAGTTGAAAATAGTAGACTTAGACATACGCATCTTCTCATTAACCATGCGATACATCTCACGTCCACTCGTTATCGCATACTGAAAGCGATTGACAATCAAGTCTGAAAGCATGCCACTTGTACTGCTGGTATGAGGAACCATGCTTGGCATGTCATACTTTGACTCATCGACAAAAGTGCAAGCACGCTGCTCTACCCCTTCATCTTTTGGCACGAAGAAAGCGAACTCGTTGCCGTCCTTGTCACGTACCCAAGCATAAAGGTAGCGGTCCTGACGTGTCATACTGATTCGGTCAAACTGGTCGACAGGTCTGGTATAGCGAATGAACTCCAAACCCATAGCCTTAAGCTTGTCCTTGTCACAATCATGAACCACAAGAACTTCAGCCTTCATAGTCTTGTAGTGGTCCGGGCGTTGGCTCAAATCCTTTTTGGGATTGGTCGCCTCTGTGTCGGTAACTTCGTCTGAATCATCAGAATCGGAAGGTTGCTCACATCCATTCTCGATGTATTCCCCCTCTTCCTCATCCTTGGTCTTGCCTGTATTTACCGACTTGTCACCAGTTTGCTTCTCATTGTTCTTGCCATGCATCTTACGCCTACGGGCTTGCAGTTCTCCAGTAAGCTTGTCAACCTGATCCTGCAAACCGGCAATCTTACGATCTGCCTCTGCCTGTAGTTCCTTCTGCTTATTACCCAAGGCAATATTGGCATCCAGAAGTGTCTGGACAGTCTGAACCAATTCCTTTATCTGATCTAGATATTGCTTACGTTCCATATCCGATAATCCATTACTTGCTGAAGAATTGTCTACCTCCAGCAAGTAATTGGAATGCATTATCATGCGCTCTATGTCTATATGTATATCTGCCATAATATGAAACGTTTGCAGATGCAAAGATAATCATATTATGAGACTCCACAAAACGCACAAAACTTATTTAACAATCTAATATTCAGTATTTTACGCTGTTTTAGAGACTTAACGTTAGTCGTAATACCACCCTATGTCAGACATGTTTGCAGTATCGCAAAACATCGAAAACAGGCTTAACAAGCCAACCTTAAAGCTTTCCGCAACACTCTGAATATCATTTACTTAACTCTTTTTTACCCCAAAAAAAACGAATACACTTTTTCAGAAATTAACTATCATTTTCGCCATCAAGCTGCTTCCTCATAGCATTTTAGCTCTATTGGACCTATGCTTTTTACAACAGGGCATGAAAGCATAGCCACTAGATACTTCCACTCCAACACATAAATTGGAAGGACACCTTCAAACTCTAGACGGACAAAACTCATGTTCTTGTCAAACTTCTGATAATACATCTGACACTCATTATGTTCATGTCTGATGATCTTTACTATCTTTTGATCCTTGGAAGTAAACACGTAAGCGGTGCCATCCTCTAGATCTTCGCCCAAAGAGCGTATCACTCCACAAAGCTTGTCATAACCTCCACGCATATCCTGATAGTTGGGAATATACTTATATTTTACGGCACCATTTAAGCTAAACATAAGGCTTGAAGTTTAGAGATAAAACTTTGAAGACCAGAATAGCTCAAATTATGATGCTCTATCTTCATACCATTGCTAAGCCCAAGATTGACATACTTGATGACAACGGCATCCTCGGTCGGAGCTGGAGATAAACCGGCTGAAGGATTACCCTGCTTGGATGGTGTTGGAACTGCACTGGTTGAATCTGGCGCACCTGCAACAACACACTCCACAACATTTGGAGCCTGGAACTTCTTCTTGTACCACTTTTCAAATACATGATAAGGAACTCCATTGGATTCGAAAAAATTGATTTACCGAAATGCCTGATGGTACCGCCTCCGCTTTATAGCGTTGCCACAGGCTCTCAAGATCTTTACTACTTATTGCCATACTTATAACATTTAATGTTTAACATGGCGCAAAGGTAGCACTTATTGTCCAAACCGCCAAAATAGGGGTTGGATGCTTACCCTTTGCAGAAGTTTTTCACTTACAGGCATTTCAGCATAAGCATCTTTTGATAATACAAAATGTTCATAAAACATTCTGAAAAGCTCAGCATCAAGCACTCGGCAAGAATCTTTTCTTCAAAAAGATCTTTTGAAACTACTACTATCGATTCCTTATTATTATTAGCATAATCAATACTCCTACCTTGAATTTGAAACAGAATCTCAATATCTATACCAAACTCTGCCTTAAATGCTTCTTTGAATTTCTTCTCGGTTCTATCAACTTCATATCTTGGCAATAGCTGATGCTGTCTAACCAGAACTTCCCTATATTCCATAGTGCGTTTACGCAATGTTGTAAAATATGGAATATTTATATCTTCTATCATTTAGGAAATACGATTCTTCCGTTTTTCAACAATACCATCTCAGAATCAGCTTGACCATTATTCAACAAATCAAAATACATACCCATATTGACAATATGGTGCATGATAGCAAACAACCTATCAAATGTATTAATACAGAATGAGGCTTCATCTGAATGAAAGTCTGATTGTATGATATATTCTATCAGTCCTTGAGACAAGATATTCATCTCTGTATAATCATTCAGATACTTTGCTTGGTTTTTAAATTCAGAACCAATGTAGTGATAAGCTTGCGAAATGATATCGTATCGAAAATTTGTTAGACGAGACCAGTAAATCATGGCATGGTGCAAAGCCAGACAATTCTCCAACATTTTTGTAGTACTTCCAGTTGATAATATTTGTTTTGCCTCATTTTCCAAATACCCCATTACCTTTATCATTACTTCCTTAGATTCCTCAACAGAAAGTTGCTTTTCCTCTCCTTTATAATCTAGGAAGTTTGCAATTTCATCCAAGATTTTATCAGTCCACCTACCACTCAAATAATGGCAAGCTGTCACACCATCATGAACTAATAACGGATTATTAACATTCGCATCTACCACCAAAAATGGCCATTAGATTCCACAAACATTTCATGAATTAGTTCTTCTGAGATATTTACAGACAAAACTCCTTTGTTTTGCAAAAGTTTCACAAAGTATAGAAGAACCTGCTCCTCAATATCTTGTCCACAACTCTTAAAGATGTTTTCGATATCAATTGTTATAAAATATACATATCTATTAGCTTGTCTTATGGAGTCCTTTGCTCCTTCCATAAAGATAACATCAATATGCTGACATAATACTGGTATGTGTTTTACCTTCCATATTGAATACAACCATAAAGCAATACTATGAACTATTTCATAGTTTTCACATTTAGTATTATCGTATTTTATTGTAAGTCTATAATTTCCAAGTTCAATCATAAAGAACATGATTCCACTTGGAGCATATAACGGTGCATATGCTGGTATATCACTAGGAATATCTTGAATATGCCTTACAGCAATACTGCGTTAAATTAACATTTAATCGTCTGTAAATCAATAACTTATATTAAGAAATGCTTATGAAAACTTAACTATAAAAAAGTTGGTCAAGTCGCTGATTTTCAGTAACTTTGCAAATCACGACAAACGCAAAATTATATGAATACAGGACTTGACAATATATGGATATCTTTAAAGATGCAGTTGAAGATTCGGCTGCAAAG
>ENA-OQBJ01000179-OQBJ01000179.1-human-gut-metagenome-genome-assembly--contig:-NODE-179-length-33995-cov-3.416588_pt1 | contig 33995 bp, 40 predicted proteins | sample MGYA00242743_ERZ504545 | MGnify/ENA primary metagenome ERZ504545 (study PRJEB26092, sample SAMD00036252) | human gut metagenome | host: Homo sapiens | study: EMG produced TPA metagenomics assembly of... | reverse complement strand
CACCGTAAAAACATACTTTCCCATATCTGAAAAAGCACGTCCCCCTTAACGTTAGTTTTAAAAAGCGAATAGAAAATAATATTCCATCATAACCCCGGCCGCATTAATCACGAGTCCCAATAAATAAGCGGATGTCCTCTGTGCTAATCACAGAGGGCATCCGCTTTATATTACGCTATATGCACTTATAAAAGAGACTTTCCAATATTGCCTTTAATAGGCCAAAATTTTGTCTAAAAGCGATATGATGCCTTTCTCCTAAACAGCATCTGCTGAATAAATGGCTAATGTTTTCTACCTAGTCATTACTCATTTATGACGCCCCAGCGCATCCACAGACATAATTGCGTTATATACGTCTTCTACAGTAATATCTGCGCGGACATTCTTTGTAAATTGGCTGGGGGCATTGGCTGTCTCTGCGACTTTACGAAGTTCCGGTTCGTTAACTTCCGTAACACCTAAATCAGCCAGGCAAGTTGGCAATCCCACTTGTCGAAGATACGAAAGGACTTCATCTCGTTCTTGTTCAGACGCCTGTTCCAATTGCAGCTGTACCAACAATCCAAAGGCCACCTTTTCGCCATGAGATGCCCCTTTTGCCTGAGAAAGATAGGCCAACCCATCATTTACTGCATGTGCGGCCGCCAATCCACCGGACTCAAAGCCAATCCCGCTCAAAAATACGCAGGCCTCGACTACAGCTTCTAATGAAGGCGTAACAATATGCTGTTCTACAGACTTAAGGGCGTCAACCGAATGTTCACGCAGTGTTTGATAGCATAATTCTGCTAAGGCTAATGCCGTTCTGGAGCACTGCCCTCTGGCCATCGTTTTTGCGCCGCTCCGCCAGCAGGCTCTCGCCTCAAAGTACGTAGCTAATGCATCGCCCATCCCGGAAACCAAATACTTTTTAGGCGCTTGTGCAATTAACTCCGTATCCACAAGAACCACATCGGGGTTCCGATTCATCATGAGCGCTTTTACAACAACGCCTTCGTCATTATAAATAACGGCAACACTGCTGCAGGGAGCGTCATTGGATGCAATCGTAGGGATAAGAATAGTTGATACTCCACCCATATTCGTTGCAGCTGCCTTTGCAGTATCAAGGGCTTTGCCGCCGCCAACACCAATAATGCATCACAGCCATGGTTTTCCGCGACCATAACGGCATCGGCAATAGCCTGCTTAGAGCATTGGCCGCCAAACTCCCAATAAACCGCCTGTTTGCCAACCTCATTTAAAGAATCCATAATCCGTGTTCCGACACGCTTCTTGTTATTCGGCGATCCCACGATCAAGAAAGATGTACCCAGCTTCTTTACATATTTACCGAGTCGATCTAATTCACCGGCCCCTTGCACGTAATATCCGGGGGCTTTAATCCCAATGGTCATTCTACACTTCCTTTTTATCTAATTTATTTTTCGCGTTCCAGCTTGTCGATTTCCGTTTCCAAAAGCGCCAGCTCTTCGGAAGACCTGACCCAAACCATCTTCAGCCTGGCAGTGAGTCCGTCAGTACATGCACACGCGCTCGGACAGCCGCATACAATAATCCATATGTCTTGTGTCAATTCTCCGTCCAGAACACCATAATACCGGTTTTCCGGATGTCTTTTCTTGAAGCCTTCGATTAACTTAACGCGATCATACTGACTATTACAGCCACCGCAATACTTAATTCCAATATTCATCAAAGATTGCCTAACCCTTTGAGGCTCTCAACATGTCCCGAGCCTGCTGCAGTAAATCTTCACTGACACAATTAAACACAACCGTTTGGAATTGAGGAAACGCGTTTAATATCTTTTCCCGAATAAAATTGCCGGTAACCGTTAAGGCACTGGGGCAAGTACTGCATCTCCCGGATAATTTAACATTAATCGTTCCTTCATCAATAGATTGAATCATAATGTTTCCATCATGGGCTGCTAATGCCGGACGAATTTCCAAATCCAAAAGAGCTTCCACCTGCTGCCTAATGTCATTACTCACATCAGTCACCTGCCTTATTCAGTCACATGTGCCAATGTTTTGGCTAATTCCTTTTCATAGCAAGATTACCCTGGCGCGAAATCATAATACGCTGAGCTGGGGAGAGCCGGCACCATGCATGGATTCGGTACGATAACCAACCGCAGCCGTTCCTAAGCAAAGATTTTCAATCAGGCGTAAAACCTTCAGGCGATTTTCAGTAGAAACTACACCTACGCCCTTTAAATATTTTTCTACGTATTTACCTAACTTAGGATCTCTCAAGTCCAATTCAGACGGTGCCGTTACCATGAGGCTCCGGCAATATCTTCTGCAAGCCGAACAATTTCATAAGGGAATCTCGTGACATTCTGCTTACAAACATTGGCCAGAAGCATATCAATCAAATAATTTCCAGACTCGGTTTTTCTTCCCAATGCCGAGCATGCGATCCCACAGCTGTATAGGGTTTCATTCAAGTGCTGCATTTCAATAATTTTATCTTTAACATGCGATGCATTTGCACAGCCATTGTATTCAGCAATCAAAGCCGTTGCGCCGATGAGGACATCGCCTACGCCGACTTTACAGCCGCCATAGGACTGACGGTGATAACCGGCAAATCGTTCTACCATCATTCCGGCGAATTCTACTTCACCATTAAGGAAAATTTGGTCATTCGGAATAAATACATTGTCGAAAATTACCAGTGCTTCAGTACCGCCAAATTCCGGATTTCCTGTATCCATCGGTGCGCCTTCAAGCTTACGAGTATCGCAGGATTGACGGCCGACAATCATAAAGATCCCTTCCGCATCAGTACGGCAATGGAAGGATACAGCATAATCTTTATCAGCCTCACGCATCGCAATGGTCGGCATAACAATAACTTCATGGGAGTTAATGAACCCGGTCTGATGTGCTTTGGCACCACGTACAACAATCCCGTCGGGACGAGTTCTACGACATGTAAAAACAAGTCCGGATCGTCTTGTTCATGGGGAGCTTTACCTCTGTCGCCCTTAGGATCTGTCATTGCACCATCAACAGTCCAGTCTTCTTCCTGTACTTTTTTCAAGAAGTTAACAAAATTTTCATGGTAGTGAGTCCCATATTTTTTGTCGATTTCATAGGTTGTGGAATATACGGCATTCGATGCATCCATCCCTACGCAGCGCTGGAAACAGGAAGCCGTTTTTTGACCCAACAAACGCTGCATTTTAACCTTATTCATTAAGTCGTCTGCACTTTGATGAATATGTGTAAATCGATTAATCTTTTTCCCGGTTAAATGCGACGTTGTCGTCATTAAATCTTCGTATTCCGGCATCTGTGCCAAATCATAGGTCATACGAACAGAATTAAGCGAGGGCCGCAGAATGGGATCATCGACAGGACACTCCACTTTTTTCCCAAACATATATACCTGTAAATTCAGTTTTCTCATGCTTTCAATGTATTGTTCTCCGGTTTTCAGTGTCATAAGGCATTCCTCCTTAACGTATAATTATATGAATTTTATCCTTGTTTCAGTATAACAGCCTTACCGTCAGTCACGATAACGCCATCTTGATTGGTAACGGTCGTCTTATATATCAAGCGTTTCTTTTCCGGAATTTTTTCGATCAGTTCTGCAACGCACGTAATCGTATCGCCAATCCGGACAGGTGCTTTAAATGCAAGATCTTGAGAGCAGTAAATCGATCCGCCGTGAACCGCTTTGGTGATTGTCGTAGAAATGATACCGGCTGATAAGATGCCGTGGGCAATTCGACTCTTAAAAATCGTTTTTTCCGCTTCTACTTTATTTACATGAATGGGATTGAAATCCCCTGTGATTCCGGCAAATAAGTAGACATCAGATTCGCTGATCGTTTTGCCGAAAGAGGTTTTATCACCAATTTTCATTTCATCATATGTCAAAATATCGTCCATTTCTCCTGCCTCCACTTCATCATATTGCCTTCATTTACTGCAGCAGTGCGCCTGAGATAACCATCTTTTGAACCTGATTGGTGCCTTCATAGATTTGCGTAATTTTGGCGTTTCTCATCAGTCGCTCTACACCATATTCGCGAATATAACCATATCCGCCTAAGATTTGCACAACATCGGTAGTAATCGCCATGGCAGTATCCGAAGCATACATTTTAGCCATAGCGGCTTCTTTCGAATACGGGAGTCCTTGGCCTTTCAAATAAGCAGCACGATAAATCAGTAAACGAGCTGCGTCGAGGCGAGTAGCCATATCCGCTAACATAAAGGATATCGCTTGAAATTTACAAATCGGTTTACCAAACTGCGATCTTTCTTTAGAATATTTGACAGCTGCATCCAATGCCGCCTGCCCAATCCCCAAAGCCTGTGCCGCAACGCCAATTCGTCCGCCATCAAGACTGGTCATGGCAATTTTAAATCCTTTGCCTTCTTGACCTAACAAGTTTTCTTCGGGGACCTTGACGTCCTGGAAAATCAGTTCCATCGTCTGTGAACCATGAATCCCCATTTTATGTTCTTTCTTACCGAAGGTAAATCCCGGCATTCCTTTTTCCAAAATAAACGCCGAAATGCCTTTCGTACCTTTCGACTTGTCCGTCATGGCAAAAACGACATAAATATCAGCTTCGCCGCCATTCGTAATAAAACATTTACTCCCATTCAGCAAATAATAGCCGTCCTTCTTTTCTGCATGCGTTTGCTGCGATGCCGAGTCGGTTCCGGCATTAGGTTCTGTTAACCCAAAAGCGCCTAATTTAGATCCTTCCGCCAAAGGAGTTAAATATTTCTTTTTCTGTTCATCCGTGCCATATGTAAAGATCGGCCATGCACACAAGGATACCGACGCCGCATAACTGCAGGCAATAGAATCATCTACGCGGGATAATTCTTCATTGGCTAAAATATAGCTTAAGTAGTCGCCGTCGCTGCCGCCGTATTCTTCCGGGAAAAAGATCCCCATAAGACCAAGTTCTCCAATTCTATCTAGAATGCCCCGGTCAAAAACTTCTTCTTCATCGCGCTGTTCCACCGTAGGGAGAATTTCTTTGTTCGCAAAATCACGTACCATTTTAATGATCATGCGTTGTTCATCAGAAAATTGAAAATCCATCTATCGTTCCAACCCCTTTGTCATATTCTCTATAACTCGATTATTTTTATAATAAGGAGCTTTGCCGCACTCCAGAATAGAAATATTCCCCTTTATACAATACAGCAAAGCTCCTCGCAGTTACTTAATTTTTATTTACTTTCTGCCATTTTTGCATATTTAGCGTATCTTTCTTTCGCTTCTCGAATCGTCTTCGTATACAGTTCTTCTGCACGTTCCGGGAAATTAATCTTCAAGCGGTTATAACGATTTTCTCCGCTCAAATACTCTCTCAATTTATCCGAATTCGGTTCCGGAGAATCAAGCTGGAAGGGGTTTTTCCCTTCTGCAGCAAGACGAGGATCGTAGCGATATAAGTGCCAATAACCGCATTCTACCGCTTTTTTCATTTCCAGCTGAGTCGATCCCATGCCGGCCTTGATACCATGTTCCAAGCACGGGCAGTAGGCAATTACAATCGACGGACCCGGATAGGCTTCAGCTTCCCGAATAGCTTTCAAAGTCTGTGCCTGATTGTATCCCATAGCAACCTGAGCAACATATACATATCCATAAGTCATGGCAATGGCACCAAGGTCCTTTTTCTTGACCATCTTACCGCCCGCAGCAAATTTAGCAACGGCAGCCGTCGGCGTAGCCTTGGAAGATTGACCGCCCGTATTCGAATATACTTCCGTATCCATGACAAGGATGTTAATATTGCGGTTTTGAGCAATAACATGGTCAATTCCGCCAAAGCCGATATCGTAGGCCCAGCCGTCGCCGCCAAAGGCCCATACGGATTTTCTTGCTAAGAATTCTTTATTTTGTAAAACAAATTCAACATCTTCATTTGCAGGGACTTGTTCCAATGCCTGAATCAGCTGGTCTGTTACGTCGCGCGATTTACTGCTGTCCTGATAGGACTCTAAGTAATTATCGACGGCTTCAACAGCAATCCCGTCTTTCTTCATAGACTGCAGATGGATTAATAATTCTTTTTGAATCGCATCTTGTGCCCGCAGGAAACCATAGGCAAATTCCGCATTATCTTCAAACAGGGACTGTTCCCAGCAAGGGCCAAAACCACGGGAATCCTTGCAGTACGGAGTCGTCGGCAAAGAACCGCCGTAAGCTGACGAGCAACCGGAAGCATTGGCTACATACATTCTGTTCCCGAAAAGCTGTGTAACTAATTTAATGTAGGTTGTTTCTGCACAACCGGCACATGCAGGCGAGAACTGGAAGTACGGTTTAGCAAACTGGCTTTCTTTAACGGTTTTGTCACTAATAACGTCTTTCTTCAGATATTTTTCATCCATAGCAAAGCGATTGAAATTCTCCTGCTGCTGTGCTTCTTCTTCCATGGGAACCATGGTAAGGGCGCCCTTTTCTTTCATCGGACATACGCTTACACAGACACCGCAGCCAAGGCAATCGTACGGGGAAACCTGCATCCGGAAATGATACTGACTCAACTTAGCGCCTTTGGCTTTAGCCGTTACGAACGATTCAGGAGCCTGTGATACTTCCTCTTCATCCAGCAACACCGGACGGATGGCAGCATGGGGGCAAGACATGGCGCATGTATTACACTGAACACAAGCTTCAGCGTTCCAACGCGGCACATTGATGGCTACACCACGTTTACTATATTCCGTCGTTCCAAGCGGCCAAGTACCATCAAAGCAGTTGTGCTTCTTAAAGACCGAAACAGGAAGCGAATCGCCTTCCTGACGGTTCATCGGTTCTACAATGTCGCGAATAAAATCGGGAACCTGAGAGAAATCATGTTCAGGATCTTTTGCATCAGCCCATGCATCGGGGATGTCTACCTTAACAACGCCAACAATACCAGCATCGATAGCATTATTATTTTTATCTACGATTTCCTGACCACCCTTTTTGAAATAGCTGTCGTAGTTGCCTTGTTTCATAGCATTGACGGCAATATCTAAAGGTATAATCTTAGTCAGTTCAAAGAATGCTGCCTGTAAAATGGTGTTAACACGATTGCCAAGACCGATTTCACCGGCAATCTTCGTAGCATCGATCGTATAGAAGCGTGCATGTTTGTTATACAAATCACGTTTCATCTGAGCCGGAAGCTGTGCTTCTAACTCTTCCTTATTCCAAGGACAATTTAATAAATACACACCACCATCTTTTAAATCTGCGGTCGTATTGTATTTATGAACATACGTAGGTGCATGACAGCCTACAAAATCCGCGGAATCCACAAGATACGTAGCATGAATGGGATGATCACCAAATCTGAGGTGAGACTGCGTTAAGCCGCCTGTTTTCATGGAGTCATAAGAGAAATATGCCTGTGCATACTTATCAGCCTGCAGCCCGATAATCGTGATTGCGTTCTTATTGGCACCAACCGTACCATCACCGCCAAGTCCCCAGATCTTTGCAGACATCTGCGACGGATAAGAAATGTGAATCGGTTCATCCGGTAAAGAGGTAGCCGACACATCATCAATGATACCGATCGTAAAATTGTTCTTGGGACTGCTCTGCGAAAGATTTTTATATACAGCAGCAATCTGAGACGGGGTTGTATCTTTAGAGGCTAAGCCATAGCGACCGCCGACGACGGTGATATCGCCGCGTCCAGCCTGAATGAGTGCGCTCTGTACATCTAAATACAGCGGTTCCCCAATGCTGCCCGATTCCTTTGTACGATCTAAGACAGCTACTTTTTTACAGGTAGCAGGAATAGCTTCGACAAAGTGTTTGACGGAGAACGGACGATAGAGATGGACTTGTACCATGCCTACTTTTCGGCCATTAGCATTCAAATAATCCACTGTATCACGGACCGTTTCAGCACCAGAACACATGATAACAACGACTTCTTCAGCATCCGGAGCGCCATAGTAGTTAAAGAGTTATAGTCACGGCCGGTCAGCGCATTGATTTTATCCATGTACTTTTGAACGGTATCAGGAATCGAAGCAATTTTTTCATTTGCGCCTTCCTTGCACTGGAAAAAGATATCCGGATTAACCGTAGTGCCTCGTTCATGAGGATGTTCCGGATTCAAGCCATTTTTACGAAATGCATTAAGTTGATCATAATCTACCATTTTTTTAAGTTCATCATAATCAAGCGCTTCGATACGCTGCATTTCATGGGATGTTCTGAATCCATCAAAAACATGCATAAAGGCATATCGGCCGCCAATAGCGGACAAATGAGCGACTGCCCCCAAATCCATCGATTCCTGCGGCGAGGAAGACATGATCATGCCAAATCCGGTAGACCGACAGGCCATCGCATCCGAGTGATCACCGAAAATAGACAGGGCATGCGCACTAACGGTACGAGCTGCAATATGGAATACCCCCGGAAGAAACTCCCCGGCAATTTTAAACATAGGCGGAATCATCAGCAGCAAACCTTGAGAAGCAGTATAGGTAGTGGTAAGTGCACCAGCCTGCAGCGAACCGTGACAGTTCCCGCAGCCCCTGCTTCAGACTGCATCTGAATAACGTCTACCGTATTTCCAAAAATATTTTTTTGCCTTTAGCCGACCATTCATCTACTTTTTCTGCCATAACAGACGACGGCGTAATCGGGAAAATCGCAGCTACTTCCGTAAAAGCATATGAAGCATATGCAGCGGCCGTATTCCCATCCATAACTACATAATTCTTTTTCACAATACGTTCACCTCTCCAAAAATAATAAAAGCTATAAATAAAACAATCATATATCGGACACCAGACGTAGTTATATGCCGCGCCCTTACCCACTCGCCAATATTTCATAAACGCGTCTTTAGGTTCGTATATGCGTTGCTGTTCTTATATTCGTTATTTTATCATTTTACACTCAAAAATTCAATACCTGCCCCATAGTAAATCTCAAAAAAAAGCACTTTGGTCGATGCAACTTATTCATAAATTAGTCGAATCAATTCGCTAGACTATATAGAAGTAAATGCTATATAATTATAGATGTATATGTAATGCCCACTCTATTAATAATCCTACCCAGCTAAGCAACAAAAAATTACCTGTTAAATTAGATATCATGATGAAAGAAGTGACTCCTCATGGCGCATACACAACATAAACCAACCTTACGCGTATTAGATATTCTGCAAAGCCTAGCTTCGACCGAGGATGAAGGATTAACGTTAACCGAAATCGCTACGCAAATACAAGTTCCCAAAAGCACTATAGTCCCCATTATCCATACACTCCGAGACCATAAATTTATTGAGCAAAAAAACGATGGGCGGTATATATTAGGAATAAATATGTTTTTAATCGGTTCCGCATCTCAAAAAAATATTACAGTCCTAAATATCTTTAAAGCTGAAATGAAAAAAATAGTCGCACAAACAGTCGAAGTTTGCCAGCTTGGAGTATTAGTGGATGGAGACGTGTTGTATTTGGCAAAAGAAGACTCACCTGAACCAATCAGGCTGGTCTCATTTGTAGGGAAACGTCTCCCTGCATATTGCACAGCAATCGGAAAAGCCTTGCTAAGTGACTATACGTACAAAGAACTATCAGAATTGTACCCGGACCCGTTACGGCCATTGACAGAAAAAACCTGTACCGATCTCAAAAAATTGTACGAAGAATATACGCAGTCTAAACAAGACGGTTATTTTAAAGAAGAAGGAGAATGCTCCCTTGATTTAAATTGCTTTGCACTCCCAATCCGGTATAATAATAAAAACATTGCCGCAATCAGTGTCAGCATACCATCATTTCGACTGACAGAAGAAAAAAAAGAGTCAACCATTCATGCACTATTACTTGCACAAAAAGATTTGGAACATAATCTGAGCACGCTGGGAATATCAGATAATCATTTATTAGAAAATTCATTCATCACAACATTATAACGAGCCATAATAAAAAGAATTTCTTATTATGGTTTTTATGCGATTATAAATTTCCGTTTCAGGCTTGAGACAAGACGATCCGGCGGGCCTTCTCGCTTTGACAGCTAAGTTCCTCAATGACGCATAGTAATTTAAAACGCCCTTTAAAGTTAGACCTGACCATCTAACTTTAAAAGGCGTTTTTTTAGTCTCTGTTTCAAAATTATAAAAGCATTCCAAATCGTCCGTATCGAAGAATATTTCGCTCACATCGCTTTCTTTGAGTACAGAATTCACTCTTTCCGTCTAATAGCTCGGTTCCATATTTAGGCCCGGTCAGTAAAGCCTTGTTTCCGTTCCCGATTATCTTTGATGGAAAGAATATAGCGTTCACACACTCCCTTCATATATATGCCAAAGCATTATAACTTTCCCATCATGTAAACACTGCTCCAATTAAAAATCCGGAAGCGTGAAGTTATATGCCATACTGACAAGAGCCTTTTTGTATAAAGGATGGGCGTACAGCGAATAGTTTAGCGCTTTGCATGAGCTGCCGGCTCAACAATATTCGTTCAAAAAAGCCGTGAGATAACTCTCACGGCTTTTAACCGATTCGACATAACGCACTTGTGGGATTTCATACGTTGTCAATTATTCTATTTTTAGCTTATTTTGACTTAAAATTAGTCGGCGCACTCTTTAAATCGAGTGTATAGTTCTCCTACATCGCTAGAGAAAGATACGTACTGTACCCCTCTATTTCGCCATTCAACAGCTTTCCGGACATCATCCACAAAAAAGCCGATAGCTACACCAACTTTTTCCGCTTCTTTCATAATCTGTTCCATCTGTTCAATAACTTTCGGATGATCTACTTGACCGGGAATCCCCAAAGAAGCAGACAGATCATAAGGCCCGACAAACAACACATCAATCCCTTTTACGGTAAGGATATCCGACAAAGCAGCTACGCCATCCTGACCTTCTACCTGTAAAATGACAGCCGTTTCTTCATTTGCTTTGCCAAAAAATTGATTTTTATCGATACTGCCGTATTTACCGGCTCTTACAAATCGATTGCATCCACGACTGCCCATCGGTGCAAACTTAGCAGCTTGTACGGCACGTTCTGCATCAGCCTTAGACCCGATATTCGGAACTTGTACACCATCGGCACCTAAATCTAAAGCTTTATCAATAAGCTCCGGATTTCCCTCGTATACGCGAACGATAGCAGGAATGTCGGCTACCTTTGCAGCCCTGATTAAATCACCGACAGATTCTAATGGAATTTCACCATGTTCATTATCAAGAATCACAAAATCAAAACCGGCAAGGCCTGCAATTTCTACGACAGCAGGATAGTTCATATTCAAAAAGGGGCCAAACATTTTTTCCCCCTTTTTTAATTTTTCCTTAAATAAGCTCATAATAGATCACTCTTTCAGTTCAACGTCAGAAACATAATCTTTTTATTCTGCAATATCAATAATTTTTGAAGGATTCATAATATTATTGGGATCCCAAGCTTTTTTCAGCAATTTCATTAATTTCAATTCGCCCTCAGGGGTAAACTTATTAAAGGCATCTTTCTTTTTGTACCCAATCCCATGTTCCCCCGACATCTTGCCGCCAAGGCTGTATACCAGCGAAAAGATATCATCGTCATAGGCATGAAGGGTTTCAAACCATTCTTGAGGCCCTTGGTTTTGGGTGTTCAAAATATTAACATGAATATTACCGTCTCCAATATGGGCTACAATACCACCGTCAATATGGTGCTTTTCCATAATTTCCGGTAATTTACTCGTAACATGAATAATCTGATCTAAAGGAACAACGTAATCCGAGCTGGCCCAAGTTAAGCAAAGCTCACGACAAGCATCTGCAAACATTTTTCGAGCTTCCCAGATTCTATCATCAGCCATCAAGACGTCTACAGCGCCGCAGTTATCGCACAAGTCACTTAACTGTTCCATCTTTTTGTCCAATTCATCGGGGTCATAGGTTTCGACGGTGATGATATCGTATACACCGCCGGATTTAGCATGCGGCAAATCACATTTGATGAAATCACCGCTAATATTGATAGCCCGATTATCCATATATTCAATACTGGTCGGCTCAATACCTGCCTTTAGAACTTTTCGGGGCAGGGATAAGGCTTTTGCCGGATCATCAAAAATCGCTACAACATCAAACGAATACGGAGGCAGCACCTTTAATTTCAAGGTAGCTTCTGTAATAATACCCAAGGTTCCTTCAGAACCGCTGATCAATTGTTCCAAACAATACCCGGTACTGCACTTTTCTAAACGTGCCCCAACCTTTACGATATCGCCCAAGGGCGTAACGACAGTAAGACTATAAATCTGATGACGTGTCGTCCCATACTTAACGGCTTTATTCCCGCCGGCATTCGTTGCCAAATTTCCGCCAATTTGGCAGCTTTCAGCGCTGCAGGGATCTCCTGCATACAGAAGGCCTTTCGCTTTGGCTGCATTCTGTAGGTCTACTGTACGGACACCGGGCTGGACAATACAATATAAATCATCGGCGTTCATCTCAATGATCTGATTCATTCGTTCCAATTCCACTACAATCCCATGGTGAACCGGAATGGCTCCACAAGACAAACCCGTACCTGCTGACCGTGGCGTAATAGGGATTAAGTGCGTATTGGCTAATTTCACAATAGCAGCTACTTCTTCAGTGGTTGCCGGAAAGACGACGGCTTCCGGATAACTGAAATAAATGGGATTTCCCTCTTCATCCGTTTTATAGATCTCTAATTTTTCTTTATCGGCCGTTACATATTTGTCGCCAACAATATCTCTCAATTCTTGTAAAATAGGTTCAGTAATTGGATTGTATTTCATAACGATACACACTCCCAACATTTCTTAAGAAGATCATTTGGCTTCGCCTTCACGATGGAATGCCGCAAAAAGGATCAACGATAAGATGCAGCCTACCAAGACGATAGCACCCATGAAATATAAACCGCTGGTAAAGCTTCCTGTGTAGTCCTTCAACCAGCCAATCGTAATCGGAGCAATAAAACCGCCCAAGTTACCGACAGCATTGATAAAGGCGATACCCGTTGCAGCTGCGCCACCAACCAAAAAGCTCGTAGGAATCGTCCAAAAGACGGGCATACAACCATAGAAACCGATGGCACTAATAGAAATAAGTGCAATCGTAACAGCCAAACTGCCTTGTAAGATACCGCACAGAACCAGGCAGCCGCCGGCAAGAACCATGGCACCAATCATATGCCACTTACGTTCTAAGTGTTTGTCTGAACTCCAGCCGATGGCCAACATGCCAATGGCAGCGACAACAAAAGGTACGGCACTGATAAAGCCGATTGCAGTCGTAGAAAGATCTGAACTATACGATTTAACAATTTGCGGAAGCCACATATTTACGCCGTAGACACCGATGACCTGCGAAACATAAATAATACCCAAGATCCAGACTTTGATATTCAGCATTGCTTTCCACATCGAAACCTTTTCTTTCGCTTCGATTTGCTGGGCTTCACGCTCTAATTCACCATTTAAAAAGTCTTTTTCTTCTGTTGTCAGCCAGTTGGCCTTCATTGGATTATCCGTCAAGTAATAGAAGCAATAAAGCCAACGATAATGGTCGGAATCCCTTCGAGGATAAACATCCACTGCCAACCGGCAACATTCATCATCCGTCAAAAGTTAAAAGCCATCCAGACACAGCAGACCCAATCATCAAGCCAGCGGCTGAGCAAACATGAATCGAGACGTGATCGAAGCTCGATATTCAGAAGGGAACCATTTTGTTAAATAAAAAATAACCCCGGGGAAGAAACCAGCTTCTACAGCCCCCAGTAAAAACCGGACAACCAAGAATTCTGTAACATTAGTGATAAAAGCCATCCCTACAACGATACAGCCCCATACAGATAAGAGTAAGCCTAACCAAGTTCTCGCTCCATATTTCTGCAGCCCCATATTACTGGGGACACCAAAAAGGAAATAACCGATAAAGAGAATCCCTGCACCATAACCAAAAGTCGTCGCAGTCAAGCCCAAATCTCGGTTCATTTGTAATGCGGCAAAGCCTAAGTTAACACGGTCAATATAGTTTAATAAATAAGCTAAAATTAAGAATGGAATTAACCGTATTGTTACTTTTCTAAATACACTTGCCTTAAATTCTTCCATGACGTATCCTCCTTATAAAACGAACAATGTAGCCACTTAACCGATCTTATAATTTATCATAATTCATGACAGCACCTTTCGATCCCGAGGATGCCAGCTTGCAATATAAGCCTAAATAGCCCTTTGTAAATTTAGGTGCAGGCCGCTGCCACTGGTTCAGTCTGTTCGTAATTTCTTCTTCACTTACATGCAAAGTCAAGCTTCTATTATCTACATCAATTTCAATAAGATCTCCATCTTTTACAATGGCAATCGGTCCTCCTTCAGCAGCTTCCGGTGAAATATGACCAACGAAGCAGCCATTATTCGTACCGCTAAAACGACCATCCGTAATTAAAGCTGTCGTTTTGGCTAAGCCTCGACCATAGAGGTACTTCATGGCCTTAAACATTTCCCGCATTCCCGGTCCGCCTTTAGGACCTTCATAACGAATAACGACGACATGGCCGTCATGAACCTGTCCTTCCAAAATAGCTTTTTCTGCAGCCTCTTCCGAGTCAAAGCAAATGGCAGTTCCTTTAAAATGCCGCAAAGATTTATCGAACGCACCCGGTTTTGTAATGCCCGTATCCGGAGCTAAATTGCCTCTCAATACGGCAACCCCACCTTCATATCCAAACGGAGATTTCAGGGGTCGGATAACCCGTTCATCGAAGGGGTATGGATACCGATGAGTTTTGATATTGTCCATAACGGTCTGCCCCGTAACAGTCATCACATCCGTATCAATGAAAGACTGCATTTCATCTAATAATTTACTGACCCCGCCAGCCCGATAAAAATCAATCATATTATATTCCGAAGCAGGATTAATTTTAGCTAATTGCGGTGTCTTTCTAGACAATTCATCGAATTCCTTGAGTACATCGATATCGAGTTCGGCTTCATTGGCAATGGCCGTTAAATGCATGACTGCATTGGTACTTCCGCTCATCGCTAAACAAATCTTAATCGCATTCCGGATGCTGCCGTCAGTAATAATCTGCCGTGCCGTAATATGTTTCTCAACCAGTTCCATAATTTTTATGCCGGTATGTTCAGCAACAGCCAATCTGGCTGCCGAATATGCAGGAATAATGCCGCCATCGGGAACAGTCATCCCCAAAGCTTCAGATAAGGAACACATTGTATTGGCAGTACCTAAATAAGAACAGGAACCGCAAGTCGGGCAAGATAAATCTTCCAACGAAGTATACTCTTCTTCTGTAATTTTTTTGGCGCTTAACATCCCCAAAGCTTCGGCACTCGATGTCTGGTCTGATTTCCGTCCATCAAATACGATCCCGCCTTCCATAGGACCTCCTGGAAGCAAAATACAGGGAATATCCAAGCGAGCCGCTGCCATCAGCATCCCCGGGACAATTTTGTCGCATGAACCGAGCAGTACTAACCCATCAAACAAATTAATTTGCGCCATAGATTCAACGGAATTAGCGATGAGTTCACGAGACGGCAAAATATAATGCATGCCGTCATGCCCTTGAGCAAAACCGTCGCACCCGCCGATAACACCAAACTCTACCGGAGTTCCGCCTGCACGATAAATACCATCCTTTACTCGTTGAGCTACTTGTCGAAGATTAAAATGACCGGGGACACATTCACTCCAAGCATTCGCAATCCCAATAACGGGTCGCTTTAAGTCATCCGTAGAAAACCCCATCGACTTGTATGTTGCGCGATAATACTGATTATTCAAACCTTCTAAAATCTGTTTACTTCTTTCCATGCTATTTTCCTCCGTTCTTAAATACGTTTTTTATCGTATATCCGAATTATGTACTTAATATACTATATATTCGATATATATGTCAATATAAAAACCTATATATGCTTTATGCGCAAGGATTTAGTTATTTTATGAACTTATTGCATTTTTTCATATTTTTTTATTTGAATAAAATAGATAAACAAAGAAGGCCGTTCTTAAAATCAAGAACAGCCTTCTCCGTATAAGCAGTTTTAATGAGTCATACCTACTTGACCAACTTTTTTATTCAGGTTAATAATAAGCGGGAAAACGCTTACCCCTAAAGCAAATGCTAAAAATAATATAATAGCCCAGTAATAATTTCCCGTAGCCATTACAATAACTCCCACTAAAATAGGAACAATAGCACCGCCAACATTCCCTAAGGTATTCATCGCACCAGCTACAATACCAACATCATCTCGCTGCGATATGGTAGCCGGCATACTCCAAAAAGTACAGCCAATCCAACGTTCACAAAACATCGCAAATGCTAAGAAGCCAATTGCTTCATTAATGGATTCGGCATTACTTACAAAATACATAGCAATAGCCATGAGGAGTCCCAAAATACCTAAGGTCCATTTAGTAACTTTGTTTGGATCAAACCCTTTGGTCTTTAAATAATCGATTAAAAACCCGCCAAATAACTCTCCAATAACGCCAACGCCGAAGATGATAAAAATCGACATCCCTATCTTTAAAATATTAACGTTAAACACATGAGAGAGATACATAGGTCCCCAAGTCATCAGTCCATACCAAAAACAGTCATAGCAGACGAAGCCTAAAGTCATGCCCCAGAAGGTCTTACTCTTTAAGTATCGGCTTAACCCGAGCGATCCTCTGCTTTGATTATCGGACTCTTCTCCATATTCTTTTCTCAAAGCATTTTGAATGTACTCTCGTTCTGCGTCATTAATTCGCCCACTAGACTCAGGCGTAGCATGCACAAAAGGATAGCATAAAAGGACGATTAACGCAGTCAGAATACCGGCGCCAACCAGAGCGCCCCGCCAACCGCCAAACCAAGACAAAAAGGCCACAATTAAAGGCCCTCCAATGGCGGTCCCTAAGGGAGATCCCGCATCCACAATGCTGCGCCGCGGGTTCGTTCATTTTTAGTAAGCCAAATGGACTGCAGTTTAGTACTGGCGGGATAGATGGGGGCTTCAGAGGCCCCAACAAGGCTCGAATAGCCATAAAGGCAGTACTGCTGTGAAGAAAACCGGTAATGACTTGAAAAAGCCCCCATAATAAACCGGAACCAAGAATTGTCTTTCCCGGCCCGAATCGATCGGCCACCCAGCCTGAAGGGATTTGCATGACAGTATATCCCCAAAAGAAAGCGCTCAATATTACCCCCACCAACTCCGGACCAAAATGAAGTTCTTCCTCAATGGCAGGCATACAGATAGAAATAACCGCTCTGTCAATATAGTTAACAGTACACAGAGCAAATAAGGATGAAAATACCATCCATCTGACTCTTGTCGGTGCGTTAAGTGTCTTCACATAAGTCACCTCGATTTTTTAATCCTATTTCGATGATAAGTATTTTTTACCGGCCTCTAACACTTCTATGATCTTATCCACATCATAGACAGCGCCATTCCAGGCACCTCCGCTTACATCCTGAAGCGCCGCCCACAATCGAGTATCTGCGGGAAGATCTTCATCCGGACGTACGCCGGAATTCGTCGCTCTTTTAGCTAATACTTCCGCACCTTCTTCATATGACAAGGGATGATCTTCTGTCCCAATGAAATTCAGACTGCCTTCCAGCTTAACGGTATCTACAATAATCTCTACAATATCACCGTCCTGCAATTTGCCAATAGGACCGCCTGCTAAAGCTTCCGGACCGACATGTCCAAAACAAGCACCGGTAGATACCCCGGAGAACCTTGCATCGGTAATAAGCGAAACGTGTTTACCAAAAGGAAGATTTTTTAACGCTGACGTTACTGGTACGTTTCTTCCATACCGGTACCCAAAGGACCTCCGCCAATTACGACCATGATGTCCCCTGCCTGGATTCTGCCTTTTTCCTTTAAAGCTGCAATCGCTGCTTTTTCGGATGTAAACACCTTGACCTTTGCGGTATGTCTAAAGACATGATCCGGAGAAATAACGCTGGGATCGATGGCAGTCGATTTAACAACCGCCCCTTCCGGAGCAATATTTCCTACAGGGAAAGTAACGGTAGAACCAATTCCCTTAGCTTTTGCCCGGTCCGGAGAAAATATTACTTCATCCGGATCTAAATTATCTATTTCTTGGAGCTGTTTTCTGCAAGAGGCTCTCCGTTCAGAATCTTTCCACCAATCAAGATTTTCACCTAACGTACTGCCGGTAACCGTCATAACGTCTTCATGCAATAACCCAAGCTCGCGCAAATGCAGCATGACCTCAGGAACCCCACCGGCCAAGAAAGCATCTACGTAGGATAATTTACAGGCCCCATGGGTAAAACACTGACTAAACGAGGAACTTCCTTGTTTATACGGGCCCAATCATCAACGGTCGGTCGTCTGCAACCGGCAGCAAATGCAATAGCAGGAAGATGGAGGAGTAAATTCGTAGAACCGCCAAAAGCAGCATGAATGACCATAGCATTTTCAATCGACTTATCGGTTAAAACGTCCTTGGTTGTAATATTCATTTTTTCCATGGCCATGACCGCTTTGGCAGACTTTCTGGCAAGATCCTTCCAGATCACTTCTCCGGACGGAGATAAAGCGGAATGAGTCAATGCCAAGCCAAGACCTTCTGCAATGACCTGAGACGTTCCGGCTGTGCCTAAGAATTGACACCCGCCGCCGGAACTTGCACAAGAACTGCAGCCAACCCGGACAGCATCCTCAAAGGAAAGTTCTCCATTCGCATATCTGACGCCAATGGTTTGAACAGTACCCAAATCCTCCCCTTGTCGAGGCATCAAAGTCGCCCCGCCGGGAATTAAAATGGTAGGAATATCATGCATACTGGCCAAAGCCATCATCATCGCCGGCAGCCCCTTATCACAAGAAGCCACGCCAATAACGGCTTTTCTGGTAGGAATAGAGCGAATAATCCGCTTCATAACAACAGCCGCATCATTTCTATACGGCAGCGAGTCAAACATACCGGTCGTCCCTTGAGAACGACCGTCGCAAGGATCGGTAACGAAAGCAGCATGAGGAACTAATCCCATATTTTTAAGCTCATCAGCAGCTTCACTCATCTGAATATCTAATTCAAAATGCCCTGGTGTAAACCGACGGCAATCGTCTTGCCATCAGCGGTATGTATCCCGCCATGAGTACCTAAAATCAAAACATCACCATTCGCTAAGGTTTCCGGCGTCCAGCCCATCCCTGCGTTGATCGTCATGCCAAAAATATTGCCGCTGGGCAATGACTTTAACATATCTTCAGTGAGGGGCAGCTTTCCTACCGGCCCTTCAGCATGCGTTTTTATATCATATATATTTTTAGGTTCATTTGTATATAAATCTAAAACAGACATCATATTCACCCTTTCCTACTCTGTAAAAAATAAAATGTTACTATCTTGCATTAGGCAGATCCCAATGCAAGATAGTAAACGACAGTTCATAATTACTGGAATTAACTATTCTTTCCCTTCAGTTTTCTTAGGCAATGTAAGTGTAATCACGCACCCGCATAACAACATGATCGCTAAAAAGTAAACCCCTGCGAAAACAGTCATAAATTGTGTTGTAAGCCAGCCAACGATAAAGGGACCGACAAACCCGCCTAAATTGCCTAAGGCATTGATAATCCCCAGCTTCCGCCGGCAACCTTAGCAGGGAACAGCATAGTCGGAATCGTCCAAAAGATACCTGATGCACACTGTAAAAACAAGCCGCAGCCTACAAGGAAGGCAAAGGACACCCAAGTATACTCTTGTAAAAATGCAGACGCTAAGAAGCAAGCAGCAAACCCTAACAACGGTAAGGCTACATATTTTTTACGGTTCCCGCTCTTATCAGACAAATGGCCAAAAATATACAGACCTGCAATACATGCAAAATAAGGAAGTGTTGAAAGGAACCCAATACCGGTCATTCCGGAAGAGGTCAAATTACGGAGAATCGTAGGCAGCCACATAGCAAAACCATAAATACCAGTTTGATAGCAGAAATAAATAAGAATTAACTTCCACATATTAAGACTGCCCAATATGGTTTTCAAAGAAGCCTTACTGCCTGTTTCCTGATTTAATTCAGCTTGTTCTTTGGACAATTTTTCTTCTAAGTATTCCCGTTCTTCTTTAGAGATCCATTTAGCATCTGCAGGATGTTCGCTGATCATGGGCCACCATACGAAGATCAAGAGGAAGGAAACAAGACCTTCTACAATGAATACGTAACGCCAACCATACTCTGTAACCAAATAACCGGAAATCGGCCCGGTAATAATAGAGCGATGGCAATATTCATAATGAAGTAAGAATTTGCTCTGCCACGTTCGTCTGCCGGGAACCAATGGCTAATGACAACCAGAATGGCCGGCCAAACCCCGCCTTCAGCAACGCCAATTAAGAAACGTAGAATCAGCAAATGAGCCGCCGTATCGACAAACCCCAGGAGTACGCACATTAAGCTCCAAGCTAATATCGAAACTGCGATAAACTTCTTAGCATGTCCGGCTTGTGCTAAGGCGCCCCCGGGGACCTGTAAAATCATATAACCAATAAAGAAAATCCCTGCAGCCAAACCGGAAAGAGTAGCTGTCATTTGTAAAGCTTCATTCATCCCCCCGGCCATAGCAAAGCCGATATTCGTCCGATCCATAAATCCAAAGATATACACTAAAATTGTCGGCGGAATAATACGCACCCAGCGTTTTTGTGGTATTTTATTCAGAACTTCAGTCATACGATCACCTTCCATCGATTAAAATAAATTGTCGTTATCATCAAAAGGCATAGGAGCCAATTCTCCAATGATTTCCAGATTTTCATTTGCTTTGACTTCCGGGAGCAGTGCTTCCGATACTTCAATTTCTTGAATTTCCATTGTATTTTTTATCCGAATGATCCGGGGAGCCTGCTTATCCGCCCCGACACAAGTTTTAACAGCAACCTGGATGGCTAATTTATCATTAGCTACACAAAGTGGTTGTTTTACCATTTCCACCAGAGTCGATGTGATCGCATTCGGATATGCCATTTCATCAATAACCTTATCCACGCAGCGCTTCGTAGTGATGTCGGCTAACCCCAAGCCATTGCCGTTGCCGTGCGTTTCTTCCGTTAAATCCAAAACAATAACTCGATCAGCATGGAAATTCCCCATCTTCGGGTCCGATCCGTCTGCTCCGCGAGGGACACCTGTTTCTTTCGGGAGTGTCCCGGAAACATTCGGGTCCATCCCATCACCGCTAATGTTTTTGCCAATTGATCGACGATCAAACATCTGCATTGTCAATTAAAATATGGCCCATTACTTTTTTAGCTTCTTTCAACAATTCCGGTTCTTGCTGAATAATTTCTTCCGGTGTAAGCGCTGCAAGCTTATAGGTCTGATCATACGCATTTTCAATAGTACCCACACCGCAAATAACGGGTGCATTTTTCAAGATGGCCTTACCATATCGCTGAATATTCGCGGCCATGTTCTTAAAGCCCTGTGCATGAACACCTTCTGCACCGTGCTGTTTCCCCATACCGATAACAGCCATTTTCATAAGACCGCTTTCATAGGGGCCTACAAACTGCGTATGAGCTTTAATGCGCCCGACTAAAATGATGCCGTCTGCTTCCGAAGCATATTTGTCAATAAATACAGGACGCCCATCGTCGGTAGTCGCAATTTGTTTCGTTTCCATAGAAGCTTTGATAGGACATCCCATCGCTTCTTCCGTTACCCCATAGCCGTTTACGATTTGAAGCTGACCTTCTGCCGTTGCTCCGCCATGCTCCCCATTGCCGGAAAGACAAAGGGATTGGCCCCTAATGATTTCACATAATCGACGACCGCTTTAATAATAATATTGATATTGGCAACGCCCCGACTGCCACAGGTAATGGCAATAGACATGCCGGGCTTAATCTGCGAGGAAATCGCATCACGTTTTAAGCAATCCTGAACAACTGCGGGGATATCTTGAGGCGAAATATTATCCTCTACGAAATGCTGTCTGACTTTAATCATTTTCGGGACAGAAACATCTTGGCAAATCTTTTTAACTACATCTTCATTCATAAATCCATCATTCCTTTCTCCTTATAAATCCATCTGACCCTATAGGTTTTATAAAATAACTTATTCAATCATACTTAAAATATCTTTAACTTTTTCCACCTGATTCGGTGTGACTGCCGCAAATTCAATACAATGAGCATCGAGCGGCAAACCACGCAGTATCATGGCATGTTTCATAGCGGGGAGAAAGGGTTGTTCAACGGCATAAAAAGCCATTAATGCATTGATCTTTTTCTGGAAAACTTCAATCATTTCCAAATCCTTATCATTGATTGCTTTTACCCATGCTGCACACACTTCCGGCGCAATGTTAGACAACCCGCCGATACAGCCATTACCGCCGCTCAGCATTGTATGAACTAAGTTTTCATCAAAACCGGAATACACAATAAAATCGGGGAACTCTTCTTTTACCGCTTCAATAATGCTTCTTGTATGGCTAAAATTATCGACAGTCTCCTTATAGCCGGTGATATTTTTATATTTTTTCAGCAAGGAAAGCGTAACCGCCGGAGTCATATCATAGCCCGAACCACCCGGATAGTTATAAATAAAGATAGGTCCGTTTATCTGAGGAGCAATCTGGTCATAATAAGCTTCAATTTGCCGTTCGCCCATCGAGAAATAATATGGGCCAATGATCATAACCGCATCTGCACCACGGTTCAAAGCATAGTTTGAGAGCTCAATCGTTTCTTTCGCACTCATGCATCCGGTGCCAATGTAACACTTAACGCGTTTATTGATATGCGAAACAGCCACATCAATCAGCAATTTTTTTTGTTCCATCGTCATGGCAAAAAATTCTCCTGTACTTCCCATGACAACAATTCCATCAACCCCACGGTCAATTAAATAGTCATATACTGCCTTATTAGCATTTTCATCAATATTTCCATTTTTATCAAAAGCCGTAATGACAGGCGTTAAGTATTCCGCTTTTTTCACGAATATCGTCTCCCTTCTGTTACCCCTTAAACGTAGTTACAAACACGAGCAATCGCGATTTCCATATAACCTAATTCTTCCGATTTAGTTTTCTTGCCGTTAGCAACCTCAATCGTTTTGTGAAGTAATTCTTCGCCTAATTCTTCAATCGTTTTTTCACCATAGATGACCGGACTTGCATTAAAATCCATATTATCTTCCATATTAGCATAGGTAATTTTATTTCCTGTGAGTTTAAAAACAGGAACAATCGGATTTCCCATGACATTGCCTCTGCCGGTCGTAAATACAACAACTTGACAGCCGCCCGCTACCATTCCGGCAACGGAGGAAAAGTCATTGCCCGGGGTGTCCATAATAACCAACCCATGATCATCGATTTGCTTTGCATAATCGTATACAGCATTGATCACGCGATGACCGCCCTTATGAATGCAGCCTAAAGACTTTTCTTCCAAGGTCGTAAGGCCACCTTCTTTATTTCCCGGAGACGGGTTCCCTTCACGAACTTCTTCCCCAACCAGTTGCAAAGATTTTTCATATCGATGAACTATATCAAAAATACGCTGTTTTACTTCTTCATTTTTAGCACGTCTGGCTAAAATATGTTCAGCACCGATGAATTCAGTCGTTTCACTCAAAATAGATGTTGCGCCCAGATCTACCAGTCGATCACTAAGATCGCCAACTACCGGATTCGAAGCTAACCCGGAAGTCGGGTCAGACCCGCCACAGTTTGTACCTACGATAAGATGTGAAATATCAACTTTTTCTCGCTGCACCAGGCTTGCTTCCCGGACCATATCTTCTGCAAACTTAACGGCTTTTTCAATAGCTTTAATAGTTCCGCCCGATTCTTGGATAATAACCTGCTTAATCGGTTTATTCGTTCGTTCCTGAATAGCTTTTACCACTAAATCCATCTGACAGTTTTCGCATCCCAGTGATACAACAACCGTCCCATAGATATTGGGGTTTGCCGCAAATCCTGCCATAACATCCATCGTAAGCTGCTGGTCAGACGGTACCTGAGAACACCCGTTTTGATTATTAAAAGTAACGGTGCCTTCTACTTTTTGTGAAATAATTCTCGTAGTATCCGATGCACATACACTGGCCGGCAAAATTAATACATTATTACGAACACCTACTCGTCCGTCCGGACGTTTATATCCTAAAAATTCCATTTTTATACCTCCCGATGTTCTAAATCTTCTCTAGCACTTTTAACATTATGGACATGTACATGCGACCCTTGTTGAATCGTATACGCAGCAAGCCCAATGTGTTCACCGTATTTGACAATCGGTTGATTTTCCTCAATATTTTTAACTGCAAATTTATGATAAATTTTAATATCATCCACAGCACTTACTTCAACGACATTTTTATTACTATCAAGATATACAATCTTACTGCCTTTTTTTACCGGTTCAATAACAACTCCAACGTTGTCTTTTGCATCGATAATCATTCCATTTACCATAGCACTACCCCTTTTCGTTTTTATTTACGTATTAATACTTATATACGTATTATCCGGCTTTTACGTGATAAAGTCAATAGAATTGCACCAGCATGCCCCATTCATATAACTTTTCATTAACAATGATATTCAGTCATGTCATTTTATCGTCGATATGAAAATATTCAAAAAAAATTAATTTATTTTTTTAGGAACGGGATTCACGCCCGTTAACACACCTGTCTTGATATAATAACTTTATATTTATTCACTAATTTCTAAAATACATATCATTAAAATTATGTTGTAAAATTACTAAACACAACATATACAATGAGATTATCGAATACGCCCCTTGGCTTTCAGAATAATTTTTATCTCAAAGCAACAAGCCCTATGACAGTATCTCGTCTTACCATCATCAAAACTGCGAACAATAATCGCCATATGCATACTCCAGCAACAATTCGTCCTACCCCATTTTCTATCTGAAAAAAGACACCTGTAGTTGACTGCTCGTAAAACGAAGTAGTCCAACTACAGGTGTCTTTTAGCCGCTAAAACAGAATCATTTCTCTTACAGCAATCGCTTACCCCTGAAAAAATAATTTTGCACAATCCGGTCGGTCATCTAAATATCCGTTTTTTATTCTCGGCAATCACACTTGTTCATTAAAATAAATTACCTTTATCATCCAAAGACATGGGGGCTAATTCTCCAATGATTTCCAGATTTTCATTGGCCTGTACTTCTGGAAGTAAAGCTTCGGATACTTCAATTTCTTGAATTTCCATCGTATTTTTTATCCGGATGATTCGAGGTGCCTGCTTATCGGCCCCAACACAAGTTTTAATGGCAACCTGAATCGCTAATTTATCATTAGACACGCAAAGTGGTGTTTAACCATTTCTATCAAAGTAGCCGTGATAGCATTCGGATATGCCATTTCATCAATGACCTTATCCACACAGCGTTTTGTAGTGATATCGGCTAATCCTAATCCATTCCCATTGCCGTGCGTTTCTTCCGTTAAATCCAATACAATAACTCGATTCGCGTGGAAGTTGCTGATCTTCGGGTCCGATCCATCTTCGCCACGCGGAACACCGGTTTCTCTTGGAAGTGTTCCGGAAACATTGGGATCCATCCCATCACCACTAATGTTTTTGCCAATTTGATCAACGATCAATACATCTGCATCGTCAATTAAAATATGGCCCATTATTTTTTTAGCTTCTTTCAATAAATCCGGTTCTTGCTGAATAATTTCTTCTGGTGTAAGCGCTGCCAGTTTATACGTCTGATCATACGCGTTTTCAATAGTACCAATACCACAAATGACGGGAGCATTTTTCAAAATGGCCTTACCATATCGCCGTATATTCTTGGCCATATTTTTAAAGCCCTGGGCATGAACACTTTCCGCCCCATGTTGTTTCCCCATGCCAATAACCGCCATTTTCATAAGGCCGCTTTCATAAGGACCTACAAACTGCGTATGCGCTTTAATGCGCCCAACTAAAATGATTCCGTCTGCTTCCGACGCATATTTATCAATAAATACAGGGCGCCCATCATCGGTAGTCGCAATTTGCTTCGTTTCCATAGATGCTTTTATAGGGCAGCCCATCGCTTCTTCCGTCACCCCATAGCCATTTACAATTTGAAGCTGACCTTCTGCCGTCGCACCACCGTGACTGCCCATTGCCGGAAAGATAAAGGGGTTGGCTCCTAATTTTTTCACATAATCGACAACTGCTTTAATGATAATATTGATATTGGCAACACCTCGACTGCCACAGGTAATAGCAATAGCCATGCCGGGCTTAATCTGCGAAGAAATCGCATCACGTTTTAAGCATTCCTGAACCACGTCCGGTATATCTTGGGGTGAAATATTATCCTCTACGAAATGTTGTCTTACCTTAATCATTTTAGGAACAGAAATGTCTTTACATATGTTTCTAATTACGTCATCGTTCATAATTTATCTTCCCCTTATTTTATAAATTAACTCATGAAAGCATACTAAAAAAATTTTAATTTTAATGGTTTCACTTACTTGGGAGTCGTCAATGAAAACGCAATACATAACCCATTACTATCTGACAAAGTCTTTTTTCGTACCCCCATACACAAAATTACTGCCTGCACTTCTATATTTCAAAATGTTTTACACTTTTTTTGAATTTGATAACCGGCGCCGCTGATTCTCATCACCGTTATCACAGCTTGGTATTCAGGATCTTTATCAATCAAAACTTCCACTGTCATCCAAGATATTATTCATGAATCTCAAGAAATCCAGTGTATCATTTTTATTTGTTAAATCCCGCTAAAAACGTACCCTCGATAACATTCGTTTGCCACATATTTTTCACCAGTATCGGAGCCCATGAAGTTATCCCAAAACATAATCTCTAAAGATCCGCTTTATTTAGGCAAAACAGTAAATATCGAGCCTTCCATAAACCTTCAATACAAGTCGCTTATATTTATCTGATCAAAACACACCTCCAAACAGGAGTTAGAACAATTACGATTATTAATAACTGTAATGATATTAGCGAATATTCACTTTACCCTAATTATAGTTTTTTTACCTCAAAAAAACAAGTGGTGTGGTAGTATTCTAGTGCTCAAGTATGAAGATTTAATAATTATTTTATTTTTGTTAGCCTCATTTTGAAAAAGATTGTCCGAAGGGTATAAACCGACGATCGCAAAAAAAATGCAGCTATCGCCAGAGATAGCTGCAAGAATATGTTATTGTCGCCCGTCACGGATCCAGATAGTCTCTCCTGCATTCCGCCCACACAATCTTATGTATTGTGCTAAAAATGCCGCTTGGCAAACGTCCCTATTTCTTGTAAGGACGCTACCGATGCATCGAGATCCGGTAAGCAAAGGGCAAAGTCATGAGGCATGTCGGGATAGACGGTCATCGTCACTTCGACGCCGTCATCAATGGCTTTTTCCATAAATTTCTGATTCTCCGTCAGGAAGATTTCATGACCGCCGGTCTGGATCAGCATCGGCGGAAGCCCCTTTAAATCGGCATAAATCGGCGACAGCCGCGGATCGGAAAGGGAAAGGTTCCCAGCATAGGCCGGCTCTTTGACGGCCTTATTGAGGGGCGTTCCCTGGCCTAAAATCTGATCTTTTCGATTGTTATAGATTCGTGACGCCAAGGTCGTGTTGAAATCCGTCCACGGCGACTGGAGCACCAACAGGCGAGGCAGTGCTTTTTGATGATCTCGCAAATAGAGTGTCAGGGCAATGGCCAGGTTACCGCCGGCTGAATCACCGACTAATACGATGTTTTCCGCCTTGATTCCGCTGTCGAGGAGCGACTCGTAGGTCGCCAGGGCATCATCGAGAGCCGCTGGGTAGACATGGTTCGGCGCGAGTCTATAATTGACGCAATAAGCCTCTTTGGCATCCATCAAGCTGCCTGCTTCAAAGCCATAAGCCGATGGCCGTCACTCATGCCAAGAACATAGCCTCCTCCGTGGAGCTGCAAGAGAACCTTATCCGAATCAGATTTTGTATTGGTATATTTCTCAATTACGACCCCGCTGACCGTTTTATCCTGACGCTGCCAGCCATCAGGCAGGACAAAGGGCTTCTGATTTCGGCCGGCAAAGAGATCACCAGCAGCCTTATCAATGTATTCCTGCTGCGCCATACCCCGTAAGGCCAGACCATGTTTCGGGAGATATAGTTCTTCGGCAGAGACGGCGAAAGTCATGCTGATCAGGCAGACACCGATAGCCGAAATTCGTAACACCTTCTTATGCAACACAAAAATCCCTCCTTCTTCTGTTACACTGAAATACCGTGAAAAATACATCTGTATATGGCTGTATTTTATCATGAAGAACCATCTGTTCGTCAAGAATAAGCTTCATTCGCCAACAAGAAAATCTTCTTTCTTCCAAAAAAGCATGTCTCTCTCAAAAGAAAGACACGCTTTTCATCATTGCTAAATATATCATTAAAGATTAACCGGTAATTTCCTGAATCCGAGCAATCAATTTCGCTGCATAGGCTTTCGCGTCCGCTCTCTGAGATTCAGTCTTCGCTTCATCATCACGAGTTGTATAGCCGACACCATGGACATAGAGTGCCCCTTGGTAATCGAGACCGCAGAGGATCGCTGTCGCCGGGAATATTTCCACCATCTTTTGGATATCACCAAGGGATCCTTCGCCTCCGGTATACGCTTCGGCCGGCGCTCCCGTCGTAAAAGATACGAGCAGTTTTTTCCCGCCGAGTTTTGCCGTAGATCCATGGGAAAAACCATGAAGGAATACTTCGTCGAGCCACTTCTTCATGAGCCAAGGCAGGGAATACCACCAGAATGGGAACTGCCAGACGATGAGATCAGCTCCAGCAAAGCCTTCTGTTCAGCTTCTACATCGATGACGGCATCCGGATAGAGCTGATCCAGCTTACGGATTTCTGCGTCCGGAAGGGCTTTTTCAAGCTCTTCCAGGATCGTCTGATTCGCTACCGACGTCGAGAGGTCCGGATGGCCGGAAATAATCAAGGTTTTCATCATTGTCGTCTCCCTTCATTAGGAAATAAAGTTAACTGTCGATACAATCTTACTGACTGTTTTTTACAGCCCATTCCTTCAATTCATCGGCCGATACATTGCTCGGGAAGCGTTTTCCTTCAGCGACAGCGGCTCCCGGTGCCAAGGCCTGCATATTCTTGCCAGAATCACCAATGGGGCTCATGCCGGATGTGGCAAAGGGAATGACCTTTTTGCCCTTAAAATCATAGCTTTCCATAAATGTGTTTATAATCGACGGTTCCTGATACCACCAGACAGGGAAACCGACAAAGACGACATCATACTGGCTCATATTTACGACCTTTTCGGCAATGGCCGGACGACTGCGGGATCCTTCATTTCAAGTGTGCTGCGGCTCTTGGCATTCTGCCAATTCAAATCTTCCGGTTTGTAAGGGACTTCCGGTTTGATTTCAAAAAGATCGGCGCCAATCGCCTGCGATAATTTTTCGGCAACCTTTGCCGTTACACCGCTGGCGCTGAAATATGCAACTAATGCTTTATTCATCATATCTTCCTCCTTGATTATATCCAATAGAATCGAATCCTTGTTTGACCCAAGAATAGGATTAAATTTTCGTATCACTCTTCACGGCTATGTCACCGCTTAACCCCAGTCTATCATTCATGAGTCTTTATGTCTAATACCCATCACAAATCGCCAGCAATGTATTTATCGTATGTCTAACAGCAAAACCATGTTACCTAAAACGAAAAGCAATCGATTTCACTTTTTCGAAAATTTAGTATCAAAGGAGTATCAAACAAGCCTTTTGCACATGAAAAAATCCCTGCAACCACAGGTTGCAGGGATCGTAATTTCAAAAGTGAAATTATTTGAGTTCGACAGTAGCGCCGGCTTCTTCGAGCTGAGCTTTGAGAGCTTCAGCGTCAGCTTTAGCAACGCCTTCTTTGACCGGTGCAGGAGCGCCGTCAACGAGAGCTTTAGCGTCTTTCAAGCCGAGGCCCGTAACTTCACGGACAACTTTGATAACGCCGATTTTTTTGTCGCCAGCAGAAGCGAGGATGACGTCGAATTCGGATTTTTCTTCAGCAGCAGCACCGCCAGCAGCCGGAGCAGCAGCAACGGCAACCGGAGCAGCAGCGGAAACGCCGAATTTTTCTTCCATTTCTTTTACGAGTTCGGAAAGTTCGAGAACGGTCATGTTTTCAATGGCCTGCATGATTTCTTCTTTAGTCATTTTGAAATACCTCCATAGTATCAGTTTTCAAGTTTGTTTTTATTAGTTATAGTAGCTAAATTAAGCAGTTTCTTGTTCTGCTTTCTTAGCGCGTACAGCGTCAAGCACATAAACCATGTTGCGAATATTGCCCTGGAGTACGTTGACGAAGCCAGAGATTGGAGCCTGCATGCTGCCAACCAATTTCGCGAGGAGTTCTTCGCGGCTCGGCAAGCTTGCCAAAGCATCAACAGCTGCGGCATCAATAACCTGGCCGTCGACGATGCCTGCTTTTACAGACAAGGCTTCCGTCTTTGTTTCTTTGATGAATTCTTTCAGGATTTTAGCCGGAGCTACAGCGTCTTCCGTAGAATAAGCGATAGCCGTCGGGCCTTCAAGAACTGCATCCAATGCATGGTAGCCGAGTTCGTCTGCAGCAATGCGAGTCAAAGTATTTTTGATAACTTTGTAATCGACACCGCCTTCGCGGAACTTACGGCGAAGTTTCGTGACATCAGCAACGGTAAGGCCGGTGAAACCAACGAAAACAGCGCCCTGAGCGGACTGCATTTTTTCCTTTCATTTCTTCGACAACCGCGGCTTTTGCCGGGGAAACCGGATGATTTGCAAATGTGGACATGAGTTTGATACACCTCCTTGAATTAGGATTTATATCGTCTTAGCAATCAAAAACGCCTCATGGACAAACCACGAGGCCGAACTAGTCAAAGTCAGATATCTGCTAGTTTCATAGCCTCAGATGGCGGACATAGTGTCCATTATACATACCTTCAGTCTACAGCTAAGAGAGATATTAATTTTCTTCTTTCTTGGCAGCACCTTTAATGCTGAACTGATTGATGTGGATGCCAGGGCCCATCGTGGAGCTAACCGTGACGGACTTAATGTACTGGCCTTTTGCACCCGACGGTTTTACTTTGATAAGCGTATCAACCAAAGCCGTCAAGTTATCAATCAATTTATCTGCATCGAAAGACTTTTTGCCGATTGCGGAGTGAATATTGCCGGCTTTATCCGTGCGGTATTCAACCTTACCAGCTTTGCTTTCGCTAACAGCTTTTGCAACGTCCATCGTAACAGTACCAACCTTCGGGTTAGGCATGAGGCCTTTAGGACCGAGGATTTTACCGAGACGACCGACTTTACCCATCATATTCGGAGTAGCGATTGCTACGTCGAATTCGAGCCAGCCACCCTGGATCTTTTCAACAAGATCATCAGCACCGACGAAGTCAGCGCCAGCAGCTAAAGCTTCTTTTTCTTTATCGCCCTGTGCAAATACGAGGACAGTCTTGGATTTACCAGTGCCATGAGGCAGTACCAAGGCGCCGCGGACCTGCTGATCGGCGTATTTCGGATCTACGTTAAGGTTAACAGACAATTCAACGGTTTCGTCGAATTTGGCTGTATCCATCTTTTTCAAGATGTCAATTGCTTCTGCAACATCATACTGTTTCTGTTTATCGAACAGTTTTGCAGCTTCGGCATATTTCTTGCTACTTTTGCCATGTTTCTTCCTCCTTATGTGGTTTAGCGGGTTACCCCTTCCACGGGCAGACAGTCGATTAGTCGACGATGTCGATACCCATGCTGCGAGCGGAACCTTCAATCATTTTCATAGCAGCTTCAACGTCGTTAGCGTTGAGGTCCGGCATTTTAGTCGTTGCGATTTCGCGGACTTTGTCGCGGCTCAATTTAGCTACTTTTTTCTTGTTCGGTTCACCCGAAGCTTTGTCCAGACCAGCTGCTTTCTTCAATAAGACGGCAGCAGGCGGGGTTTTCGTAATGAAAGTGAAGGAACGGTCTTCATAGACGGTAATTTCGACAGGGATAATGAAACCAGCCTGTTTAGCTGTACGTTCATTAAATTCCTTTACGAATGCCATGATGTTGACACCAGCCTGGCCTAATGCAGGGCCAATCGGAGGCGCCGGAGTTGCTTTACCAGCTTCACACTGGAGTTTTACCATTCTTGCTACTTTTTTTGCCATGGTGAGTTACACCTCCTTACATTACAAGATGTGGTCAAACGAATCGTAACGATTCTCCCACTCGCGGCAGAAAGCCGCATTAGAAGTATTTATTCCAGACCCTTCTCGATTTGAGAATAGTCGACTTCTACTGGAGTTTCACGGCCAAACATATTTACGAGGCCTTTAACGGTACCTTTTTCTTCATTGACCTCCGTGACGACGGCGATACAATTTTCAAAAGGCCCTTCAGTAATGCGCACTTCTTCGCCAACTTCGACAGAAATGTGCGTTTTCGGTTCGCTTTCTACTTCCTGTTTACCCAGGATTCTTTCAACTTCCTTAGGTTCCAAGGGAATAGGTTTCGTAGCCGACCCGACAAAACCGGTAACACCGGGAGTATTGCGGACGACATACCAGGAACGGTCATTGACTTCCATTTCAATCAGGACATAGCCCGGGAATACTTTCCGTTTAACGGTCCGTTTTTTCCCGTCCTTTACGTCAATTTCGTCTTCCATAGGAATGAGGATTCGGTTAATGACGTTTTCCAAACCCATGGACTTGACCTTCTGTTCCAGCGTTTGCAGTACTTTATTTTCATAACCGGAATACGTATGGATGACATACCATTTCATATCTGCTTCCATTTAAGCACAGCCCTCCTATCCGACAGCAAGCTGGAATAACTTAAACAGCTGCGAGAACGCGCCGTCAGCCACACCAATGATTATCATGACGACGATGGTAGCAACAATGACCATAACCGTGTAGTTAATCAATTCCCTTTTTGTCGGCCAGATGACCTTCTTCATTTCTACCTTTACGCCAGATAAAAATGACTTGCCCGGGTTCTTCTTCTTATTCTTTTGTGCTGCTTTTTTAGCTGAAAGTGCCATATAACCTCTCACATCCAAATAAGATTAGCACAATCTTATTCAATCAATTATTTCGTTTCTTTGTGTAATGTTTCTTTTTTGCAGAACGGGCAGTATTTTTTCAGTTCCAAACGATCCGGATTATTCTTCTTATTTTTGTTCGTCCGGTAGTTGCGCTGTTTGCATTCTGTGCATGCCAAAGTGATAGCTGTACGCATTCCTTACACCTCTCTTAAAAATAGTCACAAGCCTAGTTGTACGTAAGACTGCCTTTATAATGTATCACAACAGCTACGCCTAAGTCAAGGAAATTTTTCTGTAACTTAAAAAAGCCAGGCGTTGGTGGACGCCTAACTTTTGTAATGATATCATCTTTTCATCGATTCGTCAATACCGACATCTGAAGTTTTCCCATGAAACCGGTAAAAAGATTACAACTCCTCTTGCAGCAGTGTCAAAGCCGGTACGTAAGCATCTAAAATACGTCGAACCCGGACATCGAGGGAGTCGTCACTGCCGTATCGTTCGCGCAGCATGGCCAGCCATATCGACTCATCCACAAAGAGATACTGCTCATACGCCTCAGCGATGATCTCCTTCGGTGAACCCATGGCAGACATGCCGAAGCCATCACGCTTTAGGGCATCACGAAAGACGGTCAGTCCCAAATCAAATACGCCCTGGTATAGATGGACGATACCGTGGAGGACGAAAAGATTCGACAAGTCTTGCTGCTCTGCCTGCTGTAACAATTGTAATTGTGCCGTAAACGCCTGTCGCTCCGTCATGATGAACACCTCCTGTAAAGCGCCGATGGCTAGAAATAACAAAAAGGCGGCGCCTATATCCCTATATATAGTAT
>ENA-OQBJ01000178-OQBJ01000178.1-human-gut-metagenome-genome-assembly--contig:-NODE-178-length-34021-cov-3.323922_pt1 | contig 34021 bp, 43 predicted proteins | sample MGYA00242743_ERZ504545 | MGnify/ENA primary metagenome ERZ504545 (study PRJEB26092, sample SAMD00036252) | human gut metagenome | host: Homo sapiens | study: EMG produced TPA metagenomics assembly of... | reverse complement strand
CTATGATTCCGTGAAGCAAGCTGTAGAAAAATGTCTTCTGTACATCCAGGTTAGTCTTGCACTGGTGCAGCTGTGCGGCAAGCATCTCGATAGGAATACCGGGAATGACATTGGTGAGCACTGCCTGGAACGAGGGGTCGGCTAGCAATTCCTCGAATACTTGTGGAAGTTCTTCGGGTGAATAGGGACGAATGTCGTCAAATTCGGCAGGTATGTTCATGTTTTCTTATTTTTTCAGTCACAATTCAAATATACGTAATTTCTCGTTATTTCTGAAACGAATCTTCGATAATATCTGTCATAACCTCTTTGATATCGATACCTGCTGCACGAACCTGCTGAGGGATGAAGCTGGTTGCTGTCATTCCAGGAGTTGTATTGATTTCCAGCATGTTGATTTTTTCTCCTTCCGTGATAATGTAATCCACGCGTACGATACCTTTGCAACCCAGAATATCGTAGACTGCCGAAGTCAGTTTTTGTACACGGTCAGTCAGTTCAGGACTAAGACGTGCCGGAGTTATTTCTGTAACTTCACCGTTGTATTTGGCATTGTAATCGAAAAACTCATTTTTGCTTACCACTTCAGTAATAGGGAATACTACCGATTTATCTTTTGTCTTATAACATCCGTTGGCAAGTTCGATACCGTCCATGAAAGCCTCTATCATGACGTCGTCCGATTCGGCAAAAGCCTTTTCCAAAGCAGGCTGTATCTGTTCGGCAGTTTTTACTTTGGTTACTCCAAAGCTGGAGCCACTTGCGTTAGGTTTGATGAAGCAAGGCAAACCAATTTTTTCGATAACATCTTCATTACTTATTCCATGATGTTTATTTACCAGCATAGATTCTGCTACGCGTACACCAAATCCTTTCAGATACTGATTGAGGGTAAATTTACTGAATGTCATGGCCGATACCAGTACGTCGCACGTAGAGTAGGGGATGCCTAGCAGTTCGAAATAACCTTGAAGGATACCGTTCTCTCCCGGAGTACCGTGGATAGTAATGTATGCAAAGTCAGGTTTTACCTTCTGACCGTCGTGACTGAAGCTGAAATCATTCTTGTCAATTTGTGCACGGCTTCCGTCGGGCAACAGTGCTTCCCATTTCTCTTTGGTAAGTTCTACTATATATAAGGTGTACTTATCTTTGTCGATAAAAGAGTATATGCCTTCTGCACTGCGCATGGAGACATCATGTTCCGAAGAGTCACCTCCGGCTACAATAGCGATAATGCGTTTCATAATTTGTTTGTTATTCTTCTCTGTTACTTATATAAGTTCTCCATTTATCCAGCAGACGAGTCATGTCTTCAGGAAGTTCGGAGGTGAAAAACATCTCTTTGCCTGTGCGTGGGTGAACAAATCCCAGTGTTTTGGCATGAAGTGCCTGACGAGGACAAATGTCGAAGCAGTTGTTTACGAATTGTTTGTATTTGCTGAAATGAGTGCCTTTCAGAATCTCATGGCCACCGTAACGTTCGTCGTTGAACAATACATGTCCGATGTGCTTCATGTGCACACGGATCTGGTGGGTACGTCCGGTTTCGAGTACACATTTCACAAGTGTGACATATCCCAGACGTTCCAGTACTTGATAGTGCGTAACTGCATGTTTTCCCTGAGTCGGATCGCTCATGACAGCCATTTGCATACGGTCTTTGGGGTTACGTCCGATGTTTCCGGTAATTGTACCTTCATCTTCTTCTACGATTCCCCATACCAGGGCATTATATTCACGTTTGGTCGTTTTATTGTAGAACTGCATGCCCAGACTGGTTTTGGCATCCGGAGTCTTGGCTACTACCAGAAGGCCCGAAGTATCTTTGTCGATACGGTGAACCAGTCCTACTTGCGGGTCGTTGGGGTCATAAGAGGGGACATCACGCAAATGCCAGGCAATGGCATTAACCAATGTACCGTGATAGTTTCCACACCCTGGATGAACAACCAGACCGGCAGGTTTATTGATAACCATCAGGTCATTGTCTTCGTATACAATGTCCAGCGGGATATCTTCTGGGATAATGTCGTTCTCGTAGCGCGGACGATCCATCATGACAGTCAGCACATCAAGCGGTTTTACCTTATAGCTGCTTTTTACCGGTTTTCCGTTTGCCATCACAAAGCCTGCATCTGCTGCTGTCTGAATGCGGTTGCGGGATGCATTGACAATGCGTTCGAACAAATATTTGTCGATACGTACCGGTGTCTGTCCTTTATCTACTACAACTCGGAAATGTTCGTATAATTCGGAGGTACGTTCTACCGGCTCTATATCGTCCAGTGAGTCGTCCAGTTCGTTTATATAGTCTTCTGCCATTTATTTCTTGAGCTTTTAAATCTTTACTTAGAACCAAGAATCATCTACGGTAGGAGCTTCGTCTTCAGAAGAGTTCATTTCTATCTGCATGTTCAGCGAATCCATACTTAATGAATCACGCATCTGAGTACTTCCGATACATAGTGTAAGCAGAGCTTCACTTGGCACTTTGTCGCCAGCTTTCAAGGCTCTTCCTCTATACTTGATACCATACACCCAGTCCTGCTCACCGGCAACCATTTCTGGTTCGGTCAGCTTGAAACCCATTGCTTTCAGCTTGGCAGCTGCCTGGCGCATGGAGCTGTTGTCTATTACGTCTGGTATCTTAATTTTGGGAACTTCGTTTGTGTTAATTGTCAGATAGATGGTTCTTCCTTTCTTGACTCTCAGCCACCGGCCGGAGCCTGGTCGAGTACAATTCCGGCAGGCAGTTCTTTTACATAATTGGAGTCGATAACGATTCCCTGCATGAACTGTTGGTTCAACAACAGTTGTGCCTGATCTAAATTCTTATTCTTTACATTAGGCACTACATACGATTCTCCGTGGTGTGTATAAAGATCAAGTCCCCAGAGAGTTCCAAATACGGCAACTACAATGACGATAATCATTGCAATGATATTGAGCCAGAAAAAACGGTTATTTTTGAATGAAAAGAAGTTTTTCAGTGTTACCATAACTTTTTATCTATATAATTTCTGCAAAGATACAATTTTTTCTTTTCCTAGTTGCGTTGAGAAAAGAAAAGCCGCAAAACGCTATCTCAGCATTTTGCGGCCTTCTTAATTCTTTCTGTCTAACGTACTTATGCTTTAACGCCGTTGTATTCGTCTGATACAGTCAATTTTTTACGACCTTTAGCACGACGTGCAGCCAATACTCGGCGACCGTTTGCAGTAGCCATTCTTTCGCGGAAACCGTGTTTGTTTCTTCTCTTTCTGTTAGAGGTTGGTAAGTTCTTTTCATTTTCGTATATACTATTTATGTTATTATTCTATGCGTTCGGGCTGCAAAATTAGTGACTTTTTTTAAATAAACCAATAGCTAAGTCATTTTTAGACAAATCTTTTTGTGTTTTTTCATGATTTAGATTAATTTTGTGGCGGATTTATTACGCAACAATCAATAATAACATATAATAAAAGGATTTAGTTATGATTAATGCTCAAGACATTAAGATCGGAACAGCTATCCGTATGGATGGAAAGTTGTATTTCTGTATCGACTTTTTGCATGTAAAACCGGGTAAAGGAAACACTTTCATGCGTACAAAACTGAAAGATGTTGTAGACGGTTATGTATTGGAACGCCGTTTCAACATTGGTGAAAAACTGGAAGATGTACGTGTAGAACGTCGTCCGTACCAGTTCTTGTATAAAGAAGGTGAAGATTATATCTTCATGAATCAGGAAACTTACGAACAAGTGCCTATCGCTCACGATTTGATTGAAGGTGTTGACTTCTTGAAAGAAGAAATGGTTGTAGATGTTGTTTCTGATGCTTCTACTGAAACTATCTTGTTCGCTGAATTGCCGGTTAAGGTTCAGTTGAAGGTTACTTATACAGAACCGGGACTGAAAGGTGATACTGCTACAAATGCTACTAAACCTGCAACTGTTGAAACTGGTGCTACTGTACGTGTGCCTTTGTTCATCAATCAGGACGAAATCATCGAAGTTGATACTCGCGATGGTTCTTACGTAGGTCGTGTAAAAGCATAATCTATCGGAGTTATATATAATAAGGTATATAAACTCAAAAGCCATTCCTGCATGTTGCGGGAATGGCTTTTCGTTTGTCATTAGTTGTCAGAACAGAACAAGCCCTACAGATAGTGCTGTAAACTCGGGACTGTATGCCGTATCGAGTACCTTGCACGGGCTGTATTTTACATAGAATCCTACACTCTTGTAGCCGATAGAGGCTTGAAGATCAACGGTCACCGGAGTCTGGTGGATATTGTTGTCTGTCAGTTTGTATTCTTGACCGTCCAGTTTGTACCGTGTTTTTAGACTGGCATGCGTATTGAAATTGACGATTGCGCCCAGACTGAAACTGAACTTATTTCTTGTTTCATGAGTAAACATGATTGGTACTGCCCAGCTGAATACCTTAATACGTGAAAACTGAATATCAGCTCCCTCGGGATAGCTGTCGATATACATATCTGTTCCAGCATCTTTTACGAAGCGATGTTTGCCGGTCATCCGGTAATTGCGCCAGCTGCATGCCAGTCCGATGGAAAGAGAGGTTTCCGTATTCCAGGGATAATAAGCCTAACCGAATGTTGGAGTTGTAATTTCCCACGATGAGCCATGCTTACATCCATGTTGTCGGGGGCTCCTTGCACGGTAGAAAGTCCTATTTTGAAGTCTTTAACTACAAATTCGTTTCTTTTATGTCTTTGTTCCGGTGTCCGTTTCCTGAATGGAATATTAAAATCCCAGTTGCCACTACGTTCTTTGGTGACCGAAACATCCGAAGGCGATATTTCTACTTCGCGGACATAACGGAAACTTGGATTGTCTTTCTTTCCGTCGATTTCTACCATAAGACGGTTGTCCGATTCTGTAATTGTTACCCGTTCTGGATTTTCTACACTCATTACATTCTCAACCTTTAATGAATCTTTACTTTCGGCATATCCGCTTGCTGCAACCAGCAGTGTTGCTACAAGCAAAATTATTTTTTTCATATCTTTATAGTGTTTTGTTTTTATCTTATTTGAACATCTGTTTCAACTCTTCCAGTGTTACCTGTCCTTCCATATATACAACAGTTACTTCCGGCTTCTTGTTGCTGTTAGGAACTACCGAAGTGTTCCGGTAAAACAAGTAGCGGTAACTTTCGTTTTTGGGTGGAAAGCAGAAAAAACCGTAATATAGCCGTGTGCCTACTTTTCCTACCTCCTTATCGACAGCTGTTTCTGCATCCTGACTGACGAGTGCTTCTATTTCTTTGAATAGTGTCGGAGCGTCGGTTACTATCAGGCTGCGGAAAAGGGTCAGATGATATTTTTTCAGTTCCTTCCCTTTGATAAGAACTTCTACCGCCCGCTTATCCTGCTTGAAACGGCCGTCGAACAAGGCTTCCACATGCATGCCTTTCTGTGCCCACAGAGGTAGCACAGCCAGCATGGTTATTCCTAGTATAATCCATCGTCTTATCATATATTTCATTCTTTTTGATTGTCAACTGATACGGATTCGCCTGCCTCGAGTGTCTGGAATATATCAGACAGTTGCTCTTGCACTGTTTCCTGCGGTGAAGCATGCTTTACTTTTTCTATTGATTTCATTGCTTCCGAAAGAACGATTTCCTTGTCTGTGCAACGTTCGCCATTGATATAAGCTACACATACGTTCGTTCTTTCCGACAGTTGCCAGGCAGCTGTCAGTGCGATAATGCCGGTTATTGCTGCGGCTGCTGCATAATATCTCAGTCGCACGCTATGTGTACGATGCTTGTGGTATATGGCACGTCCGGTAGCGGTGTATCCCATTACGGCACGAAGTTCGTCGAACTCCTTGCCTTGTGCGGCAGGAGTGGCCAGAAAGCGTGCCAGCGCTTCTTCTTCGGCTCGGTAGTTTCTGCTTCGAAGTAGCGTTCTGCCAACTCTTTCCACTGTTGAAAAGTCCGTTCGTATTCTTTCATCGTTCCATTTGTTTTAGGTAACATTCTCTGATTTCTTTTCTTGCTCTCGAAAGTTGCATGCGTACTGCCGGTTCCTGCATGCCCAGTATATCGGCTATCTCATTGTATTTTTTCCCTTCGTATTCTTTCATGTGTAGAATCTGTTGCTGAAGTGGAGTCAGTCTGAGTTCGATAATGCGTTCCACCATACGGAAACGTTCTTCTTTCTCCATACTCTCAGCCGTAGAATCGGAAATAGATTCATCCCGGTTCTCGTCCAGCTCTACGGTAGGCAGGTGATTCCGTCTGCGTAATGTGTCGATGCACAGGTTTTTTACCGTTACTACCGTAAGTGCTTCAGCTTCTTCTCGTGAACCGATCTGGTCAGCATGTTTCCACAGGCGGAAGAAAGCTCCTGAAGAGCATCGTCAGCATCTTCCTTATTCGGCAGGAAGCGCATGGCTAGCCTGAGAAAACCTTTTCTCAGTTCTGTGAAAGTCGATGTCAGTGTTTCTTTACTCATGCTTTTATATCGGATCGTACGAATTGTTTTCAAAAAGGTAAACGTAAAGCTATATCTTTTGTAACAGAAAGAATGAAAAAAAATCTTTTTTTGTGTATTCGAGTTAGGAAAATCCTTGTCGTAAAGCGAGATATTTGTTACAAAAAAATCATACGAGGCTTTGTCAATTATTTGCTGAATTTATCGGGAAAATATCTCGATGTTTTTTTATTTTTGTACAAAAGATAAATGAAATATGCTGATGTTTTGGGGGATGTTCTTGTAATGAATGGGAAATGTTGAATAAACTTCTATAAATTAAAATATACTTTAAAGAAAGACGTATATTTGTAACAGAAACCGAAAATACAGATTATGAGATATTCTTTTATCGTTCCCGTTTACAACCGTCCGGATGAGGTGGATGAATTGCTGCAAAGTCTTACGAAGCAAACCCTTGGTGATTTTGAAGTATTGGTTATAGAAGATGGTTCGTCTGTACCCTGTGAAGATGTGGTAGAGAAATACCATACACAGCTGGATGTACATTATTATAATAAGCCGAATTCAGGACCGGGGCAGACGCGTAACTTTGGAGCAGAACGCAGTCGGGGAGAATATCTGTTGATCCTGGATTCGGATTGTGTATTACCTCCGGGGTATCTTGCTGCTGTCGATGAAGAGTTGAAACGTGAGCCTGCTGATGCTTTTGGAGGACCAGACCGTGCACACGATTCTTTCTCGGCTACACAGAAAGCGATAAATTATGCCATGACCTCTTTCTTTACTACAGGAGGTATTCGTGGCGGGAAAAAGAAAATGGATAAGTTTTATCCCAGAAGTTTCAATATGGGAGTACGTGCCGATGTATATCGCAAGTTGGGAGGTTTCTCGAAAATGCGTTTCGGCGAAGACATTGATTTCAGTATCCGGATATTTAAGGCCGGATGTCGTTGTCGCTTGTTTCCTGAAGCATGGGTGTGGCATAAACGCCGTACTGATCTGAAGAAGTTCTTCAAGCAGGTACATAATTCGGGTATCGCACGTATCAATTTATATAAAAAATATCCAGAATCGCTGAAACTGGTGCACATGCTTCCTGCTGCATTTACGGTAGGGGTAGTGCTGGTGCTGCTTGCTTCGCTGATATGTCCGTGGGCACTCTTGTTGCTTGCACTGTTCGCTCTGATTATATTTGTTGATTCTTCCATACAAAATAAAAGTTTGTATATCGGTATATTATCTGTCGTTGCTGCGTTTATACAGTTGACAGGTTATGGAACCGGTTTCTTGTCGGCATGGTGGAAACGCTGTGTGCGGGGTAAAGGAGCCTTTTCCGCCTTCGAGAAGAACTTTTATGAGTAAATGGGTAATAATAAACTGACAATCAACCAATGGGCGGAGGAGGACCGCCCGCGTGAAAAAATGATGCAGCACGGCGCTGCTGCTTTGTCGAATGCCGAACTGCTGGCTATTCTGATAGGTTCAGGAAATACGGAAGATTCTGCGGTGGAGCTGATGCGAAAGGTGCTCGGCGACTATCGTAACAGTCTGAGTGAACTGGGGAAGACAACTATCGATGAACTTTGCCGCTATAAGGGAATAGGTCCGGCAAAGGCAATTACTATTCTAGCTGCTTCGGAAATAGGCAGACGGCGGCTGGAGGAGGAGCCGTTGGAAAGAAAACAAATCAGATGCTCCAAAGATATATATGAGGTGTTTTATCCGTTGATGTGCGACCTTCCGGTGGAGGAGTGCTGGGTGCTGTTGCTCAATCAGTCATCGAAAATCATAGACCGTATTTGTATCAGTCGTGGCGGACTTGCTTCCACACAGGTGGATGTCCGTTGTATTTTGCGTGAGGCTCTGCTCAAACGGGCGGTATCCATGGTACTTTGCCATAATCACCCTTCTGGAAACACATCGCCCAGCCGCGATGACGACCGTCTGACAGAAGCGTTGAGGCGGGCAGCGAGGTGATGAATATCCGCTTGCTCGATCATCTGGTAATAACCGATGGCGGCTATTATAGCTATTGCGATGAGGGAAGGATATGAGTGTATTTTCGTTATTCCATTTTTTTATTACATTTGCACATGTAACTAAAAGCGTGCTTTATGGATAACGAAACTAAACTGAAAGTAGAAGAAAGTATTGTAGAAATGCTGAAAACCGTATACGATCCGGAGATTCCAGTCAACGTATACGATTTGGGACTGATATATAAAATAGACTTGCAGGATGATGGTGAGGTTGTGATTGACATGACACTGACTGCTCCCAACTGTCCGGCTGCCGACTTCATTATGGAGGATATCCGCCAGAAAATAGAATCGGTAGAAGGTGTGAAAGCTGCTCAAATTAATCTGGTGTTCGAACCTGAATGGGATAAGGACATGATGACCGAGGAGGCAAAACTGGAACTGGGTTTTCTTTGATAAACATAAACTGAGTCTATGAATACGAAACGTATGCTTCTGATTGCGGGAACGGCCGGGTTGTTTGCCGGAAGTTTGTCTGCTCAGGTAGCAACAGTCGAGGGCAGGCTGTCGGGAATAGACAGTGATACATTGCTTGTAGATTATTTCCCCATATCCGATTTGAAGCGTGAGAACCTGAAAACGGATGCAGTAGCCATACGACAGAGGCACTTTACGTATAAAGTGGAGACAGGTAATATGCCTGCTGAAATGTATTTTTACGCCAAGCCTAAAAGTGGTGAGGCTTCTTCGTTGCGCAAAACAGTCAGCGTAGTCGCTTTTCCGGGTGAAACCGTTCAGCTGACAGGTTCCATAGATGATTATCAGGCAGAAGGGAATGTATTCCATAAGAATTATGCCGAAGCTGCAGAAGGGTGGAAGTCTGCTCAACAGCGGATGGAAGCTACGACAGAAGTTATCATGAAGATGCAGCAGGAAGGACAGTTGAATCCTCAGCGTATTGACTCGCTGCGTCAGATTTATCAACCGATAGCCGATGAAATAAGCAATTGTAAGGAACAGTACATCCGTAAGTATCCCGATAGTGATGTTTCCGTGTATCTGCTTGCTGGTCTGGGGGGTGCTCGCGCCAAGGTTTTGCTGCCTCTTGTGGGCGAAAAGGCAAAGACGGGGCCGATGTCTTCGCTTTATCTTGCCATGCAGGATGCTTTGAAGGAGGCAGAAGCACGTAAGGCTGCTTCTCAAAATATCAAAGAAGGAAAAGAAGCTCCCGAGTTTGTGCTGAAAGATATCAATGGGAAGGATTTTGCTCTTTCGTCGCTGCGAGGCAAATATGTGGTGCTGGACTTTTGGGGAAGCTGGTGCGGCTGGTGCATTAAGGGGCTGCCTGATATGAAGAAGGCTTACGAAAAGTATAAAGACCGGATGGAGATTGTAGGCATAGACTGCGGTGATACGGAAAAGAAATGGAAGGCTGCTGTTGCCGAGCATGAAATTCCTTGGCTGCATGTACGCAATGCGGGACAGGAAGATTTGACCGTAGTGTACGCCGTTAAAGGATTTCCTACAAAAATTGTGATAGATCCTCAGGGTAAAATAGCCCGGGTTGTGGTAGGTGAAGATCCTGCTTTCTATACGTATCTGGATTCATTGTTCAAACTCTAAATATAGCAAAATGAAGAATGTGTATTTCCTTTCCGATGCCCATCTGGCTCACGTGCGATAGCGCATAGTCGTACGCAGGAACGTCGGCTGGTTAGCTTTCTCGACAGTATCAAGAACCGGGCGGCTGCTGTTTATCTGCTGGGCGATATGTTTGACTTCTGGTACGAATTCAAGCTTGTTGTTCCGAAAGGATATACCGTTTTCTGGGAAAAATATCCGAGTTGACCGATATGGGAGTAGAGGTGCATTTCTTTATCGGTAATCATGATATCTGGTGTGGTGACTATCTGGAAAAGGAGTGTGGCGTTACGATTCATCGTGAACCGCTGACTTGCGAGATTTATGGCAAGGAATTTTTCCTGGCTCATGGCGACGGTCTGGGTGATGGTGACCGTAAGTTTAAACTACTTCGTACAATGTTTCATAGTAAAACGTTGCAACGTATGTTTTCAATGCTGCATCCTCGCTGGAGTATTGAGTTTGGTCTGGAGTGGCAAAACATAGTCGCCTGAAACGAAAAGATGGAAAAGAACCGGAATATATGGGTGAAGATAAAGAACCTTTGGTGTTATTTACCAAGAGTATCTGAAGACACATCCGGATATTAATTACTTTATCTACGGACATCGTCATATCGTACTCGATCTGATGCTGAGCCGTTCATCACGAATGATGATTCTGGGTGACTGGATTAATGAATTTTCGTATGCAGTATTCGATGGCGAGTCAATGTTCTTGGAACAGTATATCGAGGGAGAAACTTCTGTACGATAAGAGTGTATTTATACATAACAAAAGCCTGCCAGACATTGTCCAGCAGGCTTCTATTTTTATATAGGGTAAGGTTGCTTTATCGAGCTATCTCTCCACTTTCATGTTTAGCCAGCAAGCCTTCTACTTCAGATACTTTTACGATGTTATAGTCGCCGGCAATTGTATTTTTCAGAACAGAAGCTGCGGTTGAGAAGTCTACACGTTTCTGTTCATCCTCGTAAGCATGTTGTGCATACAGCATAGCACCGCAGAATGCATCACCCACACCAAGCAGTCGATAACGTTGTCGATATCGAATACTCGTGTATATTTCATGCTGCCATTAGAGTAAAGCACTCCGGCAAAGGTATGATGTTCCGAGCTCATCACGTTACGCAGGGCAATATATATGTATTTGCAATTTGGAATTTGCTGACTGATTGCCTTACAAAACTCTTCGTAAGCTTTTACATCGTATGTTTCGCCACTTTTTGTTGCCTTAAATCCTGGGGCAGGAATTCCAGTCAGCAAAGCATATTCTCCTTCACTACCAAACATGATATCACTGCTCACCATCAGTGGACGAAGCACTTCTTGTGCACTCTTACCATAATTCCAAAGGTTCTTTCGGTAGTTTATGTCGTATGAAATGGTCAGTCCCATTTCCTTGGCAACGGTAATAGCTTCTTTGCATACCTCTGCAAGTCCCGGAGTCAGTGCTGCATCTATGCCCGACCAGTGGAAAATTGCAGCGTCGGCAAATGCTGCATGCCAGTCTATCATTCCAGATTTCAGTTCGGAGAAAGCAGAACCCTCACGGTCGTAAATGACTTTTGAGTTACGCATGGCAGCGGCTTTTTCCATGTAATAAGTTCCCAGACGGTGTCCGCCGATCAGGATATGTCGTGTTCCGATATTGTGTGAACGCAATTCGGCCAGACATGTTTCTCCTAGAGCGTTATCTGGAAGGCGGGTAATATATTCTACATCTCCTCCAAAGTTGGCGATGGAGATGGCTACATTGGCTTCGCTACCGCCGTAGTTGACCAGGAACTCACGGCTTTGTTGCATACGTAAGTTATCCGGGGTAGTAAGGCGAAGCATGATTTCACCAAAGGTTACGATTTTCTTTTTCATAATAGAGGCGTGTTTCTTGTTGTTTTGATGGCATAAAAAAAGAAGACATTCCATATAAGTCTTTCTTTTTGCTCGCTGCAAAGATAAGAAAACTTATGAGGAATATCCTCTTTTTTAAGCTATTTAAGGTATGCTGTTCCTTATTTGTTCATGCTGTTCAGTATGTCCATAGTGTCTGTTGCAATCATCAGCTCTTCGTCTGTCGGGATAACTACAACTTTTACTTTAGAATCGTCGGTAGAATGATCGCTTCTTTGCTGCGAACTTTGTTCTTTTCCGGATCGATCTTGACGCCAGGTAGCCCAGTGTCTTACAAACGCCGGCACGAGCTGTAGCCTGATTTTCACCAACACCACCAGTAAACAAGATTACATCTACACCGTCCATTGCAGCTGCGTATGCACCGATGTATTTAGTGATGCGGTAGAAATACATGTTTTCTGTAAGGATGGCACGTTCTTCTCCTCTGGCTACTGCATCTTCCAGTTCACGCATATCACTTGATTTTTCGAACATTCCCAATACACCGCTCTTCTTGTTCAGCAGAGTAGACATTTCATCAGGTGTAAGGCCTTCTTTTTTCATGATATAAGTGATAGCACCACCGTCGATATCACCGCAACGTGTACCCATCATCAGACCTTCCAGCGGAGTCAGTCCCATAGTAGTATCGATACATTTACCGTCTTTTACCGCAGCGATAGAACCACCGTTTCCGATGTGGCAAGTGATGATCTTGGAACCTTCTTGTGGAATACCCAGATATTCGCATACACGTTTTGATACATAGCGATGAGATGTTCCGTGGAAACCATAACGGCGGATACCATATTTTTCGAAATATTTGTAAGGTATCGGATACAGATATGCATAGTCGGGCATAGTCTGGTGGAAAGCAGTATCGAATACAGCTACCTGTGGTACTTCAGGCAACAGTTTCTGTACAGCATAGATACCTTTCAGGTTTGCTGGATTGTGCAACGGACCCAGGTCGCAGCATTCTTCTACAGCTGCAATAACAGCGTCGTCAATCAATACAGAACCGCTGAATTTTGTTCCTCCGTGCAATACACGATGACCTACTGCTTTGATTTCGTGCAAGTTATTTACTGCGCCGTATTCTGCGTTAGTCAGTGTGTCGAAAATAAACTGTACACCTGTAGTATGTTCAGGTACGTCCTTTTCAAGGATTTTCTTTTCTCCGTTAGGCAAAGTCAACTTCAGGAAAGAGCCTGGCAGACCGATTTTTTCGATACCTCCTTGTGCGAGGACTTCTTTGGTAGTCATTTCGAACAATTTGTACTTGATTGATGAACTACCGCAGTTGAGTACTAATACTTTCATATATGAATTTTATTGTTTTATTAATGTGAAATAAAAACAGTTGTCATTCAGAACGAGATTGCATTGAATGACGTCTGAATGACAATGCTGTATAAATTAAGTTCCTAATTATTGAGCTTTTGCTGCAATAGCCTGGTTGGCTGTGATAGCGATCATCTTGTAAACGTCGTCGATAGAGCATCCGCGTGACAAATCGTTTACTGGGCGTGCGATACCTTGCAGGATAGGTCCTACAGCAGTAGCGTGTCCTAAACGTTCAACCAGTTTATAAGAAATGTTACCTACTTCCAGACATGGAACAACCAATACGTTAGCTTTTCCTGCGATTTCAGAACCTGGAGCTTTGCTTGCACCTACTCTTGGAACCAGGGCAGCATCTGCTTGCAGTTCACCGTCGATCTTCAATGCTGGATCCATTTCTTTAGCAATCTTCAATGCTTCTACTACTTTGTCTACAACTTCATGTTTAGCAGAACCTTTAGTTGAGAAGCTCAGCATAGCTACACGTGGATCAAGTCCGGCAACTGCTTTAGCTGTCTGTGCTGTACAGATTGCGATTTGAGCCAATTGGTTTGCATCTGGAACAGGAGTTACGGCTACGTCACCCATTACCAATACACCATTGTCACCACATTCTGGAGCATGAGTCAAAAGCAGCATGGCACCAGATACGCAAGTAATGCCCGGAGCTGTTTTGATAATTTGCAATGCAGGGCGCAGAACGTCGCCGGTAGTATTGCGTGCACCAGCCAACTGACCGTCAGCATCGCCCGCTTTGATAATCAAACAGCCCAAGTATAATGGATTGAGAACCAGTTTACGGGCTTCTTCGATAGTCATTCCTTTTTTCTTGCGAAGTTCGCATAACAAATGTGCGTATTCTTCTTGTTTCGGATGGTTTTCCGGATCGATGATTGTTGCTTTATGGATATTTCCTAAGCCCCATTCTTTTGCCAGACCCATGATTTCATCGGGATTTCCCAACAGAATCAGCTCAGCTACACCATCTGTCAATATCTGATTGGCAGCTTTTAAAGTACGTTCTTCAGTTCCTTCCGGAAGCACAATGCGCTGTTTGTTTGCTTTAGCGCGTTCAACGATTTGACTAATTAAATCCATGACTTAATGAATATATTTATTATATGTGATTCTTTTATCGTGCGCGATAACAAGAAGTATATATCGCACTGCAAAAATACGCATTTTTGTAATATCTAGTTTGCAAAAGCGAGTTTTTTTTCTCCTAAAGTATGCAAAAAACTTATGTTTAATAGCAGAAGAAATAAAAAAGGCCACTTTCGATACAGCGTTTTCTCCTATTGTGTAACTTTACGTTCGTTTTTCAAGATAATATTAATAGGTATGATTCGTCAATGTTCTATCCTTTTTGGATGTTTGGCGTTAGGTGAACTGATAGTTTATCTGACGGGAATTAAGCTGCCGTCGAGTATTATTGGCATGCTTTTACTTACGTTATTTTTACAGTTAGGTTGGATAAAACTGCACTGGGTGCAGGGATTGTCCGATTTCTTAGTAGCTAATCTGGGCTTTTTCTTCGTTCCTTCGGGGGTGGCGCTGATGTTATATTTTGACATTATTGCTGCCGAGTTCTGGCCTATTGTCATTGCTACTTTAGTAAGTACGGTATTAGTGTTAGTTGTTACAGGTTGGGTTCATCAATTGGTTCGTAAGTATGGAATATTTAGAAAGTAAATTCTTTTTGCTCGCCATTACGTTTGGATTCTTTTTTCTTTCCAAACAGTTGCAGAAAAAAACAGGTTTGATTATTCTTAATCCGATATTGATAGCGATTGCCTTGCTGATTTGTTTTCTGAAACTGACAAATGTTTCGTATGAAAAATATTATGAAGCAGGTTCCTTGATTGAGTTCTGGTTGAAGCCGGCAGTTGTAGCACTGGGGGTTCCCTTGTATCTACAATTACGCATGATAAAAAAACAATTAATGCCGATAATTGTTTCTCAATTAGCAGGCTGTCTTGTCGGACTAGTATCGGTTACTATTATAGCAAAACTGCTGGGAGCTTCTCCAGAGGTTATCATGTCGTTAGCTCCAAAGTCGGTGACGACTCCGATTGCGATGGAAGTTTCGGATGCAGTAGGCGGAATACCTTCTCTTACTGCAGCGGTAGTGATTGTTGTAGGACTATTTGGTGCTATTTGTGGTTTTAAGGTACTTCAGGTAGGACATGTTGGAAGTCCTATAGCGCAAGGGCTTTCGATGGGAACAGCTTCGCATGCGGTAGGAACATCGCGTGCTATGGAGGTCAGTGGAAAGTATGGAGCTTATGCCAGTTTGGGATTGACTCTGAACGGTATTTTGACTGCTTTGCTTACTCCGACTATCCTTCATCTGCTGGGGCTCTATTAAATTATAAAATCCAATGCGAGCATGTTTCGTGGAAGCGTGCCGATGTTTTTTAATATCGGTGCGTTTCTTTTTAAGCATGGTTACGCCTGAAAAATAAAAGAAATATAATATGATACCATTTAGACCCATAGAACTGGAAGATAAGGAAACTGTGCAGCGTTATACTTTAACAAGCAAGCGCCGTAACTGCGATTTGTCGTTTTCTAATCTGTATAGCTGGAGGTTTTTGTACCAGACGGAAATTGCTGAAATGGACGGCTTTCTGTTGTTCCGTTTTTATGCAGATAATGAACTGGCATATATGATGCCGGTGGGTGAAGGCGATGTACATCGAATTGTTGACGTGCTGATAGAGGATGCGCGCAGCAAAGGTGTTCCTTTCCGTTTGTTGGGTGTATGTAGCTATATGCGTGCAGAACTGGAAGCTGCTTTTCCGGGGCGTTTTACGTTTACAGCCGATCGTGATTATTTTGATTATGTATATCTTCGTTCTGATCTGGCAACGCTTCGTGGAAAAAGTACCAGCCTAAACGGAATCATATCAATCGGTTTAAAGCAGCTTATCCTAATTATGAATATAAGGAGTTGACAGCCGAACTCGTCCCTGAGTGTCTGCGTCTGGAAAGCATGTGGTGTAAAGCAAACGACTGTGCAGAGAATGAAGCTCTGATAGCAGAACGGCGTTCGATGACTGATGCGTTGAAGCATATTAACGAACTGGATTTGCGAGGAGGAGTATTGCATGTTAACGGAGAGATTGTAGCATTTACTTTCGGAGCTCCTATAAACAATGAAACTTTCGATACTTGTGTAGAGAAAGCAAATACAGATATAGAAGGAGCCTATGCTATGATTAACAATGAGTTTGCTAATCGTATTCCGGAACAGTACATTTATATCAACCGTGAGGAAGACCTGGGGCTGGAAGGACTGCGTAAGGCTAAATTGTCTTATTATCCAGAAACTCTTCTTGAAAAATATATCGTGGAATTACAATGAGCGTAAAAGAACAAGTCAGGCAACTTTGGGAAACTTGCTTCAATGATGATGAAGCATTTGTAGACCTTTATTTCCGTTTACGTTATACCGACCAGATTAATAAAGCGATAATAGAAGATGGTAAGGTGATTTCTGCGCTTCAGATGATATCTTATCCGATGACATTTTGTGGCCGGACGGTAGCTGCTTCATATATATCGGGCGCTTGTACTCATCCTGATTATCGGGCAAGAGGGGCTATGCGTCGCCTGCTTGAGGAAACACATCGTTCCATGTTCGATGAGGGAATCGTGTTTTCAACACTAATTCCTGCCGAAGATTGGTTGAAAGGATATTATGCTCGCTCAGGCTACGCGACTTGTTTCCGTTATGGTGTGCTGAAAAAAGTTATCAACAGTTATGAACAACCTGTTAATAACTCTGTATCATATCTGAAAATGAGTAAGATAGATCTGTTGAAAAACCCTGAAGAAACAATTTATCCATACTTTAATGAACAAATGAACAGGCGGTCGTGCTGCATACAGCACACCTTTGATGATTTCCATGTTGTACTGTCTGATCTGGCTTTGAGCAAAGGTGATGTATGGACAATTTATAAAGGTGATGTCTTGTCCGGACTTATCTTTTGCCTGATGCAGGAAAAGACACTTTCTGTCAAAGAAATACTTCTGTCTGACGAGGCGGACCTGACAGTTGCATTACATCAACTCGCTGCTTTTTATCAAGCTGAAACCATGACATGCATACTTCCTTTTGCTGACGAGATGCATGAATTAGGCATGGCACGCTTAATAAATGTTCCTGCTTGCCTTGAGTTGTATGCTGCTGTTTATCAAGGGGAGGAACTCTGTATTCATCTGCAAGGAGACGAGGTTATCGGAGAAAACAATGGATATTACACGGTTTCTCCGGGGAAGATGATACAAGGTTATCAGATGGGAAAAGAGTATGTTTGTGTCACAATAAGCGAGCTGACTGCTCTTGTACTGAAAGACCTTCATCCTATATGAGCCTGATGTTGGATTAATCCTTAAAGCTCATCTTCACTCGTAAGCATTCTTTCCAGTTCCTCAGCCGTCAGTTTTAAGTAGAACTCACCCTGATAGGCTATGGAAATACCTCCGGTTTCCTCGGAAACGATAATTGCCATGGCATCTGTTTCCTGAGAAACTCCCAGTGCGGCACGGTGTCTTAGCCCCAACTCTTTCGGAATGTTCAGGTTATGTGATACCGGAAGAATACATCCGGCAGCCTTTATACGTTTGTTGCTGATAATCATAGCTCCATCGTGTAGCGGACTGTTTTTGAAAAAAATATTTTCTATCAGTCGCTGATTGATGTTCGCATCGATGATATCTCCTGTACGTGCGATGTCATCCAGTGGAAAATTCTTTTCGATGACAATCAGTGCGCCCACTTTTCCTTTACTCATGTTGAGGCAAGCCATGACAATAGGCATGATGGCCTCTTTGCTGTTGTCGTTCTTCTGACTTCCCTTAAAAAAGCGAAGCAGACTGCTTGTGCGGTGGCGTGAACCAAGCGAGAGCAGGAAGTGACGTATTTCATCCTGAAAGATTACAATCAGTGCAATGACTCCCACGCTTACCAGCTTATCGAATATCGAACCGAGCAGACGCATTTGCAGCACTTGCGATACGATAACCCAAATGACGATAAACACGAGAATTCCCGTAAATACATTGATTGATCCCGACGATTTCATCAGCTTGTAGGTTTTGTATAACAGAAACGCTACCAGCAGAATGTCGATAATATCTTTGACGCTAAGTATGGAAATATCGAAAGGCATAATTTTATATTTACAAACTTACAGGAGTTAACTTTTTCATGGCGGCAACTATTTTGACTGCTTCGGATGCGGCACGCACATCGTGTACACGCAGGATGTCGGCTCCTTTCATCAGGGCTATTGTGTTGACGACGCTTGTTCCGTTCAAGGCATCTTCCGGTTCTCCTCCCAGCAGGCGGTAAATCATCGACTTGCGTGAAACTCCTACCAGTACAGGCAGTTCGAATATCTGGAATTCTTCCATTTTGTCCAGTAGCTCGTAGTTGTGTTCCAGCGTCTTTCCGAATCCGAATCCCGGATCGATGATGATATCCTTGGCTTCCAGGTCACGCAGCTTCTGTACCTTTTCAGAAAAGTAATATAATACTTCTTTCAATACATTGTCATAGTGTGGAGCCTGCTGCATGTTTTGCGGAGTTCCCTGCATGTGCATCATGATGTAGGGGACACCGAGCCGGGCTACGGTTGCAAACATGTTTTCATCCATATTGCCCGCTGCTATATCGTTGATGATAGCTGCGCCGTACTCTTCTACACACATACGTGCAACATCTGCCCGGAACGTATCTACCGAAACAATGGCATCGGGACATTCGCGGAATACAATCTCCAGTCCGTGACGCAGACGAGACATTTCCTCCTCCGCACTGATATGTTCTGCATTGGAGCGTGATGAATAAGCTCCTACATCGATAATGCTTCCCCCTTCCGACACGATTTGAAGTGTACGTTCTGCAATTTCCGTTTCTGTCTGTTTCCGGCTTCCGGCATAAAAAGAATCGGGAGTAACATTCAGGATACCCATTACCTGCGGGTAGGATAAGTCCATTAACTGTCCCTTTACATTGATAAGTTTCGTGATACTGTTTTCCATGTCCGATGAATACGTCTTTAAGCGCTGCAAATGTACACACAATAATTTGTTTTTTCGCAGTCGCGGGAAATTAAATTACGTTATCTTTGTGCCGGAATATTTTGTTACAGAAAATATGGAAATAGCAGAATTATATAAATGTTTTATGGAATGCGGTAAGGTGACCACCGATAGCCGCAACTGTCCTGAGGGTTCTATGTTCATCGCCCTGAAAGGAGAAACTTTTAATGGCAATGCTTTTGCCGCACAGGCTTTGAAGCAGGGTTGCCGCTATGCTGTAATCGACGAATCTGAATATGCGGGTGAGGGTACAATTCTCGTAGACAACTGTTTGCAGGCTTTGCAACAACTGGCTAATTATCACCGCCGGCTACTGAAAACGCCGGTTATCGGCATTACAGGTACGAATGGAAAGACCACAACCAAAGAACTCATTTCTACGGTGCTGAGCCGGAAGTTCAATACATTATATACAGAAGGTAATTTCAATAATCACATCGGAGTACCGCTCACGTTGCTTCGTCTGACAAAAGAACACGAAATGGCGGTTGTCGAAATGGGTGCGAACCATCCGGGAGAAATAAAGACACTGGTACATATTGCCGAACCGGATTATGGAATTATAACAAATGTAGGCAAGGCTCACCTGCAAGGTTTCGGATCTTTCGAGGGAGTTATCCGCACGAAAGGAGAGTTGTACGATTTTCTGCGGGATAAAGGTGGAGCTACTATCTTTATCCAGAATGAAAATCCTTACCTGAATGGCATTGCCGAAGGGTTGACTTGTGTGCGTTACGGGCAGACTGCCGGTTTGTATGTCAGTGGAGAACTGATAAGCTGTTCACCTTTCCTGTCTTTCCGATGGACAGCAGAAGGAGTATCGCACGAGGTGAATACACATCTTATCGGCTCGTATAATTTGGATAATATGCTGGCAGCAGCAGCTATCGGACGTTACTTTGGAGTGTCTGATGATGATATCAGCAGTGCGCTGGCGTCGTATCTGCCTCACAATAACCGGTCGCAACTGAAAGAAACAGCCGATAATAAACTGATTGTGGATGCATATAATGCCAACCCGACCAGTATGATGGCTGCCTTGAAGAATTTCCGTCAGGTAGAAGCTCCGCATAAGATGGTGATTCTTGGCGATATGAAGGAATTGGGTGAAGCAAGTCGGGAAGAACATCAGAAGGTGGTAGATTATCTGAAGGAATGTGGTTTTGACCGTGTTGTTCTGGTTGGTCCCGAATTTGCAGCAGCCACTCATTCCTATCAGACTTTTCAGCATGTAGATGAAGTGCTGGCTGATATCCGGATGCATAAGCCTCAGGGATATTATATCCTGATAAAAGGTTCAAACAGCATGAAGTTGAGTCAGCTGCCTGAGTATTTGTAATGCACTGTTAATCAATTGATAAATTCTTCTTTTCGATAAAAGAATGATATTCTCGTAAGAAACGTATTATATTCTTGCTGACGTTTAAAAAATATCCTGATGTTTTCGGAAAAACATCAGGATATTTTTTTAAAATCTGTACAAACTTCGACAATCTTTGTACGAAAAAATAGGGCATTTTCGCTAGTTTGTGAAGCCTTTTTCTGAAGCTTTCAGTATGTATTCCTGAACTATAAACGGCTGTCTGCTCCCCACATCATTTTTTCCCGAAGCGTATTGAAGAAAGAGTGATGACAGCGTTTTACGATGCGTACGAAATAATCGGCACGGCGTACCGTCAGGCGGATTCCTTCGCGGCATGTTTCACTGCGTCCGTCTACGGCTACCAGAAAGTTGTGGCTTCGGCTTTCTACGTCGAGTGTGATTTCCCAGTCGTCGCGAATGACAATCGGGCGTACGTTCAGGCTGTGTGGAGCCACGGGAGTCAGACTGATAGTTCCGCTTTGCGGCACAAGAATCGGACCTCCTACACTGAGTGAATAACCTGTCGAGCCGGTGGGGGTTGCGATAATCAGGCCGTCTGCCTGATACGAACAGAGTGGCTCACTGTTTATGTAAGCCCGTATGGTAATCATCGACGAGCTGTCACGTTTCAGAATAGCTATTTCGTTCAGTCCGTAGGGATAGCCTTTCAGCACGTATCCTTCGGATGTCAGATGCAATACCCTGCGAGGTTCGGCAAGGTATTTCCCTTCGTAGATTTCATCGAAAGCTCCTCCATCTGGTCGGGTGATATATCGGCAAGGAATCCCAGACGTCCGGTATTGATGCCAGGATAGGAATTTCTTTTTTTCCTACACGGCTTGCTGCACGCAGAAAGGTTCCGTCGCCACCGATACTGAGTGCCATGTCTGCATTAAAGTCGTAACCTTTGAATATCTCCAGTCCGTCGAGGTTTGCTTTTGTATGCTGTTTTAAAAAGTCGTAAAACTCGTTGCTGATACAGATTTCGGCTCCTTTGCCACGCAATATCTCCAGCAAATGGGTGACATGTGCCGACTTATGTTCCTGATAAGTATTTCCAAAAAGGGCGAATCTGAGGTTGCGTTGCATATCTTGTAGCTTTTTTTATCAATCTTTTGTCACGTAAAGTTAACAGGTTTCTCGCAAAACCTGTTAACTTTGCAGGTTGTAGACGCAAAGATATAAAATAAATTCAATATGACTAAGCTAAGTGTGAATATAAACAAGGTAGCAACCTTGCGTAATGCTCGCGGGGGAAATAACCCGGATGTAGAAAAAGTGGCGTTGGATTGCGAGGCTTTCGGGGCCGAAGGGATTACGGTTCATCCTCGTTCCGATGAACGGCATATCCGCTATGCGGACGTGTTGGCTCTTCGTCCCATACTTCGTACGGAGTTTAATATCGAAGGATATCCTTCGAAAGAATTTATTGACCTGGTATTGAAGGTAAAACCGCATCAGGTAACGCTTGTTCCCGACGCTCCCGACCAGATTACTTCTAACTCGGGGTGGGATACTAAAAATAATCTTTCCTTCCTGACCGAACTGATGGATACTTTCGGAGAAGCAGGTATACGTACTTCTATTTTCGTAGGAACTGATACGGAAATGATAGAGTATGCGGCAAAAGCCGGAGCCGACCGTGTGGAACTTTATACAGAGCCTTATGCATCACAGTATGGAAAGAATCGCGAAGCTGCCATTGCTCCTTTCGTTGAGGCTGCAAAGGTAACCCGCAAGTTGGGAATGGGACTGAATGCCGGTCATGATCTCAGCCTTGAGAATCTTGCTTACTTTCATGAAAATATTCCATGGGTGGACGAAGTTTCCATCGGTCACGCATTGATTTGTGACGCACTCTATCTAGGACTTAAGAAAACTATTGAAGAATATAAAAATTGCCTTCGTTAAATTATGATTACAATGACACTGCTGGCAGCTGCACAGACCGTTGCCGACACCATGACGGGAAATAATCCCGTATTGACTCCTGTTGTATCGGGAGAATCGGAAATGAACCTTTGGGACATGGCTTGCAAAGGTGGTTGGATTATGATTGTACTGGCTCTGATGTCTGTCATAGCCTTTTATATCTTTTTTGAACGTGCGGTGGCTATCCGCAAGGCGGGTAAAGAAGACCCGTTGTTTATGGATCGTATCCGCGACTATATCAAGACTGGAGAAATCAAATCGGCAATCAATTACTGCCGTATAACCAATACTCCTTCTTCGCGTATGATTGAAAAAGGTATCATGCGTATGGGACGTCCGGTTGCCGATGTACAGGCTGCTATCGAGAATACCGGAAACATTGAAGTTGCAAAACTGGAAAACGGACTTTCTATTATGGCTACTATTTCCAGCGGTGCGCCGATGCTTGGTTTCCTGGGTACGGTAACTGGTATGGTTCGTGCTTTCTGGAATATGGCTAATGCCGGAAACAATATTGATATTACTCTGCTTTCGAGCGGTATCTATGAAGCGATGATTACCACTGTAGGCGGTCTGGTTGTGGGTATTGCTACCATGTTTGCTTACAATCATCTGGTATATCGCGTAGACAAGGTTGTAAGTCAGATGGAAGCTCGTACCATTGCTTTCATGGACTTGATGAACGAACCAAACGAAAAATAAGAAGCCTATGTCACTGAAAAGAAGACAGAAAATATCTCCGGCCTTCAGTATGTCGTCGATGACCGACCTCATCTTTTTGCTGCTGATATTTTTTATGATTACCTCTACGATGGTATCGCCGAATGCAATCAAGGTCTTGCTTCCGCAGGGTTCTGAGCAGACTTCGGCTAAGCCTATGGCGCGGGTAATTATCGATAAGGATTTGAATTATTACGGGGCGTTTGGTAATGAGGATGAAATGCCGCTTGCACTCGACGAAGTTCCTTCGTTCTTGCAAGAGTGTGCTGCGAAGGAACCGGAAATGTATGTGGCGCTTTACGCTGACGAGTCGATTCCGTATCGCGAAATTGTCCGTATCCTGAATATTGCCAACGAAAATCATTTTAGAATGGTTCTGGCTACTCGCCGCCCTGACAAACAGAATTAAAAAAGAATACAGTGAAGAAAAGTAAAGTAACCGGAATAATAGGAACGGTAGTGCTGCATATCTTTGTGGTACTATTGCTGCTCTTTTGCTCACTTACTCGTCCTGAGATACAAGAAGAAGGAGGTGTGCCGGTTATGCTTGGTAATACACAAATGGCTCAGGGAGATGCCGATCCGTATACAATGACGGAGGTTGATGTATTGCCGCAGCCGGAAACTTCTGTACCCGAACCGGAAGTAACTCCGGAACCGGAGGTGAAACAGCCTATGATTACGCAGGATGATGAACCTTCTATTCAGGTAAAAAAGGAAAAGCCGAAAGAAGAAAAACCTAAAAAAGAAGTTACTCCTAAAAAGAAGCAGGAAACAAAACCTGTTGTAACTAAACCCAAGGAAAAAACTGAAGCCGAAAAGCGTGCTGAAGAAGAACGTGCTGCTGCTCAGGCTGCTGCTAACAAGATTGCCGGGGCATTTGGTAAAGGATCTAAAATGGGTAGTAAAGGTTCGGCTACTTCCGGACAAGGCATAGAAGGCAGTCCGGATGGAAATGGAAATACGGGAAAGACCTCAGGAGTAGGAGGATATGGAACATTCGACTTGAACGGACGTTCTTTGGGACCTGGAGGATTGCCTGTTCCTGTATACAATGTACAGGATGAAGGAAGAGTTGTGGTTACTATCGTTGTAAATCCTGCCGGAAGAGTCATCAGCACGAGTATAAACAAACGGACCAATACGGTAAATCCCGCTTTGCGTCGTGCAGCAGAAGAGGCAGCTCGTCGAGCTCGGTTCAATTCGGTAGACGGTGTAAACAATCAGAGTGGTACGATAACCTATTACTTTAAGTTGAAATAAGACTATAAGCATATTTAAATTCATCATATTATGAAAACTATTTGTATCTTTTTGGCAGAAGGTTTCGAAGAAATGGAAGCCATGTTTCCACTCGATGTAATGCGTCGTGGGGGACTGAATGTAAAAACTGTGTCGGTAACAGGTGAAAAGACCGTTGTCAGCTCACATCAGGTTCCTATCGTTGCGGATATGCTGTTCGAGGATTTGAAGGAAGAAGATGTGGAAATGGTTGTTCTTCCGGGTGGACTTCCGGGAGCGACAAATCTGGATGCTCATGCAGGACTCGACAAGCTGATTATGAGTTTTGCTGCGGCAGGTAAACCTCTTGCTGCTATTTGTGCAGCTCCTATGGTATATGGCAAGCGTGGTTTGCTGAAAGGCAAGAAGGCTACTTGCTATCCGGGCTTCGACAAATATCTGGAAGGTGCAGAATATACAGGCAATATGGTTGAAGTTGTCGATAACTTTATCTTGGGTAAAGGTCCGGGTGCTGCTCCGGCTTTTGCTTTTGCTATTCTGGAAAAATATGCAGGAGCAGAAAAAGCTTTGGAAGTTAAAAAAGGAATGTTGCTTGCCTGATGAAGAAATATATCATTGTCGTAGCAGGAGGTAAAGGTTTACGCATGGGGGGAGATATACCCAAGCAGTTTATCCCGGTAAAGGGAAAGCCTGTACTGATGCGTACGCTGGAGGCTTTTTATGCTTACGATAAATGTATAAATATCATATTGGTACTTCCGGTAGACCAGCAGGACTACTGGAAGCGCCTTTGTGCGGAATATGGATTTACGCTTCCCCATCGTATCGCCAACGGCGGAGAAACTCGTTTTCATTCTGTAAAGAACGGACTGGCTTGGTGGATGATAGGAATAGTGTAGTAGGAGTGCACGATGGTGTACGTCCTTTTGTTTCTCAGGAAGTGATAGCCGCCTGTTATGCTGCTGCTGAAGAAAGGCAAGCTGTAATTCCGGTTATTGATGTAGTGGAAACAGTCCGTCGGATAGAGGCAGACGAAAAGAGTGTGACTGTACCCCGCGACCGTTATAAACTGGTGCAGACTCCTCAGGTCTTTACTGCATCGTTACTGAAACAGGCTTACGGACAAACATATACTTCCGCTTTTACAGATGATGCTTCGGTAGTGGAGGCTTTGGGGCATCCTGTCTTCTTAATACCGGGAAATCGTGAAAATATAAAGCTTACTACTCCATTCGACTTGAAAGTTGCAGAAGTTCTGGTTTAAATAAATGTTCGATTTATCTACGCGTGACATAAAATATTTGCAAGGGGTGGGCCCGCAGCGTGCGGCCATACTGAACAAGGAACTGAATATCTATTCCTTTCGGGACTTGTTGTATTATTTTCCTTATAAGTATGTCGACCGTAGTCGTCTGTATTATGTTCATGAAATAGATGGAAATATGCCTTACATACAGTTAAAAGGTAAGGTACTCAGCTTTGAAACAATGGGTGAAGGTCGCCAGCGGCGTCTGGTCGGACATTTTTCCGACGGAACGGGTATTGTCGATCTGGTATGGTTTCAGGGACTGAAATTCATCATGGGGAAATATAAGGCAAATGAAGAATATATTGTCTTTGGCAAGCCGACCGTATTCAATGGACGAATAAATATAGCTCATCCAGATATTGATCCGGCACAGGAGCTTACTCTTTCTACAATGGGGCTTCAGCCTTATTATAATACGACCGAAAAGATGAAGCGCAGCAATCTCAATTCGCATGCGCTGGAAAAACTGATGAAAAATCTTTTCGGGGCGCTTCAGAAGGAGATCATTGAAGAAACCTTGAGTCCGCAACTAGTGGATCATTATCGGCTGATGCCGCTTACTGATGCGCTGTATAACATTCATTTCCCTCAGAACCCTGATTTGCTCCGCAGAGCACAATACCGTTTGAAGTTCGAGGAACTGTTTTATGTCCAGCTTAATATTCTTCGCTATACCAAAGAACGGAGAAATAAGTTCCGCGGACTGGTATTTGGCAAAGTAGGAGAGATATTCAATACTTTCTATTCGCAGAATCTTCCTTTTCAGCTTACTGGAGCACAGAAGCGAGTGATAAAGGAGATGCGCCGTGACATGGGAAGCGGAAGACAAATGAACCGTCTGCTACAAGGAGATGTGGGTAGCGGAAAAACACTTGTTGCCCTGATGACTATGCTGATTGCGCTGGACAACGGCTATCAGGCTTGCATGATGGCTCCTACAGAAATTCTGGCTACTCAGCATTATGAAACGATATGTCGTTTTCTGGCGGGTATGAATGTACGGGTGGAGCTGCTTACCGGAACAGTAAAAGGAAAGCGCCGGGAAACAATTCTGAAAGATCTGGTGACGGGAGATGTACATATCCTTATCGGTACTCATGCGGTAATAGAAGATACTGTCAACTTTTCTTCTTTGGGATTTGGTGGTGGATAGACGAACAACATCGTTTCGGAGTAGCCCAGCGTGCCAAGCTGTGGGCAAAAAATACCTGTCCGCCTCATGTCTTGGTTATGACGGCAACTCCTATCCCGCGTACACTTGCCATGACATTGTATGGCGATCTTGATGTTTCGGTTATCGACGAACTTCCTCCGGGGCGAAAACCTATTCAGACTGTTCATCAGTTTGACAATCGTCGTACTTCGATGTATGCTTTCATACGGAAGCAGATACAGGAAGGACGGCAGGCATATATTGTTTATCCGCTGATTCAGGAAAGCGAGAAGATGGATATCAAGAACCTGGAAGACGGGTATATGCATATCTGTGAAGAGTTTCCGGAGTATAAGGTGAGCAAGGTACATGGTAAAATGAAACCTGCAGAGAAAGATGAGGAGATGCAGCGTTTCTTGGCCAATGAAACTCAGATAATGGTAGCTACTACGGTGATTGAGGTGGGTGTGAACGTGCCCAATGCCTCGGTTATGGTGATAGAGAATGCGGAACGTTTCGGCTTGTCGCAGTTGCATCAGTTGCGCGGACGTGTAGGACGAGGAGCGGATCAGTCATATTGTATTCTGGTTACCGGATATAAGCTGACGGAAGAAACGCGTAAACGTATCGAAATCATGGTGCAAACGAATGATGGATTTGAGATTGCAGAGGCAGATTTGAAGTTGCGCGGTCCGGGTGATTTGGAAGGAACGCAGCAGAGTGGTGTAGCCTTCGATTTGAAAATTGCCGATATCGCCCGCGACGGACAGCTCTTACAGTTTGTACGTGAAATAGCCGAGCATCTGCTTGATGCCGATCCGAATGGAGAACGTCCGGAAAATGCGATTATATGGCAGCAGTTGAAGGAGCTTCGGAAAAAGAATGTGAACTGGTCGGTTATTTCGTAATCCTGTAAAAAAGGAAAATGTAAAGTACATGGTCCTTTAATTTTTTGTAAGTTTGTTATCGTCTGATAATCAGATTTAGGATAACTCAAAGAAATCTAAGATCATGGTACTGGAAGAAGAGAAAGAACGCAAGGTGGAGTGCTGGTTGAAACGCAAGCACGTTAATGTGGAAGAGATTGCAGGTTTCACGTTTATGCAATACTATAAGCCTCGTTCTAGCAAGTGCAAACCTTATTGGCGTTGTCTGGATGGATTGGGTGTGTTTATCTTTACTTTGAAGTCGGGTTTTGTACGTGGAGCACAATTGCAAGGTATGTGGTTGAATAGGGGATCTCGCCTGAACCGGCCTGGATTGTGCAATATCTGTTGGCACGGCAAATTCCTTTTACCAATTATGAAACTTCCCTCAAGCAGGTGGATAGCTTGGCCGTAGTTCATGTTTATAATGAGTTTCCGAAGTGTATGCGTTCGCGTCGTAGGTGGGGAATTTTTGAGTTGTTGTTTGGGGCGTTTGTTTTCTTCTGGTCATGTTTGGTGATTTTTGGAACTCCTCATGTGTGGCTGGCGGGACTTTTAGTGTTATTGATTGGAATAGGGCATGTAGGACTTTCATTATTTACACTTTATCAGGGTATTTCTTGTCAGTATGCATTGACGCTGGAACCGCGAGAAATGGTCTTGCAGCGGCTGATGAAGATGAAACTGTAAAATTTGCTTATTCGGACCTTCGGAAGGTTAATTTCACGTCAGCACCTTTTGTGAGTCATGAATTTATCTCCTTCATAGAGTTTCTAGATACCGATTTTGCTTATCACTGCTATCCGATAGAAAGGGTTCCAGTGGAAAAGTTCGATGAGATCGTTTCTATATTGAGACAACTGGGAATTGATGCGACCAACTCTTTTAAGTGATTCCGGCAGACGGCAGAGAGGATTATAATTTCAGCACCACCCGGTCGCCGGCACGCTGAGCCATGATACTTTGTGTTTCGTGCAGCTCCTTATAACGCTGCATGATTTCCATATAGCGTTGCGGATCATTGGCTATTTCCGGATTGGCAAGTGCTTGAAGCGTATGTTTCATTTCCTCGTCTACAATGGATAGCTTAAAATCGAGCAGCAAACGTGGAACCAGTTCATGCAAGCGCTCTTCATCGCTGATGATTTTTTGTCCTTTTGAGTGATACTTGCTCAGTTGATAGCGGTCGCTGGCAAGATCGACAGCTACTTTACTTATTTCTGGAACCGGATGTGCGATAAAGTAACGTTCTGCGGTAAAGTTCTCGTCATGAATGTGCATTTCCGCTTCTTTCAACATTTGGCGGTGAAGTGCGACATGAAATTGCAATTCATCTTCTTTCAGCCTTCGGATATATATTCGGTCACGGTGAGAGGCAGTTGTTCTCCATTTTCATTTTCCATGTAACACATTACTTTCTCTCCGTACCGCACAATCATACGCATTAAGTCTTCCTCCTTGGCATAGAACACCTTCTGCTCATTGCCTTCTGTCGGAATGTATGACGTATATGTATCAACTGGAATTTCATTCCCCAGCGATGTAGGTACGACAGCCCCTTCTCCTGTTTCAACAGGAGGAAAATCGGGATGATTCCATTATTTCCGGAATCTTCGACGGGAGGAGGGGGGAGTGGAATATCATTCGATGCTGTGAATGGTATATCATTACCAGCTGTTGCATTGCCTTCAGAAACAGCAGGAGTGGAAGAAGCCGGTGTACCAGTATTCGGAGTAGTGGCAGCAACTGACGTTCCCGGTATTGTCTGCGTTGTTCTTCCTTAAATTTATTTTCTCTGGCCTGCTCTATCAGTTTGGCAGTAGCTTCTACCAGTATCTTTTCTTCCATTTGCAGTAACTGACTGCATTCACGAATGTACACCGATCGTACAATGGCGTCGGGAATAACCGAAATACTTTTTACGATACTGGAAATCAGTGAAGCACGCTTGATGGGATCTTTACCCGCTTCTTCCATAAGGAGGTTGGTCTTAAAGCGGATAAAATCAACTTCATGGTCATTGATATATGCCTGATAGTCGGTGGCATTATGCTTGCGGGCAAAACTATCCGGATCATCACCGTCGGGCAGGAGGCAGACCTTGATGTTCATTCCTTCTTCCAACAGCATGTCGATACCGCGGATACTAGCCTTAATACCCGCTCCGTCACCGTCGTAAAGTACGGTGATGTTATTTGTAAAACGATGAATAAGCCGGATTTGCTCAGAGGTTAATGCTGTTCCCGATGAGGCTACTGCGTTTTCTATACCACTTTGGTGCATAGAAATCACATCGGTATATCCCTCTACCAGAAAACAACGGTCTTGCCGCACAATAGCTTGTTTGGCAAAGTAAATACCATACAGCTCACGGCTCTTGTGATAGATTTCCGATTCGGGAGAATTGACGTACTTCATCTGTACGTTTTTGGTGGCGGAGCTTAATACACGTCCGCCGAAAGCTACAATTTTTCCCGACAAGGTATGAACAGGAAAAATGACACGCCCCCAGAACCGGTCGTGCAAAGAACCGTTATCTTTACGGTAACAGAGTCCCGTTTTTACCAGAAATTCTTCCTTATATCCTTTCTGGATGGCAGCCTTTGCCAGTGCATCGGGGCTGTCGGTACTATATCCTAACTGAAACTTCTTGATAATATCGTCACGGAATCCGCGTCCGCGCAAATAGGTCATACCGATACGCTGTCCGTCGATGTGATTATAAAGAACATCCTGGAAATATTCCGAAGCAAACTGGTTGACAACAAACAGACTTTCGCGCAAGCTTTGTGCCTGCTTTTCTTCATTAGTCAGTTCGCGTTCCTTGACTTCGATGTTGTATTTTCGGGCAAGCCACTTCAGTGCTTCGTAATAAGAAAGCTGTTCGTGTTCCATAATGAAATGAACAACATTTCCTCCTTTCCCACAGCTGAAGCATTTGCAGAGTCCCTTACTGGGAGAAACACTGAAAGATGGAGTCTTTTCGTTGTGGAAAGGGCACAGTCCGATATAGTTTACCCCCCTGCGTCGGAGAGTAACAAATTCGGATACTACGTCTACAATCTGTGCAGCATCGAGGATACGGTCTATGGTGGCTTGGTCTATCATTTCGAGAGGCGAAAATAATAAAATAAGTAGAATGTGCAACGACTTTCTTTCTGCTGCTTTTCAGGATGGAAGTTACATCAGAGCATAAATGCAATGGAAGCACCGAATGTCAGGTTATGCATGGGTGTTCTTTTAGTATATGAGTGGGCATTCCGATTGCCTTCTTCGTTTGTCCAGGAGTTCTTTAAATCGTATGTCAGACGGGGAGAGCAAAGTCGTAGTCACAATATAGCCGGAGAGCTGCATCTTCCTTGTAGCGGTAGGTAAACGAAACTCCCGTACCGACTTTATATGTAGCACTTTTACGTATGTTCAGAAAATCGTCATCTACAAAAGAACTGTTCAGCAATTCATCGCGGCTGATTCCATCTTGATTCATGTAATAGTCGATGTCTTCTTTATAAAATTGGTTGTAAACTTCTTCACTAACAATCCCACGGTCGAATATTTGTGGATTGATGCGACAGATTGAATTCAACTTGAAATTAGCATTTATTCTGCGTCCTACCAGCAGCTTGCTTCCTATCTGAAAATGCCGGCTGAAAGGATATGAAAAATAAGTCCCAGGTCGACATCGAACATACCCAGATGATCTGATTCCAGACCATCGAGCAGAAACATATTGACTGGAGCGCCTTCTTTTAAATCGCTGTCCATATCGAAGTTTCTCATATTCTCTGCCGGGATATCAGCAATGACAGGTAGAGTTGCCACCTTCAAACGTCCTCCTGCTCCGATAAAAGCATTGAAAAAATAAAGCTCCCTCTACGCTGACAACTGTTGCTGTTCCAACCTTTAAGCGCATACCTAGCGGGGAGCCACCTTCAGAATCATATATTTCTGCTGTTCGTAAAGCTGAAGGACCGGATGCTATTCCCATGTTAAAGCTTAAGAACGAAGGCGTGTCATACCGGTCGTAAGCAGTATTTGTTTTCCATGTATCTGCATTATCGCGTCTGAAAATCAGATCAGAGAAAAAATATCCCAAGTCTGTAGAAATCATGCCTATTCCGGCTCCTACAAGTACATCGCCGATCCAGTGCCGGTTATTGAGCTGACGTGTAACTCCCGTAATTCCGGCCAGTGTATATCCTCCGATGCTGTACCAGGGACTTTTCATGCCATATTCCTTGTGAAGAATGGTGCACACATGAAGCAGTGGCCGTATGTCCTGAAGAAAATGAGTTGTTGGATGTATTGTCCGGACGGGTTTCTCGGGTGGTGTATTTTAAAGACTTGACAAATCCTGCCATCAATGCAGCCGAAAAGACATTGCTCACTGCCAGTTCTTTCCATGAACTGCGACTTTGAACACCAGCCAGTTTCATTCCCCAAGTAGCAGCCAGAGGAACATATTGTGTATAGTCGTCATATCGATGATGAAAGCTGGCTTAAACCGGTTGCGGAGCGTCCGGAAATCAGTATTGCGTTCTTTTACGATCAGCCCGGCTGTGATAAAGGGGATTCCCATATATGAAAAGTTCCTTTTAAAACTTTCTTTGGCGGTCGGATGCTTTGTTTCTTGCGAACCGGTTATTTGTGAAATAGAGTCAGGGAAATTATAAAAAGCTTCTTCACAGAAGTTATGGGCATGCAACGGTATATAACAGAACGATAGACTGAAAAAGATCAAGACGTTTTTGAATTTCATAGTTTAGTTTCCGGTTATAAGCTGTTAAAAACTGTATAACGGAGTGATTGTAAGGCTGGTTCATCGGATTTTGTTAAAAAAGATTTTTAATAAACAAGTTTTCATGGGTTTGGTTACTATAAAAACAAAGAAGGAAACTGGTATACAGTCTCCTTCTTCTTAAATCAGGTATATATCTGATTATTTAATGTTCGGGTTCAGTTTGTTCCATTCAGAAACAGGAGGAAGAACGCCCATTGCGATTACTTCGTCACGCAGTGCGCACAAGTGTTCGTAGCTCTTATCCAAAGCAGCTTGTTCTTCTGCAGTACCGTTCAAAGCAGCGCAGTGGCAACCGTCAGCAGTGATAGAAGTTTCCCATGCCATCATGATGTGATCGTACTTATCGTTTGATACGTAAGTACCAGCCGGCCAACGGAATGCTTTACCACCCATAGCAGCACCAATCATTTCGATAGAAACGTATGATGGGCTCTGGAATGAAGAACGGCCACGCAAGTTGATGATGTTTGCACCACCTTTAGTAACTTTCTGCTGGATTTCAGCCCATTGTTCTTTAGTCAGAGCGTCTGTACCGATGATGTCAGTCAGAGCTTTGCCGTTAACTTTTGCTGTAGAAGCAAATACAGCCATCTGTTCTCCGTGACCACCATAAGTACGGCAGTTTTCAACAGCATCCATAGCTACTCCGAAGTGTTTAGCCAATTCGCTGCGCAGACGAGTAGAGTCAAGAGCTGCCAAAGTAGTAACCTGACTTGGTTTCAAACCAGAGTACAGCAATGTAATCAAACCTGTGATATCAGCAGGGTTGAAGATAACAACGATGTGTTTTACATCCGGGCAGTACTGTTTTACGTTCTTACCGAATTCTTCTGCGATAGCAGCGTTACCTTTCAACAGGTCTTCACGAGTCATACCTGCTTTACGAGCAGCACCACCTGAGTTTACGATATATTTTGCACCAGTCAGCGCTTCTTTGATATCAGAAGTGAAAGTTACGTTTACGCCTTCGAAACCGCAGTGGTACAATTCTTCAGCTACGCCTTCCAATCCCGGAGCATACGGGTCATACAAACAGATGTTCGGAGTCAGACCCATCATGATAGCAGTCTGAGCCATGTTAGAACCGATCATACCGGCAGCACCAACAATGGTAAGTTTTTCGTTTGTTACAAATTCCATA